>Ga0307984_1000145_pt1 | contig 28846 bp, 31 predicted proteins | sample EllFjometageno78_FD_203169 | JGI IMG/M metagenome (GOLD analysis project Ga0307984, IMG submission 203169) | Marine microbial communities from Ellis Fjord, Antarctic Ocean - #78 | ecosystem: Environmental > Aquatic > Marine > Unclassified | place: Southern Ocean | collected 2014-10-09
CTTCGCCGTTATACTAGCCTTTATAGAATTAGTAATTCCCTACGGCTTTGATACTCTGTTTATTCCGACCCTAGACGTGTATTTAATGGTTTTATCTATGAATTAGTTTGGTATAATACCAATAACCGCCCTATATTTACCGTCCACAAGCGCGGAGTGGAGCAGTTGGTAGCTCGTCGGGCTCATAACCCGAAGGTCGTAGGTTCGAGTCCTGCCTCCGCTACAAGGAAACCCTTTGAAGGAAACTTCAGAGGGTTTTTTTCATTCGGATCTATAGTCAAGGTCTTGTATGCTGATGATTGACTCTAGTAACTCACATTGTTAATTTTTTATCGGCGATAGTGAGCCGTTCGTTATTATATTCGTTCACGGTGATATTAAAGTCACCTTGTCAGGAATTGGAAGATTTAATCAAGAAAATAAAAGCGAGGCTGATATTATGCCCTGAAGCGGAAGACTTCCTGTATTCTATTTCGAAAGAAAAAACACTACCCAAAGGAGAAGTATTAATCCGTCAAGGACAAGTAGTAAAGAATACGTTCTTTGTTACCGCAGGCTGTTTGAGATCATATTGTACTGATAAAAACGGTAAAGAGCATACACTATTGTTTGCGATTAAAGATTGGTGGATAAGCGATTATATAGCGATTCATACTGATGAACTCGCGACATTAACCGTAGAATGTCTTACCGACTCGAAAGTAATTGAATTCAATGCTAAAGAATTGGATGGTATTCATTCGCTTTTTCCTGAATTCGAACCTTACCAAAGGAATAATTTAGAGCGCCATGTTGTTAGCTTACACAGGCGCATCATGAATCAACTGCAATTAAGTGCTGCGGAGAGGTATGATTTATTCTTAAAGCAATATCCGGAAATAGAACAGAACACTCGGAATTTTCATATCGCGTCTTATCTCGGTGTCACTCAACAAAGCTTGAGTCGTATTAGAGCAGAAAAAGTAAGAAAATAGCTTTCTTACCGTAGGGTAAATTTTCCTCCGATTGCTCATTACATATTTGTATCGACTTAAAATTTAAATAGTTCGATTCAAAAATGAGAGCATTACAAATAATATCATATGGTGAGATTAAGGACAGTTTAGTCTTTAATGAACTCAGTAAACCGGCAGTTCAATCAAACGACGTACTTATTGAGGTAAAAGCTGCTGCGATTAATCCAATAGACAAAAGTATCATCCTTGGGAACCTGCAAGGGCTACTCCCAATACCATTGCCAAGCACTTCTGCTTATGATGTAAGTGGAATTGTTTTAGAAAAAGGAGATGGAGTAAGCAATTTTGAAATTGGTGACTTGGTGTATTCAAGAGTTCCCCAAGAACAAATGGGAACTTTGGCAGAATACGTAGCTGTTAACAGTGCAGCAGTTTCAAAAAAGCCAGGAAACATTTCTTTTGAAGAAGCAGCAAGTGTTCCCCTAGCAGGATTAACCGCTTTCCAATCTTTAGAAGCTGCTGGCATTAAGAAAGATGATAGAGTACTGATACACGCAGGTTCTGGAGGTGTAGGTAGTTTGGCAATTCAATATGCCAAAGCACAAGGCGCTTTTGTATATACCACCACAAGCACAACCAATTTGGGATGGGTAAAGGCTCTTGGAGCAGATAGAGTAATAGACTACAAAACGGAAGACTATAGGGGTATAGCTAAAGACGTGGATATAGTGTTAGATACCCTTGGCCAAAACCATACTCTTGAATCTTTTGAAGTTGTAAAACAAGGAGGAATAGTAGTTAGTGTTGTAGGTCCTCTGGATGAGGCTAGTGCTAAAATGCTAGGGATGTCAGACTATAAATTACCCGAGGCATTAGCCAAAGCGAGTAGTAATAAGAAAGCGGTGTATAAATTCATTTTGATGCACCCTAATGGTGCACATTTAAATGAAATTAAATCATTGATTGAGGACGAAAAAATCAAACCAATTATTGATAAAGTGTATCCTTTTTCCGAAAGTATTGAGGCGTTTACACATCTCGCAACAGGCAGAGCAAAAGGTAAAATTGTAGTTAAAGTCAGTTAAATAGTATTCAAATAACAAATTCAAATCATGATTAAAAAAGTATTCATTGGGTCAGTTAGTTTTATTGCGCTTGCAGTGGTTGTAATCTACTTTATCACAAAGCCTACACTAGAAGAGGACGGCTCGTATAGCCCATCAAGTTTAGCATTGAACTTAGGAACTGTTTCAGTAACAGATTTTGAAGACATTCAATACACTAAATACGAAGGAGAGAGATCGAAGGTGTTAGTGATTTTCACGGAACGTAAAAATTTGCAGATGAAAAATGGTAAAATGTTTTCTACAGGAAACCACCCAGTAGAAGCACTTGTTCCAATGCTGCATCTTAAAAATGCAGGGTTCGATTTTGAAATTGTAACTCCTACAGGTAAACCTGTTGTATTCGAAATGTGGGCTTTTCCTGCTGAGGACAAGAATGTGAAAGCTATATATAATGAGTATAGAGCGAATTTTGAACAACCAAAAAAATTGACTGATTTCGTCACCAATTCATTTGCAAATGACAGTTCTTATGCGGCTGTGTTTATCCCTGGTGGACATGGCGCAACGATTGATCTTCCAAAAGATAGTAATGTTGCAAAGACTTTAAATTGGGCAAACGAAAGCGACTTATTTACAATCACACTTTGTCACGGGCCAGCAGCATTATTATCCACGACATTAGATGGTCAAAAATTTCTTTACGAAGGTTATGAGATGGCTGTTTTTCCTGACGCTGTGGATGAAATGACACCTATGGTAGGTTATTTACCGGGGCACATGACGCAAGGGTGGAGTGAAAAATTGAAAGACTTAGGCGCCACAATTGTAAACACTGAATCTGATAAAACAGTAACGATAGATAGAAAACTTATAACAGGTGCAAGTCCATTAGCGTCTAATGAATTAGGGAAACTAGCGGCCGAAACTTTATTGAAGGAATACAAGTAAAAACGACATAAGCAAAGACAGTTACTAATGTTTTTAAGGCACCCTTTGTAAAGGTTGTGCCCTACTTATGTGACTTGTTTTTTACGATTTCGATTCGATTTTCTATACAGAATGTCTACAAGGAAAGCCTTGATGCACAGCATCAGGGCTTTTTTATTGGTTGTAAAGGGGGTCGTGATCACTCATGATTTGGTCAGCAAGACTGTGAAGATCTGTATTGAAACCTGTATGGTAAGAATTGGTCCCTAGATCTTCCTGATAAATACCCTTCATCCACATCAAGGTCCCTGCCTCCACAATTATATCGCCTTGGTGTCCCTTGGCATCTGTAAAGAGAGAAGTGGCCTGAGGTCCAGATAAGTTGATACTGTCTAATATGAGCCCGTCTTGTTTCATCTGTAAGAGATTAACAGCAGCCCAACCCGTGGGTATGGTAAATATGGTCGTATTTGGGAACTCGTTCCTTAGCGGATCTACTATGGATTCATGAATGATTGTATTCACGAAATAATCGTAAAAAGCTGCTATAGAGTTGAATCCATAATATTGGGCAGTGTCGTTCCAGTTTGCCGGAAAGTCTATAGGAGGAATAGAGATGAACACCCTCATATCCGGGTTTTCGTGCAAGCCGTATTGTATCCATTCAATAAAACCTTCTGTTCTATTATCCGGTGGGGAACCTGCGGTCATTCCAAAGTATTCTATGCCACCGTCATCAAACGCTGCTTTAATTTCTTGGTGAGCAGCACTCGTTGAATCATTCCAGAAACTTATGGCCCTTCCCTTTTCCCCTCCACGAAATACAAGTGTACTGTTGTGGTTTGTATATCCTGCGTCTGGAGCGACTTCATCTAAATGATCGGCATAGGGCTTGAAAAAGCTAGCGCCAATGAGTAACATACGATGGCCTGAGTCATTACCGTTTATTCCATTATCGCGCGAACAAGAGAACAAAGCAATGAGTGCAAGGAAAAAATAAAAGAATCGCTTCATGAGAATATCTAATCTATTAAACAATATGATGATTTCACGAGGTCAAGGTTTAAAGTAGACGTTAAAAAGCAATACGTTGTTCCAAACATGCGTTCGATATAGAGCGAGTTATATCTCAAGGAGATTGTATTGGATCAATCGTTCAAATCATACTTCGACCTTTTCTCCAGAATCTCTACAAAGAAGCCTCTTGAGAAATCAAGGGGCTTTTTTATGCGCAGAAGGACTCTAAATACTCGCTACATAGCCAAAGAGTGTGCCGTTTTTATTTTTCTGATAAATCAGACCATTTTTCTATTGCTTGAAACACTTCACATAGTCCTTTTGACTTTTCGGTCAGTGAATATTCAACTCTTGGAGGTATTTCTTCAAACTGTTTTCTAGTAAGAAGACCAGCATTCTCAAGACTTTTTAAGTGATCAGTAAGGACTTTTCTTGAAACCCCATCAACCATTTGATGAATTTTACCAAACCTCAATGTACCATGATTTCGTATTGCGTTTATGATAGGTAGTTTCCATTTGCCTCCAATCTGCTGAGTAAAGTTTAAAACAGGACATTTTTCATTTTTCATAATTACATTTTAGTTACTTGATAGTAACTACTTTTCATTAGTTACTAAATGGTAACAAGTTACTTTATGTTCATAAAAGTATTAATATTGTTTAAGCAAAACAAACAAAACAAACAAAACAATGAAACATTCAATTAAAAACTTGGCTACTTTAGTAATCGTAGCATTTATGACATTTTCCTTCACATCAATAGATGGGGATAAAAAAGAAATTAAATTAGAAAGCAGTAAAGTTGTCTGGAAAGGTTACAAAGTAACTGGTTCTCACGTGGGGATTATTTCAATTAAATCTGGACATTTAAATTTTGACAAAGACATATTGACTGGAGGGAACTTTGAAATAGACATGTCAACTATTACTGTGACTGACTTAGAAGGTGAGTATAAAGGAAATTTAGAGGGTCATTTAAAATCTGACGATTTCTTTGGAGTTGCAAAATTTCCTTCTGCATCATTGAACTTTACTAAGGTTGCACAAACAGGTAAAAACTCATATGAAGTCATTGGAGATCTTACTATCAAGGGAAAAACTGAGTCAATTTCATTCAATCTTTCAGTTTATGGAAACAAAGCAAATGCATCCTTAAAAATAGATAGAACAAAATTTGATGTAAAATATGGCTCAACAAATTTCTTTGATGGATTGAAGGATAAAGCGATTTATGATGAATTTGATTTAATTGCTGATTTAGAATTTTAATAAAACTCACTAATTACCCTAATTTCAACATAAAAAAATTATGATTTATAAAAAACAAGACCGACCAATGTGTGGATGTGGAAATACGCAAGATTCAAATGGATATTGTGACGGCTCACACCTTAATAAATAAATGATTCTCTATTATATTCCTGGAGACAAGTGTAATTAGATTGTAAGTGTCTAAGAAATCTGTTGGAGTAAAATAGATGTTCCATATTTCAATATAGTTATCTACAAAGAAGCCTCTTGAGAAATCAAGGGGCTTCTTTTTTATATTCATCTTTTCTTCAAGTGATTTTGAAGATCTAGCCGGAGTTGATGCGTTACTTTTGAAGTAAAGAAAGAATTCATGAAAAGTAGATTCCTAGTATATGTCGTTGCCCTAATGGTGCTGTTGTCGTCGTGTTCGTCCAAGGTGCACTTAGTGGCGTGGAATATAGAGCACCTCGCTGAGAATGTCGGTGAGGGGTGTTTGCCAAGGCAAGAGAGTGATTATGAAAAGATGCAGGTTTTTGTACAAGGGTTGGATGCGGATGTGGTGGCCTTGCAAGAGGTTGAGTCCGTCAAGGCCGTGGCTCGCGTTTTCCCTGAAAAGAATTGGAATATTATCGTATCAGATCGTCCGGCGAGCAGCTCCTACGATTGTCGAGGTAACGGACAGAAATCGACCCAACAGCGTGTGGGATTGGCTATTCGTAAGGGATTGAAATATGAAGAAGTTGGTGGATTTAAGGAATTGGCTCTAGATAGAGAAGGATTGAGGTATGGGCTGGTAGCGAAGATTATTAATAGGAAGGATACCCTTGAGGTCATGTCCGTGCATATGAAGAGCGGGTGTTTTGTCGAAGATTATTCGACTTCTACAAGTCGCGCGTGTGAAGTTTTTGAGCGGCAAGTGCCTATTTTAGACCAATGGGTGGAGACTCGAATAGAGGAGGGTAGACCTTTTGTGCTATTGGGGGACTTTAATCACAGAATAGCGAACCCGAAGAACAGGTTTTGGAATGATCTGACCGAGATGGACGGTAAACCGGTGGTCTTGGGTAATAGCATGAAGGAGTTGAAAGGGTGTCACCCGCGCTACCCAGAACCGATTGATCATATTATCATGGGCGCTGGTGCAGAGAAAATGCAGGTACTTGGTAGTGAGGTGGTGTATTATTTTACGGAGACCCAGGAGCAAATGACCCAGGAGCAAATGCTTAGTGATCATTGTCCTATCGGAGTTACCTTGAAATTTTAAGGAGCTCGATCCAACGAACCTCTGATAAACAGTCAGAAGTTTCGCAACCAGACCTTTCGGTAAAAATTAATATTCAAGCGCATAAATGAGTTATCTACAAAGGAGCTTCTTGAGAAATCAAGGGGCTTTTTTATGGGTTAAATCTGCTAACAGCTTCGCCTGAAGTCGCACATCACAGGTTGTGACGTGAGCCACTCCGCTTTAAGGAAATCTTGAATCGCTTCAATGAAATAAGAGAACTTATTAAAAACTAATAGTGGTTGATAATTAGTTTTAAGTTACTTCCGTGTAACTACTTTGTCTGGTTACAAAAAGGTAACAGGTTCCTTTTTGTAACCAATTGTGTTAACTTCGTATTCAACGATAACCACAGAACCTTAGGTAAAAATCGGACACGATTTTCGTTGAACGCCTATGTAATCAGATTTTGCGACGATTTATATGTGAATTAATCAAGGAAGTGAATACAGATAAACTGCAGTACAATGAATAGACGTCAATTCACTAAGAAATTATCTTTAACAACACTGGGAATTATCTTTTTGTCAAAAATAGGACTCTCTAAAACTAAAACAATGAGCAAATCATCAATAAAGAGTGTTAGCCCTTTAGGTTTTCCGTGGCAAACACAGGATCCATTCTTATTTTGTGCCTACCACAGAGATGAGTACCCAGAGGGAAACGCTACGATGGGTGTTGACCTGGAGAAATTGAAGGGTAGAAATATGGGTAGTGATTTCACGATTAAAGATGGTTGGAGAATGTATCACGGGAATACTATACCTGGATTTCCTTATCATCCACACCGCGGGTTTGAAACGATTACCATTAATAAAGAAGGTGTTGTGGATCATTCCGATTCCTTAGGAGCATCTGGTCGGTTTAAGGCAGGAGATGTTCAATGGATGACAGCTGGTAAAGGGATTCAACATTCTGAAATGTTCCCACTTATCAATGAAAAGAACGAGAATCCCTTAGAGATTTTTCAAGTATGGCTAAACCTACCGAAAGTTTCAAAAATGGTGGACCCCCATTTTAAAATGTTATGGAATGAAGATATTCCTATTATTAGCCATAAAGACGAATCAAATAAAACAACGATAATTGAGGTTATCGCTGGTAAAATAGGTGCAACTACTGCTTTAGATCCTACTCCAGACTCTTGGGCGGCACAACAAAGTAATTCAGTTGGTGTTTATACCATTAAGATGGAAGCTTACGCAAATTGGACGTTGCCTAAAACAGCCCAAGAAGCGAATCGCTCGGTGTTCTTTTATAAAGGAGAAAATATTAAACTAGAAGGACAAACAATTTCGGTCAACCAAGTTTTAGAACTTGAAGCAGGAGAAAACATAGCAATTCAGAATGGTAGCGAGGAAGCCTATTTCTTAATTCTGGAGGGTAAGCCAATTGGAGAACCTGTTGCACAGCACGGCCCTTTTGTCATGAATACACCACAAGAAATTAGAGAAGCTATGAGCGATTATGGCAGAACTCAATTTGGTGGTTGGCCGTGGTTAGAAAAAGAAGTTGTTCACTCTAGGGACAAAGGAAGATTTGCTTTGCATAGTGATGGTAGAAAAGAGATTAAATAAAACAGCCAATCAGGAGCTTATAAATCAGCAATTAAACAACATCGACAAATGTCTTTTAATGTTATTATAGTTGGCGGAGGATTAGCCGGATTAGCAAGTGCAGTGCATTTATCTAAAGAAGGATTATCTGTACTTTTAATAGAAAAGCATGAATACCCCAAGCATAAAGTTTGTGGTGAGTATATTTCTAATGAAGTACTACCCTATTTAAATGCTTTAGATTTTAACCCTTTTGACTTCGGAGCGAAAAATATAGTTGATTTTACGTTAAGTACACCAGGAAGTAGATCTATAACTACCAAGCTACCCATTGGAGGTTTTAGCATTAGTCGGTATTGCATAGATTGGGAATTATCTAAAAAGGCAAAACAATATGGTGCTGAAATATTGCACGTTAACGTTACAGACATTCAATTCAATAACGATCGATTCGAAGTCTTTACTAACCAAAATAAAAAATACACCTCAGAATTAGTCATTGGTTCTTTTGGAAAACGTTCAAATTTGGATATGAAAATGAACAGGAGTTTTGTCCAAACGACATCTCCTTTTTTAGGGGTAAAAGCACATTATAAAGGAGATTTCCCTGAAAACGCTGTCGGGTTACATAATTTTGAAGGTGGTTATTGTGGAATATCCAAAGTGGAAAACAATGATGTTAACATCTGTTATATTGCAGACGTTGAGTTGTTTAAACAATACAAAAACATAGACGATTTTCAAAAACGAGTTCTTAGCCGAAATAGGTTTTTGAAAGAAGTGTTCGATACCTACGAATTAGCTTTCGAAAAGCCATTATCAATAAGTCAAGTTTCATTTTCTAAAAAAGAACCTGTCGAAAATCATATACTCATGTGCGGAGACAGTGCGGGAATGATCCATCCGTTAGCAGGGAATGGGATGAGCATGGCTATTAGAGCTGCCCAAATGGCTTCTCAGAAAATATTGAAATTTAAATCTGGAAAAATAAAATCTAGAGCAGACCTAGAAATTCAATATACCGAAGTTTGGAATAAAGAGTTTAGCTCTAGGTTAAAATATGGTCATATTATAGCGCGTCTTTTTAGGCTGGGATTCTTTTCAGAGTTACTTATGATTCTTTTAAAGACCTTTCCATTTATATTACCAAATATTATCAAGCACACACACGGTAAACCAATGAAAGCCGAATTATAATGTTTGTAGACACCAAATATCGAAGCAAGGATATTGAGATAATGGATGATCTTGATATGAGTGGCGAGTTATTAATTAGAACACTCGATCAAATCGCGAGTATTAATAAGTGGTTAGGTGGTAATGGGCTGACTATTGATGGAATTAAGAAAATACTAAAAGCCCAAACTAAAGACAAAACAATCAGCATCATAGATCTTGGTTGCGGGAATGGTGATATGCTAAGGGAGGTTGCGGAATTTGGTAGAAAGAATGGATATCAATTTGAATTACTGGGTTTAGATGCAAATCAAGCTACTATTGAATATGCGATCTCGTTATCTTCTGATTTTCAGGAAATAACCTATCGAAAAGAAGATGTGCTAGGCAAAGAATTTGACTCGCACACTTACGACATTGCACTGTGTACTCTATTTATTCATCATTTCGAAGAATCGGTAGCTCTTGGTTTTATTCAAACGTTAATGAAAAACGCAAAAATTGGTGTTGTAATTAATGACTTACATCGTCACAGGTTGGCTTACTACCTTTTCAAATCATTGACATTGATTATTAATAACCACATGGTAAAAACAGATGGTTTAACATCTATACTAAGAGGTTTTAAGCGTAAAGAGTTAGAACAATTTTCTGAAAAAATAAATGGTAAGAGTAGTATTAACTGGCGATGGGCATTTCGTTACCAATGGATTATAAATAAAATATGAGCGTAAAAATAACATCAGTAGCTACACAACTACCACCATATTCTAGAACTACAGCAGAGATAATACCATTTCTGAAAGTCTGGCTTTCGGGGCAAGAGGAGCGCTATCAGCGAAAAGTGATTAAGCTTTTCGAAAATGCAGAAGTAGAAAGAAGGTTTTCGATAATGGATGCTGAAGAGGTATTTCTACGAACTTCATTCGAAGAGAAGAATGATGTCTATAAGCGTGAAACCATAAAACTGGCTGAAGGAGCTTTAACTAAGGCATTAAAAAAGTCCAATCTTGTTCCAACGGATATTGATTTCATCATTACGGTAAGTTGTACCGGTATCATGATTCCATCTGTTGATGCCTATCTCATTAATACCTTGGAAATGAAACAGGATATCGTAAGGCTTCCTGTAACAGAAATGGGTTGTGTGGCGGGAGTTTCGGGTATGATATACGCGAAGAATTTCTTGAAGGCAAATCCAAACAAGAGAGCAGTTGTCATAGCCGTAGAATCACCTACTTCTACTTTTCAAATTGAAGACTATTCAATGGTAAATATTGTCAGCGCTGCTATTTTTGGAGATGGATGTGCCTGTACTGTTCTTTCCTCTTACGAAGAAGAGCAGGGGCCGGAAATAATTGATGAAGCAATGTATCATTTTTACAATGCGGAACATATGATGGGATTTGAATTAAAAAATTCCGGATTACAAATGGTTTTGGATAAAGAGGTTCCTGAAAAAATTGCTACTCATTTTCCTAAATTTGTACACCCATTTTTAGAACGAAATAATTTATCTATTGAAGACGTAGATCATCTCATCTTCCATCCTGGAGGAAAAAAAATCGTGCAAACGATAGAAGAGTTGTTTGGTTCTTTAGGGAAGAATATAGACATCACTAAATCAGTCTTAAAAGACTACGGAAACATGTCAAGTGCTACAGTACTATACGTGCTCGAGAGATTTATGGATCAAGGGGTTAAAAAAGGGGATATTGGACTCATGTTAAGTTTTGGACCAGGATTTACAGCGCAAAGATTATTACTCAGATGGTAAGAGACTTTGAAGATAAAAACGAATGGGCAATTATACTTGGCGCATCCAGTGGGTTAGGTTTAGCTACTGCGGAAAAAATGGCAAAACAGGGACTGAATTTATGTTTGGTTTATCGTGCACGAAAAAGTGATATGACTGCCATCGAATCAAGATTGCATACTGTCGCTTCAACCAATGGTGTTAAGCTACTTCATTTTAATAAGGATGCGGTAAAACCAGAAAATCGAGAAACTATTATAACTGAATTAAAACGAACATTATTAGAAATAGGTAAGGTTAAGTGTCTAGTTCACAGTATTGCTAAAGGAAATTTAAAGCCAATGACATCTGATGGCGAGAGAGAATTACAAAACGATGATTTCCATATTACCTTAGAAAATATGGCTATTAGCTTATACGATTGGACAAAAGATGTTTTCAATGCAAATCTGTTCGCAAAAGATGCCCGTATCATTAGCTTTACAAGCGAAGGGAATAAAAAAGCTTGGAAAAATTACGCAGCGGTTTCAGTAGCTAAAGTTGCATTGGAAGCTATTTCTAGAAATATTGCGTTAGAGTTTGCGCCACACGGAATTAAATCAAATTGTATTGAAGCTGGAATTACGGATACAGCATCCTTTAGAATGATTCCAGGAAATGAAAAACTAAGAGAATACGCGATTCAGCGAAATCCATTTAATAGACTCACTACTCCAGAAGATGTAGCTGATGTGGCTTATTTATTGGTCAAAGAAGAATCGAAATGGATTACAGGTGTAACACTCCCTGTTAATGGTGGAGAACATTTAAGTTAGTATGACATTCGATAAAATAATAGCAAAGCTTCCCTACCAACATCCATTCCTTTTTGTGGATGAAATATTAGACGTTGATCAAGAGGGCATTAGTGGATCCTATACTTACCATGACACGCATGATTTTTATAAAGGTCATTTTAAAAGTAATCCAATTACGCCAGGTGTCATTCTAACGGAAACTATGGCCCAGATAGGATTGGTTTCATTCGGAATTTATCTATTGAGTGAATCCGGGAATTCCTTAAGTGAAATAAAAATTGCGTTGACTTCTTCTCAAATAGACTTTTTCAAGCCTGTTTTACCGGGGGAGAAGGTTATTGTGAAAAGTGTAAAGGAGTATTATAGGTTTAATAAATTGAAATGTAAAGTGGAAATGTTTAATGCGAATCAAGAGTTGGTTTGCAGAGGCGAAATAGCTGGGATGATCCAAAAATAAGTATGGATAAACGAGTAGTAATAACGGGACTTGGCGTAGTTTCTCCTAATGGGGTTGGATTGGAAAAATTTACGAACGCCTTAAAAAACGGAACTTCCGGAATTGAATACCACCACGAGTTAAATGACCTAAGCTTTTCTTGTTGTATTGGAGGTATTCCTGACGTTTCAGAAGAATTAAAGCGAAACTACTTTACAGAACTTCAGTTAAGAAACTTTAACAGCTCAGGTATACTATATGGCTGTATGGCCGGGATGGATGCATGGAAAGATGCAGGCCTTTCAATAACTGACAAAACAGATTACGAAAGTGGTACCATATTCGGAGCTGGAACCTCTGGAGTTGAAAAATTTAGAGAAGCCATTTACAAATTAGACAATAAAAATGTGAGGCGCTTAGGTAGTACTGTAATTGCTCAAACAATGGCAAGCGGCGTAAGTGCTTATCTAGGAGGGATTTTAGGATTGGGCAATCAAGTCACCACTAATTCATCGGCATGTACCACCGGTACAGAGGCTGTACTTATGGGGTTCGATAGAATAAAATCAGGTAAAGCTGAACGAATGGTTGTCGGAAGTACTAGTGATCATGGAGCCTATTTATGGGGTGGATTTGATGCTATGCGCGTTCTAACCTACAAACACAACGAATCTCCAGAAAAGGGATCTCGACCAATGAGTGCATCGGCCTCTGGTTTTGTACCGGGTAGCGGTGCTGGTGCTATGGTAATAGAATCATTGGATAGTGCGTTAGAACGAAAAGCAACTATCTATGCAGAACTACTGGGTGGTGAGGTTAATTCTGGAGGACAAAGAGATGAGGGTACTATGACTGCTCCAAACTCTGAAGCCGTTCAACGTTGCATTAAGAATGCCATTGTAAACTCAAATATTGATGCAAAAGATATTGATGCTATTAATGGTCATTTAACTGCTACGAGTAAAGATTTTACAGAAATAGAAAATTGGTCGAAAGCATTAAACTTAAAAGGAAAGGCGTTTCCATATATCAATTCCTTAAAATCAATGGTAGGCCACTGCCTATCTGCTTCAGGTGCTATAGAATGTGTTGCAAGTGTGTTACAAATACACCATAACTTTATCTTTCAAAATATTAATTGTGAAGACCTAAACGAAGAAATAACATCCTTAATTGATAAGGATAGAATTCCTCAAAATTTAATTGAGAAAGAGGTTAATATTGTGGCTAAAGCTAGTTTTGGTTTTGGTGATGTAAACGGATGTTTAATTTTTAGCAAATTCAAAAAATGATAAGTGATAAAGAACTAATGATAAATGAGTTGAAAACGATCGTTGAACCATACATTCAAGATAAAGAAGCTTTTGAAAACTTGCATGAGGAAACTGATTTCATGAATGATTTGAAAATCAATTCAGCGAACCTTATCGATGTGATTTTGGACGTAGAAGACAAATATGACATTGAATTAGATAATGATTCAATGGATAAAATGTTGAATATAAAAGCTGCATTAGAAGTGATTAACGCAAAAGTTTCGGAGAAGTAATGATCGGAAACGATATCATAGATATTCATGAAACCAGAACCTCGACAAATTGGAATCGAGCTGGTTTTACGGAAAAAATATTTACCTCAAAAGAACGGTCTATTATTGCTGACTCTGCGGATCCATTTACTGCCGTTTGGCGTTTATGGAGCATGAAGGAGAGTGCCTATAAAATATTTGTTCAAGGGGGAGGCAAGCCTTTTTTCAATCCCACGAAACTTGAGTGCAACTTTCACTCTTCTAAAAAAGGTGTAGTTAAAATAGACACAAGAATAATAGAAACAAGTACTATTATTAGTGCAGATTACATTTTCAGTACTGCAGTAATAAATTACGCTGATATCGATACAAGTATTTTTCAATTAAACGAAAGCAACAGTAAGTATCAAAGTGATTTTATGCGCCAACAGGTCCTTAACGACTTTGCAGTATCTCATTCGTTATATGGAGGAGATCTTAAAATTCAAAAAACTAAAGCAGGAGTCCCTAAAATTCATTATCGAAACAACCCATTAGACGCTTCTCTTTCTATTACGCATCACGGTAAGTTTGGCGCTTATTCTATACTCAAAAACTAAAACTTATGAATGAATTTGTAAACTACGCCAAGCAAAAACTCAATGTTGATAAACGGCTAATTTTTATTTATGTGATAATCTATTTTTCCTGGGGAATGGGCATGGATAAATTTGGTGCTATAATTGAAATCGCAAAATTTACTTACTGGTGGCAAGTGATAACGGTTTACATAGGTTATATGATTCCAATTTCATTGTTATTACGAAAATTACCGTTTCATGCGCAATATGCCTATGGATTAGTAACCATGGGTTTATTAGAATTTGGTGGTTATGCACTCGAGAGTTCTTATGCTTATCCAGATAATTTGATGGATCAATTCTTTAACATTAGAAATTTCAGTTTGGGAATGGCGCTATTTTTTGCCCTCTATTATCCGGCTGGTAATTGGATTACTGGAAAAGTATATAAACTATTGTTTAAAAAGGACGCTGACTAAATGTTATCGAAGAGAAGTTCTGAAAAAGAGCAAATGGATAATTTTGAATGGTCTGGTACCGAGCTAGACAAAACGTTGAATGGATTATCGACGATCAACAAATACCTAGGAAACACTTCAGCAACCTTTAAAGCCCTGAAAAGCGAGATACTTAAAATTAATAAATCACTCAAAATAGTAGATTTAGGTTGTGGTGGTGGAGATAATTTAAGAGCAATTGCGGATTGGTGTCTTGTAAATAATCATCCTATTGAATTGGTCGGTATCGATGGTAATCCTCATATTTTAGAGAACGCAAAAAAAAAAAGCACACAAGACCACCGTATCACTTACATACAAGCAGATATATTAGATGCTGCATTCGTTTTACCAAAGTGTGACATTCTTATAAGTAGTCATTTTGTTTACCACTTTTCAGATAGTGAACTAGTTGGTTTTTTGAATAGATCTCAGAGCAGAGTAGCGAGTAAAATTATATTTAGTGAATTACAACGAAATTATATTCCATATGCCTTATTCAAGCTAGCTGGCGTATTCCTTCCTTTTTCCGATCATGTAAAACAAGATGGGTTGATCGCCATAAAAAGAGCTTTTACCAAAGCAGAACTTATTTTCATTTTAAGAAAAACTAATTTTATTGAATATGAGATAAAACGGAAATGGGCTTTTAGATTTTTAATAGTGATATCTGTTAAAGAGTAGTAACCTAGCCTTTTTCTAACAGTGTTAGAGCAATTCGAATCTTTCCGTAGTCTATTGATCCTTCTAGGAAAACAAAGTACTTTTTGAGTTCTGCTGGATTTTCTAAAACCTCTTTTGCTTTTTTTACCTGAGTAATCTCCTCGTCCGAGACAAACGCATTGAGGTCAACGGGCTTCCCTTCCAGGTATATTTTACAAAGGTGGGAGATAATGGTTGTTGGCTGAAGTTCACGCTTTTTAGCGATCTCCTCGACACTTAGACCTTCTTTATAAAGCTTGTAGCTACTTGAAAAAGTATCCTTTTCTCCACGATTACTTTGATTTATATAGGCGTTAATTTCTGTCAAGAAAGACGTACCATAGGTGTCCATCTTGTGAGCACCAACCCCTGAAATGTTAAGCATGTCCTGTTCAGTACGCGGCATGTTTTTTTCCATTTCCTTAAGGGAAACATCATTGAAAATGAGGTAGGCAGCAATATTTTTCTCCGCAGCAATAACCGCACGGTGTTTGCGTAAATGCTCAAAAAGCCCAATAGGATTGGTTTTATTTTTGGCTTGACGTTTACTGTCCTTTGTCTTTTTTGGTACGAATGTTCGATCGACCGGTAAAGTTAATTTTACCTGACGACCCTTAAAGAGTACATCGTGAGATAACGGAGTCAATTCAAGTGCATTGTTTTTATGAAACGCTACCTCAGCAAATCCCTGGTTGATAAGCTGAATGATGTATTGTTGCCAGTGTGCCCAGGATAAATCCCTACCGATACCATAGGTCGCTAATGTATTTAGTCCATGGTCTAATACATGTGCATTTTGCGCACCTCGAAGCACGTCAATGATTCCGCCGATCGCTTCTTTTTCTTTTGCCCTAAACAGTGTGGATAACGCTTTTTGCGCAATGACAGTTCCATCAACGAACTGCGGTGGGTTTTTACAGATATCACAGTTGCCACAGTTTTCATCTAGCATCTCTCCGAAATAGCTCAGAAGAATTTTTCTCCTACAAGAGCTGGCTTCTGAAAATTGCTGCATACGCTCGAGTTTAGCGATTTGAACCTGCTCGTTTACTGCACCCGAAGCAAATTTCCGTAGTTGAATAACATCAGCATAGCTATGAAAAAGGATGGCCTTTGCCTCAAGTCCATCTCGTCCACCACGCCCAATCTCCTGGTAGTAACCTTCGATGTTCTTCGGCATGTTGTAGTGAATCACATAGCGCACGTTGGACTTGTCTATACCCATTCCAAAGGCTACAGTGGCACATACGATCTTAATTTTATCACAAATAAAGGCATCTTGAACAGCACTTCTTTCTATAAAATTTAATCCTGCATGGTAGGCTTCGGCACTATGTCCAAGGCTCTTTAGCTTACTAGCAACTTGCTCCGTAGTTTTACGACTGAGGCAGTAAATGATTCCCGATTCGTTGGAGTTATTCTTCACGAAATCAGCAATTTTTTTCATGCGATCAAGCCCTACTCGGACGTCAAGACTAATGTTTGCGCGATCGAATGAAGAAATGAATTGATCAGCTTCAGGAATACAAAGTTGAGCCTTTATATCTTGTCGCGTAGCCTTGTCTGCAGTAGCGGTGAGCGCTATGATAGGCGTATTGGGAAGGGTATCTTTTAAAAAACCAAGTCTTTGATAAGAAGGTCTAAAGTCATGACCCCAACTAGAGATACAATGTGCCTCGTCAACCGCGATACATGAAATATAGTCTTCATTTAAAATCTGACTGAGAAACGATAGACTTTCTGGAGCCACATACAATAGCTTTAACGTCTTTAGCGCTACTTGTTCAAGGATGGTTTGTTGAGTCTTAGGATCTTGAGAACTGTTGAAAAAACTTGCCGAAATCCCGTTTGCATTGAGTCCATCTACTTGATCCTTCATCAATGCGATGAGTGGCGAAATTACAATCGTGAGTCCGTCAAAGACTAATGCGGGTATTTGAAAGCAGAGTGATTTCCCACCACCGGTGGGCATGATGACTAGGGTATCTCTCTTGCCAAGTACGTTACGAATGATGTCTTCTTGTAGCGGACGAAAAGTATCGTATCCAAAATATTTTTTTAAGGACGGGTGTATATCTAACCTTTCTGTTCGCTTCATGAATCTACTAAAATTGGAGACAAGGACTTAATTGATGTAATTTGCGAGTATAAAAATACAACCTCAATGCCCGTTTCATTCTAGAGAGTGAATTATCTATAACTTTTATTAATGTAATACATGGGGTTAAACCTTTGAGAGATGAAGATATTATTAGTCCTATTAAGTGGGGTTGTTTTAACCTTTTTAGTGAGCCAGATCTATTTATATCGAAGTAGCCACAACATCGAAGACTATAAATATGAAGTCATAAAGGCTTACGCAGATTTTGAGGTTAGAAAGTATGAGGCAAGCTTATTTACGTCTATTGAATTAGATACGGATGACTATAAACAGGCTTCAAGCAAGGGCTTTTCTGCTTTAGGTGGTTATATCTTCGGCAAGAATGAGGACAAAGAACAAATTTCTATGACTTCTCCCGTGGCTATGTCTTTGGAAGAGGAGTCGACCATGATGTTCTTAGTTCCTAAAAAGTATACAAAAGAAAACTTGCCAAAGCCTCAAAATCCAAACATTGAGTTTATTGAATTACCAGAAAAGATGATCGCTGCTATTAGATTCGGTGGATGGGCGAGTAATGAAAAAATAGCGTTCTACAGATTGTCCCTAGAGGAGCTGCTGGAGAAAAATGGAATTAAGCACACAGGTAGGTTCTCCGTCCTGGGATACAATCCTCCTTATGAATTTTTATTTCGGAGAAATGAAGTTATCGTAGAATTGGAGACCATTTTAAAATGAGTCTTTCCTTGAATCTTTGTAGATATTCATCTTCTCAACTTCCAACTGCTCCACTTCTAAATTTCTTAAATAGGTGAGTGGTACTTTTCTCACTATGTCTCATTACTTGCTGTAATAAGAAAAGCGCCTGTTTGTTAGCAACAATTAATTACTCACAATACTTGGACATATGAACGACAGTCTTAGTATTACTCAATCTCCAAAGACGATGTTTCATCTATAAAAAAAGCCCCTTCCGAAGAAGAGGCTCTGTATATTTTCGAATGAAGGTAATTCCTAAAAAAAAGGATTACACATTATTCGCAATCAGAACTTAATCTCCAAAGCTGGTTGAACCCATTGTCCATTATTAGAATACCACCATCACACTCAAATGTAATTCCTCTAGGAACTCCATAAAACATTAAGGTATCTCCATCAAAGGTATAAGTATGGCTACCTGGAATTCTATCTGTACTATCTAAGGCATTAAAGTCTGTATTGACTGCATAAGAGGTGTAGATCTCTCCATCTACAAACTCATACATTGTAGTTGCATCTACTCTATTTTCACTCGCTGACCATACCCATTTACCTTCTACAGTGTATTCAGGGGTACTTTTCTCACAGCTTGAAAATCCTAATGCTGCAAGTACTACGAAAAGAAGTGTGTTTTTCATTGTTTTATTTGTTTGTGTAATAGTAACACTCTTTTCAACAAAAAGTAAGCTGTTACCTTTTCGTAACTAATAAAAGTAGTTACCATTAAGTTACTAAAATGTAATACGTTTAAGATGTTAATATACAACAACTTAAGTCCCTTGGTCTTCACGTTTATGGGGGAAAAGCAGTGATTTAGGGTGGTTCACAGCTTATATATCAAAAGCACTATTGTAACTTGCACTGCCCCTTAGCGAATCCCAAACATGAATCCATTAGTACATTCTTCAACGAAGATGGAAGAAGAGATCGAAAGAACATTGCGTTATTTCGAATTTTTCAAGCATCCTCTGTATCTTGAGGAGATACACAATTTTTTGAGGGTGAAGACTTCTTTGGGTGATTTAGAAAAAGCCCTTAAGCCTCTTGTTGATTCGCAGCTTGTCATGCATTCAGAAGGATTTTATGCGCTACACCACGATCATATTCAGTTGAGAATGGACTGTGAAAAACTGAACTTATCTAGATTGAAAATAGCTCGAAGAGTGGGGAAATTCATTCAGTCATTTCCATATGTCCGGGGAGTATACCTATCGGGTTCACTATCAAATATGGGCATGCAACACTCCTCAGATGACTTGGACTTTTTCATTATCACGAAGACTGGTCGAGTTTGGTTAGCGAAGCTTTTTTTAATTGGCTTTAAAAAGCTATTCTTATTGAATTCTGAAAAGTACTTCTGCATCAACATGTTGATGGACGAGAAGAGATTGGAGCTGAAAAAAAGAAACCTCTACACGGCTGTAGAAGCATCGTCGCTTCAACCACTAACCCATCCAGAAATAATGGCGTACTTTCTAAATCAGAACAAGTGGTTATCAGAATATTTACCAAATTTTACTTGTCCAATCAACCCTCGTCCTCCCGAGATTTATAGTAAATGGACAGAAAGAATCTTTGAGGCCATGGGTGCTGAAAAACTAGAAGATTGGGCTAGAGCGAGATTTGAAAATCACATGGTAGAAAATGCAAGCGGAGCGTCAGGTTATTACGAGGCAGAAGCCCATTCGTCTGCCTACTTTCCTGATAGCGTGGAACAAAGATTAATGGACCATTATAACACAAGTAGAAAATAACATGATGAGAAAACAAATCGTTATCAGTGTCCTAGCGGGTGGATTATTTTTTGTGATCGCCTTTCTACGCCCTGCTCGCTATGAAGCAGAGACAGTCTTCTTTGTTCCTCTTACATTGCTTGAAAAGCAGATTGAGCAAAATGGGATTGGTTTTGGTTCGCCTATTGAGGTGGATGCGCATTTGGAATTATTGAACAGCCAGAGCTTGAAATCTGCATTGATGAGTAGGCATGGTACAGACTTCTCTTTGGAGATTAGTAAAACAAGAAATGGTGCTGTTCAAGTCATTGCCCAAGCTGGTGATCCTAAAGTCGCGGCAGACATTGCGAACGGTGCCGTTCATGCTGCAGACTCTATCAAACAGCGTATGCTTCGCCAAAATGTGGGCATGAGTTTCGACGTAATACAAGGGAGGACCTCATCATTGACAAAAGAAGAACAGGTGTTACGTAAAGGGTTAGATTCTCTTCGTTTAGAAGCGCAAACAGATTCTTTAGCTCTTGTCGCATTAGTTTTTAGAAAGGAACGTCAATACGGAAGCGTGGTAGTCGAGTTGACTAAAAACGAACGCAAGCTTGAAGACTTGAAAGAATACTTGTACGCGCCAGCTCCAGCATCTTATGTGATTTCAGAAGCTCTAGAAACACCTAAACGATCGGGAATTCCTGCATGGGGCGTAGGTCTGTTATTTGGGATTGTGGTATTCCTATTTCAACGTGCAGTCTCCTCAGGTATTCTGGTGTCAAAACCCAACTAACCATTGCTCACCAAGCAGACAAATACCGCGTTAACGCTGTCTATTATTATAGCACTCTCCGTGACGCTGTACACTGATTTTTATTGGGAGGTGATCTCTGCATTCATCGCTGCTCTGTCATCCGCATGGTGGATATGGAAACGTCAATGGGAGCATACGGGGTATTTACTTCTCGCAACCCTGCTGCCTCTTTCGGTAAAAGTCAGTCTCTCTTTTGGCGACCTGCATCTACCAGCGGAGGCATTGATCGTCGTGCTTGCCTTCGTCACGCTATTAAGACTCCTAGTACCTCTTAATCTCACTCTAATAAAGAAGCACCCATTACCTCTGTTGTGGTTGTTAAGCTTTATTCCAGGAATCATGATGTCAGAAATGCCACTGGTAAGCCTTAAGTTCTGGGTCATTAACGGATTATTTGTATTCACCTTTTATTACGGGTTCTTGCTCATGGCAAGCCGCGGCAGACCTTTACCTATGGTGCCTTTTATGATGGCGTTAGTTCCCGTTATAATCGTAGGCTTGGTTCAATTTATAAAGTTCGATTTCAATCCTGTGACCATCTCCGGACTCTATAAGCCCTTTTTTTATAGCCACACCATGCTAGGGGCGAGTCTTGCATTAATAGCCGGGTACTCTTGGAGTCCATCCAAAAACCAAAAATACTGGAGGTTCATAGCCGCTTTTGCTACGCTACTTGTCATCTTAACCGGATCACGTGCTGCTTTATGGTCTTTAGCTTTTATGGTAGTCATTTGGGCACTAATGCACTTGTCCCATCTCTGGCGTTGGCTCTTACCTGTCACTCTTTTGGTGGCTTACTTCAGCTTATTCGGTACGGCTAAAATCCAGGAATCAATACGCTATAACTCGTTCGAAAGTCACGACCCTCAAGCTACTTTGTTAGAGACAAGTATGTCCGTAACAAACCTTCAAACGGATGCTAGTAACATGGAACGACTCAATAGATGGGTGAGCGCCCTGCGCATGTTTGAGGAGCGTCCAATGGTTGGTTTTGGACCGGGCAGCTTTCAGTTCACTTACCTTCCCTTTCAAGAAAAAAGTTTGGAAAATAGGTTAACCGTGCGCAACCCTGATTCTCCACCTCCGGGCTCAGGTGGGAGTGCACATTCAGAAATCCTACTTCAGCTTAGTGAGAACGGAATAGGGACGGTACTGATATTCTTAATCATGATCGGCCGTTGGGTCTACTTCGGGTTTTTAAGAGGAACTCTTCATTCCCCACAAACAGCCCTGTTCTTAGCATTGAGTACCTATCTGTTTCATATGCAGTTCAATAATTTTTTGAATCAGCCAGCATTTGCCTTTCTTTTTTGGGGATGTGCAGCCTATTTTGACCACCAATTAAGACGCAACAACCATGAGTTATTACCGTGAAGTAGGACAGTATTACGATAAGGATGCAGTAGACTTCGAACGTCGCTATCACCTGAATCCCGCTCTACAAAGAATTAGACAGAGCTTTCGCGAACGTGTAAAATTACATCCACAATCCACAGTTTTGGAAGTTGGTTTTGGGCCTGGTTTTGATTTGGTTCATTTTGCAGAGCAATTTCCAGAACAACAGTATTATGGTATTGATATATCAGAGGAAATGGTGCGCCTGACTCAGGAGAAAATTGATAGTGGGAAGTTAATAAACGCACAAGTTGCTCCGGGGAGTGTAGAGCATTTAAACACCTTGTTTCCGGAGGTTAAATTTGACATGATCTATGTCTTTTTTGGGGCGTTAAACACCGTAGACGACCTTAGTCATGCGATGTCATGTCTACGCGATGTCCTAAAACCAGGTGGTCGAATGGTACTTACTTTTGTCAATAAATATTACCTAGCCGGTACTTTGATAGAATTACTTAAAGGCAAACCTAAGAACGCCTTTGCCCGTTGGCGTCGAGTGTGGGGTGGCTATTCACCGACGAATTATTTAGCCAGCAAATGCTATGCACCAGGAAGTATTTGTGAAAAAGTCGCGTTGCCATTAACCTTCAGCAGGGGGTACAGTATTGTGTACCCAGCGTGGTATTACCACAAGCTTCATAAGATACTGCCCAACGCTCTGTTACATATGCTTTGGAGCATAGATGACGCTGTTTCTTCTACAAAACTTGGCACTTTTGGCGAGTACATGTTGTACGAATTTCAGTCATCTGAGACTTAATTTTAAGAGCGTTCGGAAAGAACGTTAAGCGTCTTAGTGATGAGCTGATCGAGATCAGTATCAACAGCTTTATACGAGTCTTTCCATGCGGAGTGCATTGTAGTCACTGGTGTATTTGAAGTCAGTGCTTCCGCTACCGTCTTGCCGTGTTTTTTGACCAATTCCTTCTCTTCTATTTGCTTGACATCCAGGCCTAAAATCGCTCCTATTTTCCTTGCGAATGCTATCTGAGAGATGGGTGCGAAACCAAAAAGGTTATAGATTCCCCCTCTACTACCGTGCGTAGATACGTGGAGTAATTGCCCTGCACAGTCCGCTAATGATATAATGGACATTTGTTGGTTTCCATCACCATAATAGGGCACATGGCCAGTCTTTAGCGCTGGGCGGTAAAAATAATGTTCAAACCAAGAGTCCGATCCTAAAATCCATGCTGGTCTCGCTGTTCGGACATCTAAAATAGCCTGGGTTTCTTCTTTTCTTGTAAAAGGACGCTCGGCATATTCATAAGCCCTAGCATAGGCAATGGGCGAGAGAGGTTGTTCTTCGTTTGCGATAGCAACTGTATTTCCATACATCAGCGTCCCGCTGCAGTACACCACTGTTGGGGGTTTAGGTAAGTTCTCGAAAACACTGCGAAGCCTTACATTAGCTAGGTAACCCTGTTTCGCGGCTGCTCTGCGACTATGATCTGTTCTCCCAGCGAGTCTGGCACAATGGAATACCGTATCGGGAGGATAATCAACGAATTTTTGTGCCTGAAGCTTCCCTAGTGAAGACATGAAAAAGTTTGTATTCTGCATAATCCAGGGAAGAATAGTGCGATGCCCTAATGTGGATATTCTACCTAAAAAACCTCCTTTATGACGCGTTTGAATAAGCAGCTTCGTGAGTTGCGCACCCACATATCCTGTGGAACCCAATACCCAAATCTCTTTTTGTTGATTTAATGGTTTCATCTTGAAGGAAATACCCAAAACATAGTGAAGGAGAGGAGTGATTATTGCTTTATGAAGCTCCGTTGTACGCTCTGGCCATTTTGCTCATTAGTTATTATGCAGTGGTAAGCGCCGGGAGCTAAATGTGTTGTTTGGATGATATTATTGACTTCCTGTAAGGTCTCAGATTTCACTAGTTTTCCAGTGATGTCAAAAATCTGAAGAGAGGCAATATTAAAAGGTTGTACAATATGGAGTTTATCGTTAGTGGGGTTTGGATACAGCTCAATGGATGCAGCTTCTAATTCCTCTTTGCTTAGCGTGCTACTTTGATAAACGCGAACGTAATCTACAATCATAGGACTTTGAGTAAATGACGCTGCAATGTTAGATTGAATAGCCACATTAAAGAGTAAGTATTGGGGATCGTCAAAAGGCCATGTATTCGCGTCACGCGTAGCTGGTTCGTAGGTATAGTGAATCACGCTGTCTACGCTAAATACCATTTTCGTAGGTGTCCACTCTACGGCATAAGTTTTAAAACCAGTACTGACTCCATTGATATATTGACCCCCTTTGTTCTGGGTATTTCCATTGCTAGATGGAGTGTGCATCGCGCTTGCAATGTAGTTTTGATTGTCCCCCCAATGCTCCATGATGTCTACTTCGCCACAAGCAGGCCAGCCAGTAGTGCCGAAGCCTTTTGTTTCCCAGTAGGCACCTGTTTCCGTTATGTTTTGGCCAAGCATCCATAAGGCAGGCCATGTTCCAACACCAGTGGGTAATTGGGCTCTGATTTCAACACGTCCATAGGTGAAGGCAAATTTTGAGTTTAGCCTTGCAGAGGTATAATTTTTAGTCACTCCTTGATCTGTGAAAGTTTCTTTTAGCGCTCTCAAGTAAAGCTTGCCACCGTTCACGCTTGTATTGGTGTCCCTGTCTGTGTAGTGCTGAATTTCTCCGTTCCACCAGCTTTGGCCATTGTTCGGAAGAAGGGTTTGATGAAACCAATTATTGGTATCTACACTACCATTAATATTAAATTCATCTGACCATACTAACGTATCAAAAGTTTGTGCGGTAGCATTACATGTCAAGAAAAAGGAAAATAGAAAAGCGAACGATCTCACGAATTGACTGGGTTTTTAGGGTTTGCTAGAATGACTCAAAATCAAAGGTATGGTGAACTGGGTATGAAAATACTTGACAAAAGTCACAAATCCTCCTTTCTACTGGACAATGGTTGGACAAAATGCTCTTGTAAGGTTCTACGTCAGATCATTGGACGGTTTTAGTGTCCTATGGGTCCTATGATGCCTGCTTCTAGGGTTATGTCAATGAAATTTTGACTGGGTGTAATAGGGCAAGAGTATCCATCGCTATAAGCGCAATATGGGTTATAGCATTGATTGAAATCTATGATTAAGGTCTCACCAAGGCTCTTTGTGAGGTCAAGAAATCTCCCCGTACCATACGTAGATATCCCCGTGGTTAAATCCTTAAAAGGTAGAAATAGATGGTCTGCATATTCGGGCAATACTTTTAGTCGCAGGCTCTCATAGACCTCTAATTCGTACTCCACCTTGTCAATCGTAAAATGAGCAATACCATAAGTGCGGTATTTTTTGCTTTTCCCGGAAGAGGTTGACATATCAAACGGTTGAGCATTTGGCGTTAATTCTAACCGTGCTTTAACGCAATACTTCGCCTGATAAGGATAAAAATTATGCTGAATAAAAGCGTTGCGATCTTTTTCGCTTAACGGGCTATCACTAGAATCTCTATACTGTCTGTTTAGTTCATCTCTAAATTTTAACACCTCAATTCTATCGTCGGTAGCAAGCGGGACCAATTCAGATACAATCTCATTAGGCACCTCAAAGCTCAAGCTGTAATGGTCAATTTTATAGCCTTGTAGTGTTTTTATAACGACCCCAGTGCCTCTGCAGCGTCCCATATGTTCAGAGTCAAGACGTTCGCTGAACCACAATACTCCAGAGTGGGAGTACCATCTGCGCTCTACGGGTGAAAAAGTCCAGGCATTTCCTCGTTTAAAGTAAGGTGCTGCCCATTTTTTAAATGCTGAAATGGTCCAATACTCTCCACCATCTGTCCCCTCAAAAACACTCTCGTCCGAGGCAAATGCTCCAAAATACGCCGAAGAATCAGCTTGAGCAGCAGCTTTATGCCATGTGTCAACCATATCGTTGAGTGCATGCTGTTGTTCTACATCTTGAAACGTTGATTGCTTTGTGTCAATTCCCTTTAGGTCCTTGTTAAAACTTTCATCACTCTGGGCTTTTGCGTGAATCCCAAAACCAACTAACAAGGCAAGTAAAATATGTCTTTTCATGAAAAAAATATTGACTTAAAATTTACGATTATTTTCGGACCACAATGAGATCTGTATGTTGTCTGCGCACAAGGCTTGTTGAAGACATCATACAAGTATAGCATCTTTTAGTGCTACCAGAGAAGTGGAAAATGATGTTTTGGAATTAGGCTGCGCGTAGCTATTTAGTCGCATCTTTGCAAAATGGAACACAAGAGCGGCTTCGTTAACATCATTGGTAACCCTAACGTAGGTAAAAGTACCTTGATGAATGCTATGGTAGGTGAGCGGTTAAGCATCATCACACCAAAAGCACAAACCACCCGTCACAGAATTTTTGGGATCTTAAACGAACCAGAATATCAAATTGTTTTTTCGGATACCCCCGGGGTTATTCAGCCTGCTTATAAAATGCAGGAGCACATGATGAAATTTGTATCAGAGGCTTTTGATGATGCAGATGTGTTTTTGTACCTGGTTGAACCTGGAGATCGTGCGTTAAAGGATGCCGGTTTCTTTCAGAAATTATATACTACAGAATTACCCGTCTTATTGATCATTAATAAGATTGATACGACTGACCAGGAGAAGCTTGAGGAAGAGGTTGCCTATTGGAAAGAATCATTACCTACTGCTGAGATCATTCCAATTTCGGCGCTAGAGAAGGCCAATATAGATTATCTACTTCAGCGATTGTTAGCGCTCATTCCATTAAGCCCTCCTTATTTCGATAAAGAGGCCTTGACGGATAAAACGGAACGTTTTTTCGTTAGTGAGCTTGTTCGCGAGCAGATACTACTGAATTACAAAAAAGAAATTCCATACAGCGTTGAAGTTGATGTGGAAGAATTCAAAGAAGAAGAAGATATCATCAGGATACGTGCTATTATTTATGTAGCGCGCGATTCGCAAAAGGGTATCCTCATTGGACATAAGGGTTCCATGCTCAAGAGGGTAGGGATTGGAGCTCGTAAACAATTGGAAGCATTTTTCTCAAAGCAAGTCCATTTGGAGACCTTTGTGAAGGTGAAAAAGAATTGGCGCGATAACGACCTTCAGTTGAAGCGCTTCGGATACAAACAATAATAATATGAGCAATATAGTTGCCATCGTGGGACGTCCAAATGTTGGAAAGAGCACTATTTTTAATCGACTCGTTCAACGTCGTGATGCTATTGTAGATAGCGTTGCAGGAGTTACACGTGACCGCCACTATGGCAAGAGCGACTGGAACGGTAAGGAATTTTCGGTCATTGATACCGGAGGTTACATTACAGGGTCGGATGATATTTTTGAAAGCGAAATTCGTAATCAAGTAGAGCTTGCTTTGGACGAAGCATCTGTAGTACTTTTTGTGCTAGATCTTCAAGCTGGACTGACGGATTTTGATAAAATTATTGCGGATTTATTGCGCAAAACTGATAAACCAGTGGTGTATACGGTCAACAAGGTTGATAATGCAATGTTGGAGTTAGAGGCTACCGAATTTTATGGCTTAGGCATTGAGAAATACCATACCATTTCGGCGGTAAGTGGCGCAGGAACTGGTGATTTATTAGATGAGCTAGCTGGTCATATGGATGAAAATCCAGTCGACGATTTTGAGGGCCTCCCTAAGATGGCGATTGTGGGCCGTCCTAACGCAGGAAAATCTTCTATCGTTAACGCGTTGTTCGATGAGGAACGCAATATTGTAACTGCCATACCCGGCACGACAAGAGATACGGTAAACACAAGGTTTAACAAGTTTGGTTTTGACTTTATGTTATTGGATACTGCTGGTCTTCGCAAGAAGGGCAAGGTCCATGAAAACTTAGAGTTTTATTCCAACATGCGCTCCGTGCGCGCCATTGAACACGCAGATGTCTGTATGTTAGTTGTGGATGCAACGCGTGGGTTTGAGGCACAAGATTTATCGATCGTCTCTTTAGTGGAGAAGAATAAAAAAGGCCTCGTAGTTGTGGTCAATAAATGGGATATCGCCGCGAAGGATACCAATACTATTCGTGATGCAGAGGACCACATACGCAAGAAGTTGGAACCGTTTACGGATTTCCCGATTGTGTTTACCAGTGCGTTGACAAAGCAACGTGTTTTAAAAGCTTTTGAAGAAGGTGTAAAGGTATACGACCGACGCAGACAGAAAATCTCAACTTCTAAGTTGAACGACACGATGTTGGACATCATTAAAGGCTTTCCGCCACCGGCAGTAAAAGGGAAATTTGTAAAAATAAAATTTTGTACACAGCTTCCTACGTATACGCCGCAGTTCGCATTTTTCGCGAACCTACCGCAATATGTGAAAGAGCCTTACAAGCGCTTTTTAGAGAATAAAATGCGTCAAGCGTTTGACTTTCATGGAGCCCCTATTGAGATTTTCTTCCGTAAGAAGTAACGGTTATAACTGGTAACACACTACGGTGTTGCCTTGATTGATTACTACAACAGGAGCTCCTGATGAGGTGAATCTACCTGCTTTAGCCGCACTTCCTTGGAACTGCCCATAGGCTTCTCCGGTTTTT
>Ga0307984_1000146_pt1 | contig 28836 bp, 24 predicted proteins | sample EllFjometageno78_FD_203169 | JGI IMG/M metagenome (GOLD analysis project Ga0307984, IMG submission 203169) | Marine microbial communities from Ellis Fjord, Antarctic Ocean - #78 | ecosystem: Environmental > Aquatic > Marine > Unclassified | place: Southern Ocean | collected 2014-10-09
TAGAGAGTTCGCTTACATCGTGCACACCCTTTTTTCCAAGAAGATTTAATCCGTAAACAGCAACTAAAGGGCTGAACTGTAAATAATCGTCAAGATGAACTTTTCTCTCAACATATCTCAATTCATTCCTAATTCTTAAGTTGAGATCTATAAGACTTTCGTTATTTAACCCGATAAATCCATAAGTAATAAAAGCAGAGGGTAAAATCAGTGGGAGGTACGACGATTGCTTTTTAAGAAATTCAGAGTGCTTCGATTTCTTAGAAACTTCAAGAAGTGAATTCGTGTTTTGGGCTAAAATAGCACTGGTGAAAAGACAAAAAATAAGCGTAACAATTTTCATTTAAAAATGTATTTTATTTAAGTTAATCTGTTTTTTACACTCTATAAATGAGCAAAGTCAATACTTCAGCCCACTCAATATATACTTATAAATCTCATTATTCTTACTTAACTGAAGGTTTTTAAAACTGTTTGTAACATAAATCGGTTTCTGCACCATTTTTCGTTTAATCATTTCGCTGATAGTATGATAGAAATCAAGAAATGTTTTACCAACCAACAAGGGTTATAGATCATGATCGCTTTCCTACATTCGTAAAATTTTATTGAAGGTTTATTAAACTAGAGAGTAACTAGTGAAATTCTGTCACCCGTAGACAGGCATGACACAATCATAAAGGGGAAGCGCCACACTAACCATTTAATCCCCGAAACCGAACGGAAACTTCGACAGACTTGCGTCAGTACTGAGGCAGATAATCGCATCGAATTCTGAAAGGACGCTGTAGAGTTCCTCTCGGGTAGTTATTCCGTGTATCTCTTCGGGTGATAATCCGGAACGCCCTTGAGGCTGGTAGACAGGCCCATGAACTTCTGCGTTGTAGAACCAGAACTCACTATCTCTGTAGCCTTGGCTTAAGACAGCCATATTCACGCTACCCCAAGCAAAACTATCACCGACAATTAAGATTTTAGGCTTAATGGTGTCCGTCTTTCCCCAACTAGTTTTATAATAGGTAGCCTCAAGATCAGCAAGCTCGAACCAAAAGTTCATCCCCTCTTCTATGTCTTCATCTGTGCCTTGCATTATGTTAGATCTGTAAGTAGAATCGATTTGCAGATAAGAAGCACGAATACCCGACGGAAGAAGGTTATTAAGTTCATCCGAAACTTTATTTATTGCATCTACTATCACCCAATGGCTCCAATGAGTACCGTTTTTAGGAAATACTTCCGCTACATCCTGATAAAATGTATGAAGATCTAATACGGAAATCTCTTGTGATGTATCACTTAGCTCAGACGCCCATAAATCGTGTGAGTAGTTTAATCTGTGCACTTCGGATTGACGATATTTATTGGGGATATATTGTCTAAAATAATTTCCTTTACCTGGAGCCAAAACAACTAGAATCGGAGTGTTTATATATTTTGATAACTGTGATAAACGGTGCGCTCTATTAATAATAGTATCTCTAGGAACATCATCTAGACCTAGAGCCGCTTTGATATAATTCTCTTCAAATAAATACCCTTCTTTCCCGACTACCACGGACCTCGCATGAGGTTCAGAAAAAAGCGTGAAGTCAACCTGATTCATGGTTCGAATAGCTATGGACCTTAGAGAGAAGTTCATCCTCGAATATTCATCAACAGAGGCTTGGAAAGATCCATCCAGTAACTTAGAATAGCTTAACTCTGGCATATCATAAGTCTGGGTTTCGCCATTAAGAGGATATGAATCCTCTATTTGAAACAGGTCTGTTACTACCGGGAGGTTAACCAGCAAAATCAGTATCCAGATATATTTATTTAGATGTCTAGACATTAGAATCTAAAATAAATGAATGGATTAAATCCTGATCCAGACAGGTAACTCACCGACAGCAGCCATAGCCCCATACCTACAACAGCCATAATTACAGGTTTGGATTTTGGAAGATTAATTCTGTCATAAAGTGCCGTAGAAGTAAAGAGTATTGCACTTAGTAGAATAAATAATTGCTTAGTGGATAAAGTAGCTATCTGAATAGACCACTCTCCTATCTCAAGCAAGGAGTTACAACACATTGTAGAAATGAAATCTAGCGCTACAGAAAAGTCTTCGATTGCAAAAAACACCCATCCCAGGAGAACAACTGTAAAGGTGAAGATTCTCGCCGCGAAAAGGGGTAATCTCTTCAACCAATCTCTTAAGAATAGTCTATCAAGAATTAGAAAGGTTCCATGAAAAAGTCCCCATATTAGAAAATTCCACGAAGCTCCATGCCAAAACCCACTTATGGCAAATACAAATATTAGATTTGAATACAACCTGTAATTAGAAGAAACTCGGTTTCCACCTAAGGGTATGTAGAGGTAATCCCTCATCCAAGAACTTAGGGTAATATGCCATCTACGCCAAAAATCAGTGATACTTACTGCTCTATAAGGTTGCTTGAAATTTTCGGGGAACTTAAATCCAAGCATGGAACCTAAACCTATGGCCATGTCTGAATATCCGGAGAAATCGAAATAGATTTGGAAGGAATATGCAAGGATTGATATTAATGCTTGGGGACCGGACCATAATGTGAGGTCGCCAGATAAATTGATTTGGTCTAAAGGGAAAATAGTCGCAAGTGTATTTGCAATGAGGACTTTCTTCGCTAGCCCTAATGAAAACCTGTAAAATCCATTCAGGAAATCTTCATTCAAAACCACCCTGCTTCTCAGCTCCTTCTCAACTTCAGTGAACCTCACGATAGGGCCAGCTATCATTTGAGGGAAACTAAGTATGTACACTAAGTATTCACTTAATTTATCGAGAGGCTTAACCGTTTTACGGTGCACATCTAATGTATATGACAGGGACTGGAAAGAGAAAAATGAAATACCTATAGGCAAAGCTATATTCGTCCATGATGCACTAAGCTGCTCAATCCCTAAACTATCTACAATGAAGTTTGCATACTTGAAGTAAACCAGTACACCTACATTTATTAGTATCGACAAAACTACCGCCCTCCTTCTTTTAACTCCTTCATAAGATGAAAGTTTTTGAACTAAATAGAAGTTCACGAAGCAACTAGTGAGTAAAATCGGTAAAAAATGGAAAGCCCCCCAAGCATAGAATATTACAGAGGCTATAAGAAGAATAAGATTTTGGAACCTTAATCCACCCAGTCTATAAAGTATCAAGAAGACTGGCAAGAAATACAGTAAGAAGGTAATACTAGAAAAAACCATCTTATCTAACTATGCTAATTTTCATCATAATGGCAAATATCATTAATTCAAGATATATAGTGGGGGATTTAAAAGAAAATCCCGAAATTAGCCGAGTTAATTATCAAGTAATGGATCCTAACGCAGGCAAGAAAAAACTTATGAATCGTCTCTCACGAGAGGATGCAATTAAAGCTCTTCAATCTGAGACTTTTAACCGTACCACTACGTCGTTTTACCGGTATGTAGATATTTCAGATCCTGTAGCACTGAGGAACGAATTATTTGAGGAGTGGGCTGATTTGGGGGTTTTCGGGAGGGTGTATCTGGCTCAAGAGGGTGTTAACGCACAGATTTCTGTACCCGAACACAACTGGGACGTCTTCATCAGCGTGGTGCACTCTCATGAGGAGTTTCGCGATATGCATCAGAAGATAGCTATCGAGGATGATGGTAAGTCATTTTTCAAATTGATTATTAAGACTAAAGACCAAATCGTAGCCGATGGTCTCGCCTATGGAGATTATGACATAACTAACGTGGGAAATCATCTAGATGCAGAGCAGTGGAATGCAGCTTTAGATGAGGGTGCAATAGTTGTGGATATGAGGAATCATTACGAGAGTGAGATCGGGAGGTTTGAGGGAGCTATTTGTCCTCAATCCGAGACATTTAAAGAAGAATTACCGGAGGTGCTGGACGACCTAAAAGGGAAGGAGGAGAATAAGATATTGCTATATTGTACTGGAGGAATTAGGTGTGAGAAAACCTCCGCTTACCTTAAACATCATGGGTTTAACGATGTGAATCAGCTGAATGGAGGGATTATCGATTATGCTAGACAATTAGAGAAGAACCAGGACATCGACAATAAATTCGTGGGTAAGAATTTCGTGTTCGACGAAAGGCTAGGCGAGCGTATTTCAGATGAAATCATTTCGAATTGTCATCAGTGCGGAGAGTCCTCAGATGAGCACGTTAATTGCGGTAATAAAACCTGCAATCTGTTGTTTATTCAATGTGAAAAATGCCAGGATAAAAATTCAGCATGCTGCTCTCCAGAATGTATTGAGTTTTCACAATTATCCGACTCTGAACAGGTAGCCAGACGTAAAGGACAGAAAAACGACTCTAGATTTCACAATCATAAAAAAGTGGATCTCTCTAAGGGCTTCAAATAACTAGCTTAAATTCCGTATTTTGCGGTATTGAAACCACCTGAAGAAGAATGAAAGTCCTAACACCATTTATTCGTTACGTTTTTGTATTCTGTATGATAGCAATGAACTCAACGTTTATGATCGCTTCTGACACAGAACTACTAGTCCTCCCCTCTTTTACTTTAGATGTTGATGAGGGACCAGAAAGCGCAGGCTTTACTGTGCACTGTACTAACACTTCTCTGAATATTGATGAAACTTGTGGCACTACCGTAGTTTACGATTGGTCATTAAATAATGGTGTACAGGGAGTCGATTGGATATTCGTTGAAGGCACATCATCTACTACAACAGATCTGGCTATTGAATTCATTAATCAAGGTTGCTATTTGATTACGTTAAATGCAACAGACTGCAACAACAGCTCAGACTCTGCACCACAAGAGATAACCGTCGCTGGTGCACCCGAGATTTTCGTTAACGACTTCACTTCTACGTCTACATGCTCCAATGGGTTGGCAGAAGCACTTTGGCAAATGGCTTCGAATAATAATAACACTATAAATTTCGAGATTTTTATTGATGGAGTCTCCTTGTTTTCCAACACATACAATGGACTCTCATTCTGCACTACCCCAGGCCAAATCCTCTTCGCCGATGTAATCTCAGCGGGATTTTTATCTGCTGGATGGCATCAGTTGCTATTTGTAGCTTCTGGTGATGTGTACACAACCCCGACTACTCTTTTTATAGACTTCGAAGTGTTTGAAGCACCTGTGCTAAGTTTGAATTCTGATGAATTAATCTTCTGTGAGAGCTCGGAGGCTTTAATACAAGCGAACATAAACTTCGGTTTAGCGCCTTACGTTGTGGACTGGTCAATAGGTGGCCTTTCACAATTAACAGAAACAGTAACCGGCACTAGCACACAATTCAGCTTCGATCTTTCTGGACTATCATCACCTGACAACTACATACTGGTGAGTTTGATAGACTCGAATGGATGTACCTCTTTTGAGACTATATACATTGAGGTTTATCCAGATGTGGAATTCAACTTAGCAACTATCGCGGTATGTGATGGCACTGAAGCTGAGTTTACAGCAACGGGTAATGCTACATTTTACGAATGGGATGAGAGCATATTTACATTACCCACTAATCCTGTGCCCACTTCAGATGGTATAGACATACAGTCCGCAACAATAGTTAACGGTACACCTATCTCAGTTGTAGGGTATATCTTTTATCCGGACGCTTTCAACGGAGGGTTTTTTGCATGCACATCTACTCAGACTGTAGATGCTATAGTGTTTACCAACCCCAATGTAACTCTACACCCAGCTAACAACTATACCTACTGCGCTAATGAAAACCCACAAATTTTCGTAGGCGGGGCCGATGACTACTCATTCTCTCCTGCAGCAGAATCTCAATCTGGGCCTAACATAACTTTCCCTTCTAACATACCTGTACCTGCTATTATCACAATGACAGGAACTAATGACTACGGAAGCATTACGTGTTCGAGCACTCTTCAATTTGAGTTTGAAATCCTAGCGTCACCAGATGTACAGCTTGCTGTAGATGGTGCAGTGATGTGTGGTAATGACGATGCATTCATCTCAACCGGAGGAATGGATCCCAGTATATATAGTTTTGAATGGTGGCTTAACGGCACCGCACTGAGCTCAACTAACAACAGCATACTACTTCCATTCACATACCCAGCAGATGCTGGCGTTAGCTCTATAACTTGTCAAGTAACAAACAACTTCAACTGTATAGGAAGCTCAGTTATTGAAGTGGAGATTCTAGAGAATGCATCCATCACACTCGATACTCCAGTGATTTGCGAGGGCGATGCATTTGAAATCAACATTACCTCTAATGCAACATCGGTGTTTTGGGATAGTAATGGCTTCACTACAACACCTACGGGGATTTCATATTACCCTGTAGTTAATGGGGCTCAGTATGTCGCGACTGCAAATCTTAACGCTCCATCTATTTTAACTGGAGGCAACTTCAACTGTGTTGCGACAGCTATCGCGACTGTAGACATGAGAGATAATCCGGTGTTAGACTTCGTCTTCAGTGGCGCTCCTTGCACAGGCCAAAGCGTACAGGTTGACATAAATGGCGCTCAGAACTACTCTTGGATATCCTCACCTAGCGAAACTAATTCATCGGTTAACCCTGACGGAGGTAATCCTGAATTTAATATCCTATCTCTAGGCTATACAGATGTAATCCTAGGGAATCTGGAAATAGATGCTACAGGCTCTATAACATATGCAGATGCAAACAACTTAATCTGTTCAACTTTCGATTCGTTCATCAACACAATAAACTCCAGCACGATCTTCGACCTTGTAGCTGATACTGAGATTTGTGAAGGCGAGTGTATAGAAGTAAATATTGACTGGTCTAACAACCCTGGAGGTGCTGGAGGTGCTGGCAATACATATGATTGGTATTTAGATGGAGTGCTGTTTTCAAATGACGCTGTTTTCAACTACTGCCCTACTATTACCGCCGGAACCACTGATATATCTTTAACTGTAAATGAAGGTAATGCTTGTGAAAACTCAGAGGGGATTTCTATAAACACATCTCAGCTCCCTGTTATAACTATGAGCGCAGACGTCAACGAAGGGTGTTCCCCTCTTGCCGTTAATTTCACATCTACTTCAACTAACGCTGGAGTGACAGCATGGAACTTTGGGAATGGTGAGACAGAAACTGGAGTGAGTAATATTCAGATGATATTCGATTGTGATGACTACAGTTCAGGTGATTGCAATTATCAAGTAAGCTTCACTGCCATTTCCCCAACCAATCCTAACTGTATAACCGCCGAATTCGTTGACATTATTACTCATCCTAATCCAATTTCGGATTTTTTCTTAAATGAGAGCGTCATATGTTTCGATGCTGCGGGTGCTGCAGACATAAATGCTAATAATATTTCATCTGAACTTCTTGGCCAAAACTGCACGACTGGTGTATCGCCTTATAGATGGACCCTGTTCCCTACCGGCACTACTGATTGTACTGACCTAGTGGGAGACGAGCCTGACCTAACAGCTGGAGGAACTGGTAGTTTCTCGATAGGATTATTAGTAACAGACACTTTCGGGTGCTCAAGCGAATCATTCCAAGACTTTACTGTTGCAGATGCTCCTATTCCTGAGATCGCCTTTCTACAAACATCAGTATGTATCCCTACAGTAATAGAGATTCATAACACCACCACAGGAGCCGCTACATTCGAACTTGAAATACCTGGGTTCACTATCCCTACCGGATTCAGTTCTCCGTACTTCTTAGACATTAATTACCCCGGTGTTTACGAAGCTGAATTCACAGTCACATCTATCGAAGGTTGTTCGGTTACAATAGAAATTGATGATGCTTTCGCTGCTTGGAACCCACCAGTAGCAGACTTCACCACCCTACCAGAAACAGTTAACATACTAGACCCCATAGTTGAGTTCTTAAACTTATCCTTAGGTGGGACAGAGTTTATTTGGTCATTTGGAGACGGTGATGGGTCATCAGAGGTGAATCCTGAGCACGAGTATTACATGGCTGGCGAATATCAAGTTCAACTTCACGTTACAAATGAATATGGATGTACTGATGTAGCAACGCAAATAATAAGCGTGGATAATCTACTTCAAGTATATGTACCTAATGCCTTTACACCTAATAACGACGGCAACAACGACGCTTGGATGCCAGTGATTACAGGTCAAGAACTTATCTCCGAGTATGAGTGCTGGGTATTCGATAGATGGGGTAAAATGGTACATCATTCCACAACTCCGGGCGAAGCGTGGATAGGAAATAACGTAATTGATGGAGAAGGAACTCATTTCGTAAGTTCATCTGAATCATTCAGCTGGAGGATTAAGATAAAAAAGATTGAAGGCCGTGGTGCAGAGACTTTCACAGGCCATGTAATTCTAGTACGATAAACACAATAGTTTTATGAAAGCATTTGTATTCCCTGGACAAGGGGCTCAGTTTCCTGGTATGGGAAAAGATTTGTACGATTCATCTGAAATCGCTAAGAAGAGATTCGAAGAAGCTGATGAAATTCTAGGCTTCAAGATTTCTGACATTATGTTCAACGGCGATGCTGAAGCATTGAAACAAACTAAAGTAACCCAGCCGGCTATTTTTCTACACTCAGTAATCTTAGCTGAGATCTTAGGAGATGAGATTAATCCAGACATGGTAGCTGGGCATAGCCTAGGAGAGTTTAGTGCTCTAGTAGTTGCTGGAGGGTTGTCTTTTGCTGACGGACTTAAGCTAGTTTCAGCAAGGGCTAACGCTATGCAAACAGCCTGCGAAGCGACACCATCAACTATGGCAGCAGTATTAGGCCTTGAAGACAAAGTGGTAGAGGATATATGTGCCGCAACTGATGGCATAGTGGTAGCTGCAAACTACAACTGTCCAGGACAGTTAGTTATTTCAGGTGATATTCCTGCAGTTGAGAGGGCTTGTGAAGCATTAAAGGAAGCAGGAGCCAGAAGAGCATTAATGCTCCCGGTAGGTGGTGCTTTCCACTCTCCACTAATGGAGTCTGCACGTGAGAAGCTTGCCGCCGCGATAGAAGCTACTGATATCAAAGAGTTGAGGTGTCCTATATTCCAAAACGTGAGTGCACGCGCAGAAACTGACATCAATGTTATTCGCAAGAATCTTGTAGCTCAACTTACCGCACCTGTAAAATGGACACAAACAATGGGCGCGATGTTAGAGTATGGAGCTGGATCAGTAACTGAGGTGGGACCCGGAAGAGTTCTTCAAGGTCTATTCAAAAAGCTTGACAGAGCATTCCCAACTGAGTCAGCGGCTATAGAAACGCAGCTATAGAAAAGAAAGAGCTTAGGTTAAACCTTAGCTATAGCTCGATTTGAGGAGTCTTCAAGTGCAATAGTATCCTTAGCCAATCGTTGTTCGTTAAGGATTTTTGCTTTTAGTTTCAAAAAATCCCCCAGAGCAAGTTTACGTTCGGGGTGCTTTTCGTTTAATCGTTGAGCAATAATTGTATCCATGCACTAAAATTACTTCGATTAAATGGCTATTTCAAGCCTCTTAAAGAGAGTTATGCAATGTCAATCGTTATTTTCTTTTGTTTGTTTTTTGAGTTTTTACTCCACCCCCACCATAACACAACAGAAGCTAGTCCACCTAAAATAGCACACGTAGAGTAAACGACAGGAAGCCAAGTAGGGTCGCTGGCGAACAGTGATCCGGAGACAAAGGCACCTAAACCTATCCCCACTTCAAGAGACATAAGCATAGTACCTAAGCCTATCGCGATTTTCCCTTTGGACGAAAGATCAGCAGTCCAAGCAAAAATGGTAGGCATATTGATTCCAATCGACAAACCATAAATAGCGCCACCGATAGCAGCCATAAGTTTCGTCTCAGAGACGCTCATTACCCCCATGCCTATCAGAAGGAGAAATCCGCCTATAATTAGGAGAGGTTCTCGCCCATATTTATCAGACGCTTTCCCGGCTATGAAGCGCATAGATATAGAAGCGACCACGATTATGGTGTTAAATAGTCCTTTGTATTTAAATCCTAATCCCCCGACGAAGTCTGGTGTCACTGTAAGAAACACCCCGAAAGTAATAGCCACAGGGAGTAAGAATAATGCGGAAGGCCAAACAGAAGCCTCTATGTTCCCTCCCTTAAACACGTTTAAATCGCTCATCACCACTGAACGACTGTTAGGCAACGTCTCTGGGATTCTAAGAGTGAGCAGAAGTGATATAATACCCAGTATTGACGAACAAATAAACATCGCCTCGTAGCCGTAATCTACAGCTAACCAACTACCTATGGCGGGGCCTCCAGCCATACCCGCATTACCTGCCACACCTAGAAAACCCAAGGCTTCTCCCCTTCTACTTACGGGCACGATATCGGTAAGCAAGGCACTCGTTCCTGTGGGCCTAAACCCAGTACTCAACCCATGAAGCACCCTCACACCTAGAAAAATCCAGACCCCTAGCATGGCCGTTTCTGGGTCATCACAAACCCCTTCGTGCAAGTACCCCACACCTACATACGCGAACCCTGCGATTGAAGTCACAGCGGTCCCGAAAACCATAACCACCTTCCTACCCGCCCTATCGGCTATCCTCCCTGAAAAGAACCGTGAAAAGAATGCCCCAAGGGTAAACAATCCGATTATATAACCTAGTAAATGACCAGCACCCATCTTAGTCAAGTACCCTGGCAACTCCGGCATAATCATTCCGAAGCTAGCCATAAACAATACTGTACTTGAACAGAGTAGCCAAAAGGTTGGCGTGAATAATTTTGGTTCAGTAATAGATTCGTTTTTCACAGGCGGCAAAGTTACCTTTATACCATCTTGAAAGAATACCCAATTAAAATAATTATTGCATGGGGAGAAGCGATAACGGGAAACAAACCGATCCGCGACTGGCTTACTGCAAACAACTACCCTGAATTAGCTGCATTCACGTATGCCATTAATCTGCAAGAGGACGCAAGGAAGTGGCTTATAGATCAGGGGCACCCAGAGCTAATCGCCTTAGTAATGGGCTCCGAAGGTGATGCTAAGGCCTGTAAATGGCTTAGGGCAAATGGATATTCAAAACTCGCATTAGTAGCTGAAGGCGCTGACAACGATGAAGAGTCAATTAAAACATTAATTAAACAAGGTCATAAAGAATGGGTTATGATAAGCTTGAAGATTCAGTATGTAAAAAACATGATACAATCCGATCATGATGATGCTCACAAAATCTCCGCTAGGTAGCCTAACTTCTATCTAGGTAAACCAAATGACTCATACTCTCAGGTGAGATAAATTCATTTGAAACCCTTAATATATCTTCCGCGGTAATAGAATCTATAGCCTTGAAGAAATCAGCTAACGGCTGTACTTTATTGTACAAGAGATAACTTTTCGCGAGACCCGTCATCATAGCTGTGCCGGAATCTTGGTTGAGGGCTATTTGGCCTATCAACTGTTTCTTAGCGTCGTGAAGCTGACGAGTGGAGAGTTTTGTTGAGCACATGAGATTCAGCTCCTTATTCACTAGACCCTCCACCTTGTTGTGAAAACGCCTATCAGTACCGAAATATATAGAAAACACACCACTGTCCTGATACGGTGAATACCCCGCTTCGATATGATATGCCATACCATACTTCTCCCTAATGTTCATGCTCAAACGACAATTCATCGCAGGCCCACCTAAATAATTTGCTAATAAAGTCAGAGGCAATTTATCCTTGTGATCTGCGCCCACAGTTAACCCACCGAGTAGATGATGTACTTGATGAGTGTCCTGCTCTACCCTCTCGTTAAACAAAGCAACCGGCTTAGGAGCCACTCTTTGCACCACTCCACTCTCGCCTTTAAACTCTCCTAAATACTTCTCGCATATATTCTTAAACTTCTTGAACGGAGTAGCTCCTACAGAAGCGAATACCATTTCCTCTGGCCTGTAATTTCTCTCAACGAACCCCTTGATGTCGTCTCTAGATAGTGCTTTAACAGAATCCGGAGTCCCCAATATAGTTCTGCCTAATGGATGCGTTCCGAACAGCCTCTCCTCGAATTCATCGAAAATCACATCGCTAGGATTATCCTGCACAGATGCTATCTCATCTAAAATCACATCCCTCTCCTTCGCAATTTCTTTCTCGGGAAATGTAGACTTAAACGCAATGTCTGAAATCAACTCTACAGCTCTACTCAACTCTCTCTCTAGAAACGAAGCGCTAATCCAGGTCTCCTCCTTAGTTGTATATGCATTCAACTCACCGCCTACCCTTTCCAGCCTATTAAGAATGTGGAATGTTTTACGCTTCTCAGTCCCTTTAAATAAGCAATGCTCAATAAAATGAGCTACTCCAGCCTCTCCAGTCCTTTCATCTCGACTTCCGGCATTCACCACAAGTGCGACATGACTAGCAGCCCTAGGAACTACTTTATGAATCACACGTATGCCGTTAGGCAGGGTGAAAGTATGGAATTCTGCTGACATCTTCTTTTATTAGATTAAGACCAAACCCACTACCAGTAATTAAATAGATGGGACGTATCCACCTAAAAAATTAAAACGGCAGATCCTCGTCTGAAGACGGCTCTACAACCATTGGCTCTACATCCGGAAGAGGAGCAGAACTTACTGGCGGCACAGATTGAGTACTAGCAGAAGAATCAGACCCCTGATCTGCAGAAGCAGCACCTGACCCACTCTCAATTCTCCAAGCATTAAGATCCACGTAGTAATTACCATTGTATTCACGGCCACGTAAATCGAACTTAACAAGGACTTCATCTCCTTCACCAAGTCCTTTTAATTGCTCTACACGTTCTTTCAGTGCTGCAAACTTGATTTCTTGTGGATATTGTTCGTTAGTCGTTATAACGAAATCGCGCTTATAAAAGCCGCTTGGGAAGTCTTGTTGGTCGAACAAAACTTTAATTTTACCTTTTAGTTCAAATGCCATGGCATAAAGGTAAAATAAGACTTGGGATTAAGGGCCTTATCCTAGGTTAAAACTCAGAAGTGTTTTCCACGCTCCATTAACATTTTCACTTTCTAAAAGTGAAGCAGCGAACTTGTGAAGCTCTAATTCCAAGGTTTCACCATCATCCTGATGCTCAATGAAAATATCAGCTAGTTCTAAAAGCTTGTAGTCATTAACATCGGTTTCATTTGGCAACACCTCTACATTACCTAGCATTGCCAGGTGTTTCCCAGTAAGAATACTACTCGTTCTAATATCTGCCGGGATCATATCGACACCGATTCCTAGGTTCGCAAGAGGCTTAGGCACCTCAAAGAGAGCATCTCCAGAGGCACGTACGTAAAAATCTCCGCCTCCCCTCGCAACTAAATCTAATTTCCTCGCATCCGGCACACCATCCGAATTCAGAACGGAATTCTTAAAATGCATGCGCAACACCTCACACACCACTAACTGACCAGCTCCGGGATTGTCGCCGAAAGAATCTACCCGTATAACCTTACACTCGAATGATACTGGTGACTCCAGTACTCTGGGAGGCTGAACAATCTCAGACTTCACCTCTGTAAGACCAGCTTTAACGAATTCATTTACTCCACGAGCATAATCAGTTGAAGCCAAAGAGCACGCGTGAACCATAGAATAGTCGACCATGTTAATCACAACTTCTGGCACTGAGAGCACATTATCCAAAGTGTGTTTAGTCGTGTTATCCCTTCCTCTTCTAGCAGGTGAGAATATTAGGATAGGCGGGTTTGCAGAGAACACATTAAAATAGCTAAATGGAGCTAAATTCACATTCCCCTCCGCATCTACTGTACTTGCAAATGCAATAGGTCTAGGCGACACCCCTCCTAGCAATAATGCGTGGAGGTGTTGTGGTGTAAGATCCGCGGGTGTGAAAGAAGAATGCGACATGTTTTGCTAATTAGGTGGGCTACTTTTTCGGCTTATGGTTTTCTACTTGAATAGCGGCATCGATAACTTTAGCTTTTAAGGCACTCTTAAATTCTACAAGTCTTTCAAGAAGTTCTGCATCAGCAACGGAAAGTATTTGGGCTGCAAGAATACCTGCATTTCTACCACCATCCAGAGCCACTGTAGCAACAGGAACTCCCGCAGGCATTTGAAGAATACTGAGTATCGAATCCCAACCATCTATAGAGTTACTGCTCTTAACAGGCACCCCTATAACCGGAAGCGGAGTGTACGAAGCTACCATTCCAGGTAGGTGAGCTGCTCCTCCTGCACCAGCGATAATAACCTTCAAACCGTTAGCCGCAGCGGAAGAAGCATATTCAGCTAACCTCTCTGGTGTCCTATGTGCGCTTACTACAGTCGCATCATACTCAACCCCTAGTTCTTCGAGAACGCTCATGGCTTTTTCCATAATTCCTAAATCAGAATTACTGCCCATTATGATTCCTACTTTACTCATTATCTAGATTCTTTTCTAAGGTTTCTAACACATCTCGGATCTCAGAAGCTTTTTCATAATTTTCGTCTTCAACAGCTGAAATAAGATTCGCTTTAAGAGCAGAAATACGTCTTTTTAAATCTCGCATCTCCTTTTTCCTTCTTTTATCGTCCACTTTAGGATCGGGACTTAAAATACTGAAGTCCTCCTGAATATTCGGGACATCGCCAGTAGAATCGTCGGACACGTCGTCGGACACATCGCCGGACACGTCGTCGGACACGTCGTCGGACACGTCGTCGGACACGTCGTCATAATCAGCATCGGAAAGGTCTTCGCTCATTTTTACAACATCTTCATCCGTAATCCCAGCTTGATCGATAACTGAAGTGACACAACGAATAGGAGCTCTAAATCGTACAGCAATAGCTACCGCATCAGAAACCCTAGAGTCTATCTGTTTGATTTGGGCGCCATCACTGACGTAAATATTAGCGTAGAAGATTCCTTCCTCGAATTTGTAAATAAGAACCTCTCCTACTTCCATATCGAAGGTGAGAAGTGTGTTTTTATAGAGGTCGTGAGTTAAAGGCCTACTAGACTTCATGTTCTCAAGCTCTAAAGCAATAGACTGAGCTTCTGCCCCACCTATTACTACAGGGAGTTTGACAGTACTACCTACAACACCTAATAATAAAGTATATGCCCCAGATAACGACCCCGTTAAGGTGATGTCGTGTATTTCGAGGTCTACTATTTTCATCTTTCTATGATAAAGCTTTGATAGCTTCTGTCAATTTAGGAAGAACATCGAATACATCACCTACAATTCCGTAATCAGCCGCCTTAAAGAAGGGGGCTTCCGGGTCAGTGTTGATGACTACGATTACTTTGCTTTGGTTTACACCAGCTAAATGCTGAATAGCACCAGAGATCCCACATGCGATGTAAAGATCAGGTCTAATTGTTACACCCGTCTGACCTACGTGCTCGTGATGAGGCCTCCACCCCATATCACCTACAGGTCTAGAACAAGCAGTGGTAGCATTCAAAGCGCGAGCTAAGTCCTCGACTATTCGCCAGTTCTCAGGCCCCTTCAAACCTCTACCAGCAGAAACAACTCTCTCAGCTTCGGGCAACGGAACAGAACCGTCAGCACTAGAAGGTTTGAAATCTCCGAATGACAGTTTCGACTCACCTACTTCGGCAGAAAAAGCTTCAACGGACGCATCTCCTCCACCCGTGCTTTTAACTCCGTATGCGTTAGGTGTTAATCCTAGAACGGTCTTGTCAGCAGAAACAGAAACCGCAGCTTTTGCCTTTCCACTAAATACGTTTCTTGAAAAACTAGCACCCTCGGGTAATTCTACAACTCCTGGAACATAACCAGCTCCTAATCTAACTGCAACTCTAGGTGCAATCGCTCCACCTTCAAGGTTTCTAGAAAACACAACCGTCGTAGCGCCTGTGTTAGTAGCAGCAGACTCAACGAGACGGGCTAGTTGTGAGTTGTCCTTTAATTCAGTTGAATAATGTAACACCTTCGTCACTCCAACTGCTCCAAGTCCTCCATCACCAGATAAATCACCAGATACAATAGCAGAAACTTCTCCCGAAGCTAATGCACTTGCAAAAGATGCAGCTTCTAGTCCAGACTTAGTGGCTTGGCCACCATTTGTAGGTATGTATACTAATACTGACATCTTAAATAATTTTTGCTTCCTCACGTAAAAGACGAACTAACTCAGCAGGGTTTTCTGCATCCACCATCACACACGAACCTTTAGCGGGTGGTAATGTGAATTTATCTACCGATGTAGAAACAAGTACTTCATCAGCTTCCACAACCTGTAGAGGCTTAGTTCTAGCTGACATAATACCTCTCATATTAGGAATTCTTTGCTCGGACATCCCCTTAGCAGCGCTCAACACGAACGGGCCAGTTACTTTAACGCTATTAGTTCCTCCAGCCGCTTCACAGGTAAGGATAGCTGAACCATCGTTCATTTCTAAAGAAGTAGCAAAGGCTACGAATGGCAGGTCTAAACACTCGGCAATCATCGCTGGAACAGCACATGAATTGTGATCGATGGTTTCCTTTCCGCACATAATGGCATCAAATCCTTGTCCGTCTGCATAATTAGCGATAAGCCTAGCGACTTGACCTGAATCTGTAGGCACAGTATTAATACGAACCGCATCATTAGCTCCTATTGCTAAAGCCTTACGAATAACAGGGTCACAAGAAGCTTCTCCCACTGTTACAGTCGTGACAGAACCACCTGAAGATTCGATAATCTCTATCGCCCTAACTAGAGCATACCACTCATCATAAGGATTAATAATAAACTGGACTCCACTTTCATCGAAGTTTTTATCCCCGTCTGTAAAGGCGATACGGCTTGTTGTATCGGGTGCTTTACTTATGCAAACTAGCAATTTCATAGGCTTGATTAGATAATTATTAATATCTTAAATAGGACAACAAAGGTAGTGATGCAGAGGTATCATTAATAACCTATCTTTGCCGACCGAATTGTGCATCAAAATCATGCGTGAAATCACATATAGAGAAGCTATCGCGGAAGCGATGAGCGAAGAAATGCGCCGAGACGAGCGTGTATTCCTTTTAGGAGAGGAGGTTGCCGAATATAATGGCGCCTACAAAGCTTCGAAAGGAATGCTAGACGAGTTCGGTGCTAGAAGAGTAATTGACACTCCTATTGCAGAGCTTGGATTTACAAGTATTGCTGTAGGTGCGGCGATGAATGGCCTGCGACCTATCGTAGAGTATATGACTTGGAATTTTGCTGTTCTTGCTTCAGACCAAATCATAAATCACGCTGCCAAGATGCTTCAAATGAGTGGTGGTCAATACAGTGTCCCTATAGTTTTCAGGGGTGCTAACGGCCCTGCTGGACAGCTTGCTGCTACCCATAGCCAAAGCTACGAATCATTCTACTCAGCTATTCCAGGCCTTAAAGTAGTGACCCCATTCACTCCATACGAGGCGAAGGGATTATTGAAAGCAGCTATCCGCGATAATGACCCTGTACTTATCATGGAGTCTGAAAAGATGTACGGCGACAAGGGTATGATTCCAGAAGGAGAATACCTAGTACCTATAGGTAAGGCTAACATTAGAAAGAAAGGAACTGACTGTACTATTGTATCATTCGGTAAGATTCTTAAGAGCGTTCACGCAGCTGCAGATGAATTAATGAAGCAAGACATCGATGTAGAGATCATCGACCTGGTTACTATTCGACCTTTGGACCTTGAAACGATACTTGAATCTGTAAGAAAGACGAACAGACTTGTGATTGTTGAAGAGAGCTTCCCTGTGAGTTCTGTTTCTTCAGAAGTGGCTTATAGAGTCCAAAGAAACGCTTTCGATCACCTTGACGCTCCTATTATAAGGCTTTGTCAATCTGACACCCCGTTCGCATATGCGACAACATTAATTGACGAGGCTACGCCTCAGATTAAGGAAATTGTGGAAGCCGTTAAAAGCGTCACTTACACAGCATAACTATTAAACAACTCGCCTTTACAGGCACTGATATAATTATACATCATGCAATTTTTGACTGAAAACTTACTTTATTTCGTTCCAGCAATATCTATTATAGGTCTTATCATCATGGCCATCCAAGGATCTTGGGTTCGCAAGCAACCGAAAGGAAATGCGCGCATGACAGAGATCGCTGGATATATTCACAAAGGCGCACTCGCCTTTCTAAATGCTGAGTATAGACTACTAGCTATTTTCGTTGTAATTGCTGGAGCCCTATTAGGATACGTCTCTACAATAGTACCTGACACACATTGGTTCATTGTCGTTGCATTCGTTATCGGTGCTATTTTCTCTGCTGTTGCAGGAAACATCGGAATGCGCATTGCAACTCAAGCTAACGTTAGAACTGCGGAAGCAGCTAAAACAAGTTTGGCACAAGCACTTAAGGTCTCTTTCAGAGGCGGAATGGTAATGGGACTTGGTGTAGCTGGTCTAGCTGTATTCGGGTTGAGTGCTATCTTCATTTTTCTACTTAAAACTTCTATACTAGGAATAGATACTGTTGCGCCTAGCGTTCACGACCTCACAATCCTTCTTGAAGCATTAGCTGGGTTCTCTCTAGGTGCTGAGTCTATAGCACTTTTCGCTCGTGTGGGTGGAGGTATCTACACAAAGGCTGCTGACGTAGGTGCTGACCTAGTGGGTAAGGTTGAGGCTGGTATACCTGAGGATGATCCTCGCAACCCTGCTACAATCGCTGACAACGTAGGTGATAACGTAGGTGATGTTGCCGGAATGGGTGCTGACCTCTTCGGTTCATATGTAGCAACTGTACTTGCTGCTATGGTACTAGGTGTGTATGTAATTAAGGATATGACGGGTATGCCAGGTGGGTATGAAGATAACTTCGGTAATCTAGCTACTCTATTATTACCACTGATTATCTCTGCTCTGGGTATTATATTCTCAATAATTGCTTCCCTTTTCATAAAAGTAAAAGACAGCGGTAGAGAAGCAGAAGTGCAATTAGCTCTAAACATTGGTAACTGGGGGTCGATCGTAATGACAGCGATAGCTTGTTATTTCTTAATTGATTGGATGCTTCCAGCTGAACTACATATGTCTTTCTTCCATGAGGGCATCAGGTCTTTCTCTAGCATTAACGTATTCTACGCTGTGCTTGTAGGACTTGGAGTAGGTGGTGGAATTAGCTGGATGACTGAGTACTACACAGCGCTTGGTAAAAAGCCTGTAATGGACATCGTTCGCAATTCTAACACAGGAGCTGGAACTAACATAATTGCTGGTTTATCTGTAGGTATGATGTCTACATTCGGACCTATTATTCTTTTCGCTGCTGCTATCTACGCTTCATATGAATTCGCTGGATTCTACGGAGTTGCTATCGCAGCTTGCGCTATGATGGCTACAACAGCAATGCAACTTGCTATTGATGCATTCGGACCTATTGCTGATAACGCTGGTGGAATCGCAGAGATGTGTGATCTACCTAAGGAAGTAAGAGAGCGCACAGACATTCTAGACACCGTAGGTAACACTACCGCTGCTATCGGAAAAGGTTTCGCTATCGCATCTGCTGCTTTAACAGCTCTAGCATTATTTGCTGCTTATGTTACAATGACAGGAATTGATGGTATTAACATCTTCAAGGCTGATGTTCTTGCAACACTATTCGTAGGAGCTATGATACCTGTTGTATTCTCAGCTTTAGCTATGCAGTCAGTTGGAAAGGCTGCTATGGAGATGGTAAAAGAAGTACGTCGCCAGTTCAAGGAGATTCCTGGAATTATGGAGGGCACTGGAAAACCTGAATACAATAAGTGTGTTGAGATTTCTACAAACGCAGCTCTTAAAGAGATGATGTTACCTGGAGCTCTTACTATCGTTACTCCTATAATAATTGGATTCACTATGGGTGCTGAACCTCTAGGTTCATACATGGCTGGTGTTACTGTGAGTGGTGTTCTTTGGGCTATATTCCAAAACAACGCAGGAGGTGCATGGGATAACGCTAAGAAGAGTTTCGAAGCTGGTGTAGAGATTGACGGCGAGATGACATACAAAGGTTCAGAAGCTCACAAGGCTGCTGTTACTGGAGACACAGTAGGTGATCCATTCAAGGATACTTCTGGTCCTTCTATGAACATCTTAATCAAGCTTACATGTCTTATCGGATTAGTTATCGCTCCTATTTTACTACAGATTAGTGAGTCTAAAGCGGATGTTATCGAACCTCAAATAGAGATTTCTATTCCTGTAGAAATTGAACCGGAAGTGGAGGTTGAGGTTGAGGTTGAAATACAGGGTTTATAGGATTAATGATCTTAAAATTATCTAAATGAAATTATCTAGTTTTTTAATACCAGCGGCAATCTTAGTTCTTGCGTCATGCTCGACTACTGACTCTAACAACACTGCTGAAGAGAATGCTAATGAAACGGCAGATCTAGTTTCAAATAACTTGACACTTGTTGACGGGAATTATACGGTTAATAAAATCGAACCTCTTGTAACATGGGTTGCAAAGAAGATTGTCGGAAGCGGTCACTCTGGAATCATTCCACTGAAGAACGGAAAGTTCAAGGTTGAGGACGGAAATATCGTTGCTGGAATCATCACTTTTGATATGGAAGGATTTACTGTTACTGATATCGAAGGCGAAAGCAAGGATAACTTCAACGGTCACCTGAAGTCTGAGGAATTTCTTTTCACAGAGAAATATCCAACTGCAGTAATCACTATTACGGGATCTAGCATGGTAGATGGAGATATGGTTATCCAGTCAACTTTAAACATGCATGGAGTTACTCTTCCGTATGATCTTCCTATAACTATTAAACCCTTTGAGAAGGATGGACAGGTTTTGTTTTCTATAACTGGAGAGATATTTGTTGACAGAACTAAGCACGACATTAAGTATGGATCTGGAACGTTCTTTGCCGACCTTGGCGATAAAGCTATAAACGATGAGATTCTCATTACGTTCGACCTAACGGCGAACTCGTAACGCTTTAGTAGCAACCTACATATTACCACAATAAAAAAGGTCCCGCATGTGCGGGACCTTTTTTATTGCCAAAATACATATTGCGTATACTTTGCAATATTATTATCGCGCTAGGATTACTTTTCCTCGAATAAACCGTGAAGCTTTGCATCTATAGATTCGATGATTTTACCGAGATCTTCTTGGTTTGTATTGAAGTTGTTGTTGTCGACATCAATAATCAGAAGAGCGCCCTTCGTGTATGTTGAAATCCATGCCTCGTAACGTTCGTTTAGACGACTTAGATAATCTAGTCGAATAGCTTCTTCGTAATCCCTTCCTCTTTCCTGAATTTGAGAAACAAGGGTAGGAACAGATGCTCTTAAGTAAATTAAAAGGTCTGGTGGAGTAACGAACGTTTCCATTAATCCGAACAACATTATATAGTTGTCGAAATCTCTCTTCGTCATCAGCCCCATAGAGTTGAGGTTAGGAGCGAAGATGTTTGAATCCTCGTAAATAGTTCTGTCTTGGATAATGGGCTTGCCCTTTTCCTTCAGATCGATTAGCTGAGCGAATCTAGAGTTGAGGAAATACACTTGCAAGTTGAATGACCAACGTTGCATATCCTTATAGAAGTCGTTCAAATACGGATTATCATCGACACTCTCAAAGTGAGGTGTGTAACGATAGTGCTTCGCTAACATTGTGGTTAGGGTGGTTTTACCTGACCCTATATTTCCGGCTATGGCTATATGCATCTTTTTATAAATTGAGTCGAAAAATAGCAACTTTTACCTGTGATTGCAAGTGATTTCTATCGATTGGTTATAACTAATAATTCATCTAACAGTTGACGAGAGTTCGAGAGCCTAGGAATTTTGTGTTGGCCTCCGAGTTTATTGTGGGAGGATAGCCACTTTTCGAAAGTGCCTGGCGAAACGAAATTTATGATGGGCATAGAAAGTATCATACTTCCCGAACGCTTTGCGTCGTAATCAGAATTGACGGAACGAAGCTCTAGGTCAAGTTTATTTGCTAGGTCAGTGGCTGTCGTAGATGAGGGGTTAGTCGTACACTCAATGACCCACTCGTGACCTATGGGGTTGCCTGAATCGATATCGAAACGGGGAGCTACTATGAAGTCTTGTACATGGTGTGGTGAGGAACGGAAGGCGCGGGATAGGGCGAGTTCGGTTTGGGCTATCATAAGCTCCTCCCCTACAACATTCAGAAACGAACTAGTGCGACCCACAATCACAATCCGCAACGGAGCTGTACAAGTGACGCGAATGATATCGCCAAGTTTATACCTCCATAACCCAGCACTCGTAGAAATCACAAGTTCATATTCACGGTTAATTTGCAACTCCTCAGTGGTGAGGGTCTGGGGATTCTTAGAGTCAAGTTCTGATAGAGGAATGAATTCATAAAAGATGCCGTGACTTAATAGAAGGGCCATGTCGTCCCGCATCAGGTCGTCCTGAATGGCAAAAAAGCCCTCTGAAGCATTGTACGTCTCCATGTAGTGCATGTTATCTGACTGGATAAGTCTGTCAAATTCAGCTTTGTACGGTGCGAAACCTACCCCTCCGTGCATATAAAGCCATAGGTTAGGCCAAACCTCGTCTAATGTCTTAGCACCACTTATCTCGAGAACCCTCTTTGTCACGACAAGCATCCAACTAGGAATACCCGCCAATATCCTCACATCTTCATTGACCACCTTTTCCGCCATTAAATCCACCTTCTTTTCCCAATCGTCGAGCATGGTGATTTTCCTACCTGGAGTTCTACGCATCTCCACCCATGGCGGTAGGTTTCTAATAATTATCGCTGAAAGATCACCGGAACTCGACCCGCTGTCGTCGCTATGAAGTTTACTGCTTCCTCCTATTATTAAATGCTTTCCTCCGTATAAAGGTGCGTGGGGAACCTGCTCGCAAAACATTGCTAACAAATCCCTACCTCCTTTGTAGTGGCCGGTTTTAAGAGCCTCTTTAGTTACTGGCAGGTACTTACTTCTGTTTGAAGTGGTGCCAGAGCTTTTTGCAAACCATTGAGTTTTTCCAGGCCAAAGCACATCTCTTTCTCCAACCTGAGACCTTAAAATCCATGGCTTTATCTCGTCGTAGGTTCTAAGCGGAATGTTTTTCTGAAACTCCTTTAATGAAGGGGATGACTCCGCTGACAGAAAACCATGATCTAAACCGAATTGAGTCTGAGGGAGGGTTGCCATCAGGGTACGGAAAACAACATCCTGTGATTTTACAGGGTGGTTTAATGTATCATTAATCTCAACCATCCTCCGCCTGATGATTTTAGAAAACAGCTTGTTAAACGGCATCTTCCTCAACAGGCGAGAATACCCTTGAAATAGCTTCAAGAGCTGTGTCTATATCTTCTTCCGTTGTATAGCGGGAGAAGGAAAAACGTAGACTAGCACATTTCGGGTCGTGGTAACCTAGCGCTTTCAAAACATGTGAGCCCGTAGTGGCACCGGAAGAGCAAGCACTACCACCTGAGCAAGAGATACCTTCTAGATCAAGTAAGAATAATGCCATTCCACTATTAGGGTGAGGAGGGAATTTAACATTCAGCACTGTGTAGAGTCGACTCTCCAAGTGAGAGTCGCCATTAAACTGAACACCTGGGTGCTTAGCTAGAAGCCCATTGACCATGCGTTTCTTAATAGCTCTTACATGTGATGTGTGCTCTTCTAAATCCGCATACGCTAGATCTATTGCAGCAGCTAATCCTACAATCCCGTGTAAATTTTCTGTTCCGCTACGCATTCCGCGTTCCTGCCCACCACCTACGATTTGGCTGTTAATCTTATTATTAGGATGGGTGTATAGAAATCCCGTCCCTTTAGGTCCGTGAAATTTATGAGCTGAACAAGTGAGGAAGTCGATATCTAGTGCGTCTAGGCAGATGGGGTAGTGGCCCATGGTTTGGACTGTATCACTATGTAAAAACGCTCCGGCTTCCTTACAAATGTTAGAGATAACCTCTAGAGGCTGTATTACTCCGACTTCATTATTCGCATGCATCAAACTAACTAAAGTCTGAGGGCCAGAAGCCAGAATCTCCTTCAAATGCTCGCAATCAACCATACCATCTGGGTGATGATTTACGTAAACCACCTCCACATCAAAAATATCAGCCATCTTCTCCGCACTTGCAATGACTGCGCTATGTTCAGCGCGAGAAGTCACGATGCGTTTACACCCTAGATCCTTCACCGCCGCTCTCAAAGCAAGGTTATCTGCCTCTGTACCACCGGAAGTGAAAATAATCGACCTCGGCTCGCACCCTAAACGCTTCGCGATATCCCTACGACTAGTTTCAACTAATGCTTTTGCCTTCCTCCCTATAGCGTGTGATGACGACGGATTACCATATACTTCACATAACACAGGAACCATAGCATCAGCTACTTCCTGGGCTAGTTTCGTGGTGGCTGCGTTATCTAAATAGATTAGTCTCATTGTGAATTTCTTGTGGCTAAATTACTCTCAACTACCCTAACAAGCTTAATAATTCATCTTTGAATTTAGAAGCTAAACCCTCTGCATTTTCCTTAGAGTCGGACTCCGCATACACTCTTATTATAGGCTCTGTATTGCTTCTTCTTAAATGCACCCATCCTTCCTCTAGGTCAAACTTAACACCATCAATCTGATTCACCTTGGCTTCCGGATGATTCACCACAAGAGCGGCTAAAGCTTCCTCAACACCTGAATCTGGCAAGTCTATTTTATCCTTACAGATCACGAACTCTGGATAAGTAGCCCTGAGCTGACTGCACGACAATCCCGATTCAACAAGGTGGGTTAAAAACAGCCCCACTCCTACTAATGCATCTCTACCTGCATGTGAGGTGGGATATATCACTCCTCCATTGCCCTCTCCCCCGATAATAGCATTAGTCTTTCTAATTGCCTCTACCACATTCACTTCTCCCACAGCTGAGGCTGTGTATTTCACTCCATGTTTTTCCGTCACTACACTCAGCGCACGAGTAGAGCTCAGATTACTCACGGTGTTACCTGGCGTTTTTGAAAGGACATAGTCAGCCACCGCAACAAGGGTGTACTCCTCTCCGAAAAACGTTCCATCTTCGTTAACAAAACAGAGCCTATCAACGTCTGGATCCACACTTATTCCAAGGTCACAATTATGAGTCGTTACAGCCTGACTCAAATCCTTCAAATTCGCAGGCAAGGGCTCTGGATTATGTGCAAAATCGCCAGTGGGCTCACAATGAACCTTCACAACTTCAACACCCATAGCTTCCAGAAGCATAGGTATAGCAATACCTCCCGAAGAATTCACTCCATCGACTGCAATTTTAAGTCCCGCATTTTTTATGAGATTACTATCGACGAGTTTTAAGTCAAAAACATGCTGCACATGCCACTTCAACCACTTACTCTCTAAAGTAGTCCTACCCAGAGCATCAACCTCGGCGAAATTAAATTTCTGGTCTGACAACCTCAGCATATCCTCTCCAGCTGCAGCAGAAAGAAACTCCCCATGGGAATCTAAAAGCTTCAGAGCGTTCCAGTTTTTAGGATTATGTGACGCAGTAATAATTACACCTCCTGCAGCACTCAACTGAGTAACCACTAATTCAACTGTCGGAGTGGTGCTTAAACCTAGATCCACCACATCAATTCCCATCCCGTTGAGAGTTGAAGTAACAAGGGAACTAACTAATTCACCAGACATCCTAGCATCTCTGCCTATTACAACCCGTAGGTTTTTATAATTTGAATTATTAATAACCCAAGCACCATAGCCTGTTGCAAACCTCACAATGTCAGGCGGAGTTAAACCATCACCTGGCTCTCCACCTATTGTACCACGAATTCCAGAAATTGACTTTATCAGCATAACTACAAAGTAAAGTATTGATTTTTACACCTTAACATTAATCTGAAAAGTTATATATATAGTTTTCCCTTAATGATGTTAAAAACCCACGCATGTAAGGTGATTATTCTCGACCTTTGCGGATTAGATTTGGTAAGGGATGAATGACGACGAAAGACAATATCAGGGCGAAAGCGAAGTCGACAACTTAGTCAAGCGTTTTGAACGCATGATTGAGCAGGATGACCAGCGTTATTTTGACCTTGAAGAATTCGAAGCTATAATAAGTCATTACCTAGGATTCGGTGAACTGAATAGCGCTCAGAAGGTCCTACAATACGCCAGTAGATTATTCCCAGAAAGTCTCACACTTCAATTACGTGAAGCACAGATACTAGCCGGAATAGGCAAGCATATACAAGCAATACCTAGGCTTAACAACCTACTATTGTTCGAGCCTACTAATGAGGAGATCCATCTTACTCTGGCAAGTATTTACAGTCAGATAAAAGAACATAAACAGGCAATCAACCATTTTCGTAATGCTCTGAAAGTCTCTGATGATGACATGAAGTCTGACATCTACATAGATATCTCTATCGAATACCAAAGCATTGGAGAATGGAGGAGAGCTTTAGATGTACTTAAGCAGGCAATCAGCATAGACATATCCAATGAATCGGCGCTGTATGAAATTGCTTTCTGTTATGATAAAATAGACTGCATGAATGATGCGATTCGTTTTTTCAAAACATACATAGACGAAAACCCATACAGCACTGCTGCTTGGTATAATCTAGGCAACACATACCACAGATTAGGTAAAACGAAGCAAGCTGTTGACGCATATGACTTCAGCATTGCGATAGATAATAATTTCTTAAGAGCTTACCACCAAAAAGCAGAAGCATTAACCGCTTCCGAGCATTTCGCTGACGCTCTTGTTGCTTACAGAGATATCCTATCCGTTGAAGCCACATCTGCATACATCCTATGCAACATAGGTGAGTGCTATGAGCGCCTAGGTGAATTTGAGAAAGCAGAAGATTACTACAAGGAGTCACTAGAAATTGATTCTGAATTCACGGATGCTTTCGTGGGACTTGGAGTTTTAGCTGATATTCAATCTCAACCAGTCGTTGCTGTCAGATATTTCGAACACGCCGTTAACTTAGACGAGGAGCATCAAGACATAAGGTTGTTGCTCGCAGCAGCATTACTCAAACTCAACAAACCTAAAGAAGCTGAGCTTCAGTATTCGATAGTCTTAAAAAAAGACCCTAAAAACAAGGAAGCTTGGGAGGGGAGGATTTTCAATCTTCAACAAATTGAAGCTCACACAGCTGCTCTTGAAGCTCTTGAACAAGGCCTTGTGGTGATTAAGGATAACACGCACTTATTATATCTACAGTTCGTTAGTCGTTTTATGTCTGGTAATGAAGCTAAGGCTTTAGGACAACTAGAACAACTACTGACTCATAGTTTTGACAGTGCATCACGTGTTTTCGATCTATTCCCTTTATTGCTAAATGACGAACGAATAGCTGAAAGATACTCAAGCTTAAAGCCTTGACAAAATGAACACAAAATTATCATTTATACCGGAAAGACCTAGTAAACCTAGGAATACCGGACTCAACATGATTATGGATAAGGGACTGAGTCTACGCCAGGCTGATGATCTTATTGAGGTTAGTGCTGACAGAATAGATTTACTAAAACTCGGATTCGGAACCTCAGTAGTCACCCCTAACCTGAAAGAAAAAGTAAAGCTTTATCAAGATGCGGGAATAGAAGTTTACTGTGGTGGAACACTTTTCGAAGCGTTCTATATCAGAAGAGCATTAGATGACTACTTAAAATTCATTGATGACTTAGGACTTCAGTGTCTAGAAGTGAGCGACGGATCTATGGTGATAGAGGAGGTAGATAAATGTGAGATGATTCACAAGTTGTCGAAGAACTACAAGGTTCTAAGTGAGGTAGGATCTAAGGAAGCCGGAATACTTATCAGTCCTTCGAAATGGACGAGTATGATGAGTCAAGAACTTGAGGCTGGAAGCTGGAAGGTTATTGCAGAGGCTAGAGAGAGCGGTAATGTGGGGGTCTACAGACCTAACGGCACGGCTCATACAGCCTTGATTAGGAAAATACTCTCCAAAGTAAGTCAAGACGATATCCTTTGGGAAGCTCCGATTAAGACGCAACAGGTCTGGTTCATCCAACAATTCGGCGCCAATGTGAATCTCGGAAACATCGGGCCTAACGATGTAATTCCACTTGAAACACTGAGATTAGGATTGAGGGGAGACACGTTCTTTAACTACTTACCAGATAGCCTAGCCGACGGTAAAAGACAGGAGCAAGACGATGACATTGAGGAAGACGAATCTGATGACTAACATCGACTCAAACACGCTTAACGAATGGCGTAACAACTCTAAGGACCACCAGCTTATTGATATAAGAGAGCCTTGGGAGAGAGAAATAGGACAGATCTCAGGATCTGAACATATTACCATGAGCACACTTCTATCTGAGATAGAAAAAATATCTAGAACTAAGCCCGTAGTTTTTTATTGCCGGTCTGGAAAACGATCAGGCGCAGTTGCACACCACCTCAGTAAACAACTAGGATATGAAAATATCTTAAACCTAGAGGGAGGTATTACAGCATGGGCAGCTAAAGTGGATGAAAGTATTGAAGTAGCATGAGATCTCTAAGGGATTGGGGCATGCTTCTCACGAAGGGGTTTGCAATGGGTGCAGCCGATATTGTACCTGGTGTAAGCGGGGGGACGATAGCCTTCATAACTGGCATCTATAATGAACTACTCTCGACGATAGCTGGATTGAGGCTGCAGATGGCAAGAGAACTGTTTTCGGATGGTCTCCGAGCGGTTTGGGACCGACACAACCTAACGTTCTTAGCAGTCCTAGCGTCTGGAGTTGTTCTCGGATTCGCTTCACTAGCAGGAATTTTAGAATTTCTACTGCATAATTACCCAGTAGAGTTAAGGGGATTTTTCTTCGGACTGGTGACAGCATCAGTACCGTTAATAGCTAGATCCGTAAAAAACTGGGGAGTTAGCAGGATTATTGC
>Ga0307984_1000149_pt1 | contig 28686 bp, 45 predicted proteins | sample EllFjometageno78_FD_203169 | JGI IMG/M metagenome (GOLD analysis project Ga0307984, IMG submission 203169) | Marine microbial communities from Ellis Fjord, Antarctic Ocean - #78 | ecosystem: Environmental > Aquatic > Marine > Unclassified | place: Southern Ocean | collected 2014-10-09
AAATTCTACGAATCCATCCATGATAACAATTGGCTCCTCCTTTGTAAAGGAAGATGTTGTAAGTTGACCTTCCTTTTTCTGATAAAGCACCATTAACTCCAGATTTAGACATAGCATTAATATCTTCAAATCTCCACTCTACTCCAGAACGAGTAAATTGCATCATTTTTTTACAAAATAATCGGCTGCTACCTTTAGCATCTTTACCAGCCGTATGCTCATAAACATATCTTACTTTATATAGTCCTACATCGCCCTCTTTTGACTTAGAATCTGCATCAGCCATAGACTTAGTCGGCATAGTATTAAATTGATGAAAACCCTCTTTAGTTGTATCAACCCATTCCTCGCTAACTAAGTCCCAGACATCATCATCGTTAACTAAAGCATATTGTTCTATTTCTTGTAATAGAATTTCAGCCTTTTCATCTGACATATAACTGATACTTTCATCTTTTGTTTCATCAATTATCTTAGTCTTAGGAATTACATCAATAGCTTCTTCTTCATTAATAGTTTCTGCTTCTGTATCTGCAAATTCAGTTTTAAATAAATCAAAAGGCTCAAAGAATAAATTTAAATTCATTTGGTCTTCCAACATTAAAATCTTCAAGGCATCAATTATTACATCTCTAAATGGCTCAACGACAGTTTGCTCAAATAAAGCACTTGCCGTTTGAAGTTCTTCTGCATTTGAGCCAAGCCCATTACCAGAATCAATTACTCCAAATAATCGAGGGGAAACTACTCTGTGAGAAATCATTACTTTTTTAGTAATCTCTTCACTTAAAAATTGGTATTGTTTGTCTGCATCAGATAAAGGAACTGGAGTAATCTCTGGAGTAGTATCTCTACCATCCGAAAAAGTACAAAGAAATTTACCAGCATTTTGTGAACCAGATAATTCCATTTCAATTTGGTTCTTAATCTGTTCTCTTTTTTCTCTTGCTGGAATACCATTTGCAAAATTTATAATATAACTTGGAGCAAGACCTCTTTGAATTTGTGATAAATGAAATTGAGAAACATTCTTATCTAACTCTATGTAATTCCAAGCACCAATATAATCTGGCTTTGGATAATAATAAGAACCAACTGTATTCATTTTAACACATAATACTTGAGTTGGATATTCTTTTTTGCACTCTGGGTCAAATGCTTTCATACTCTTAACATCAGCTCTTCTTCCTTCTTGCCAATTATTAGAGTAATAATAGTGTTCTACATCTCCATCTTCGTTTGCGTGTCCAGAACGCATCATTTCAAATGGTATAACATCCATTGAAGAAATACTTTCTCTATCTAATGAGTAAGTAAGGGATATGTAAAATCCACCATGAAGTTTTAAATCCATAGCCATTAACTGAATATCGTTTTTACCAATTTTCTTGTTAATTAGACTATTAAATCTTGCCCATTGTTCTGGATGCAACATCTTATTATCTGCATCAATACCACCTCCATATATCCAACCAGAAATTGAGTTCACTAAAGCGTTGTGTGTTGCAGAATTTTGATATAAATTAATGGTATGTTGTGGATATAAATTATCTATTCCATACCAGATATAATCAAAGCCTTTTTTATCTATTTCTACTGCATCAGTTAAGTCATAGGTTGAGCCAACTGATGAGAAATGATAATCTCCACTATTTTGTTTCTTAGTTCTAGCCATTGTATGATACGCTTGATGGGATTATTGTTGGTTCTATTCCACTAGGTGAATTAGCAAAACTCTTATTTGTCCAGTTTTTGTCATGCACTAAAGCTAATCCACTTGCAACTATTCCAATTACTTTAGAAGCATTAGAATCTGTTACATTTCCACTTGTAAAATATAACTCATAATTATAAATACCTAAATCTAATTTAAAATGATTAGAGATATTTTCATCGCTAATATATAGCTTAAATTCTATACTTCTAGGAAAATTATTATTACTAGAGGCTATTCTTTTAAGTAAAACTTCTCCAGTTAACTGAGAGGTAAATTTAATAGTATAAGAAGTACCTTTCCAATCGCTATTAAAATTAGGAGTAAATTGTCCTTTTTGGTCATACCTCTGAAAACTAGAAATAGTGTTAGCATATATTCTACTCCACACATCTAAAGATATTGTATTTTGAACACCTAAACTATTTGATAGTTCTAACATCATGACACTTTTGGATTAGCTGCTTTCTTTTTTTTAGGAATATCTTCTTCAACAAATGTAGGATATTTTAAAACAACATAATCAAATAGCTTTTTATCCATTACACTTGATAAGTAGATTTTTCTTCCACCTTCATAAATAGTGTTATCTAAATACTTCTTTTTTATTTTCATAGTTTAAAGGTATAAAAAAAGGCGATGGAATTAACCACCACCTTTCATTCAACAAGAAACAGACAAAGTTTTACGCTTGAGGGTCGTTATATTGTGTTGATTCTAAAACCATTGTACTTACGTATGTTACAAATGGGCTTACTGTTGACATGTTACTCGCTGGAATAGGTTCAGCACCAGTCATTTGAATAACATAGCCTACATAGTCTGTATATGCAACATCGCCACCATGAGCATATGTACCAGATGCTACTTGTAATCCATTTGAAAGTCCAGCAAAATAATAAACTCCATTATTATCTTCTACAACTACTTGAAATACTCCCTCACATACATTTTGCATCCTTGCCCAAGACTCTTGCGAATCATGGCTCATATGTAAATCTAAGTCAGTTTGGTAAGTTAAAGCACCACCACCACCAGTTATGATGGTTTGATTAAAAGAAGATAATTGTCTATCTAAATCAAATTCATAAAATTTCAGAGCACCTCCAGCATTAGCACCTTGAAGAACGGCTGATATTGTTCCATCAGTTGCACTTTGACTTATACTAGCAATTGCATCATCCGAATACCAATTAGCTAAATACACCTTTTTTATTCCTCCTACTTGTCCAGCACAGAAGTAACCTCTACCAGACGATATTTCGCATATAGCCATCTATCTATTTTTTTAAGTTAAAGAATTAAGAGGATGTAATTCAATACCTCCTCCTTATCTTAATTTATGACTTGAATATCTTAACATTCGCTGGGACTGCTACTTGAGTTCCAACTGCAAATCTCATTGTAATTCTGTAATTGTCAGAACCATCTAATGGAGTCATGTCAATTGCTTGTGCAAGTTCTACTGAATCTGCAGAACCAACTCCTACTGCAAGGTCTTGTGGTCGAGCCAGAACAGCAACACCATCAAACAATCCAAAGGCTGCAATCATTTTGTAACCACCAAATCTAGTGATTCCACCATCAGCCGTACTATTGTTATAACCTCCACCATATTGACCGATAGCTACATTGTATCTATCAATTACTGCTGGATTAACATAAATTGCAGTATTTTCATAATCTCCAATTAAGTTAGCTGGTATTCCAGCGATACAAGTTCCAAGACCTTTAATAATATCAGCTGCAACGGCTGATGTTAATTTAGAACCAGCTGCTAAAGTTGTAACTGTTCCACCACCAACTGTATATTGCTTGTATAAACCAGCGAATAATGTTGGAGCACCAACTAAACCAGAATTACCATTCCAGATATTAGATTCCATTGTACCTTGTACTTCGTTTGCTACATACAATAATAAAGCATCAGCATAATCATCTGGCACTCCATTGTTAATTGTATATGAATCTCCTTGCCACCAAGTACGGAAGTTCTGCTTACATAATTGTAGGTTTACCATTAAGTCTGTAACCTCTAATGTAGAGTTACCTAATGAAGTTGCAGCCGTTGTAGTAAAATCACATCCACCAGTCGTAACTAAACCAGTATTAGACATTACTGGAATTTGTGCTTTATATCTTACATTCTCTAAAACAGTAACAGTTCTATTTGCTATTGTTGGAGCCGATAATGTTGCAGCATGAACATAAGGTAATGCTAACTCTCCAGCAAATGAAGAAGTAACTACTGGTTGTGCAACGAAATTGTGTTTATTTTGTGCCATCTTATTTGTTTTTTCTAGCGTTAAAAATTTCTCTTACTCTGTCGTGTGAGGACATTTGCATTAAAGCATCTCTATCTGCTACTTTTTGAGATGCAGACATTGTATGTTTAAATGGTTTTTCAGCTGATAATTTTTTAACTGCCGATAATTCTTCTTTAAAGCCATCTATTAAAGATAACTTTGTTTTTAGTTCTTCTATTTCAGACATCATTAATTCAAATGACTCTGTAATATCGGATTTTAAAGCATAAGCTGAAAGGTCAATTTCAGAAGACATTTCTTCCTCTTTATCATCTTTCATTGTTTCATCTGCTCCCTCTGGTTCTTTTTTAGAACGCATTTCGCCATCAACAATATCTATCATTGTGCCATCTGCAAGTTCATATTCTCCAGATGGTAAAGGCATTTTTTCTCCATCGTCTCCAGTAATAAAAACAAGAACACCATCTTCAAAAGCATCGGCATCTGTTCCTATAACTGTCCCATCGACTAATGTAGTTTCAGCGAAAGTTGTTGGCTTCTTAGCGACACCTAACAAAGTTCTGATTTGGTCAAGTTTTGACATAGTTTTAGATTTAGTTTTCATAAGTTAAAAGATTGATTTGGTAATTTTAGCTTTCGCTGGTTAATATTTGTTTGATTTTGTCTATTAATAAATCCTCTTTATTAAGATTTGCACTAAAAGTTTTGATTTTATCTGTGAAATAGCCTTCAATACTAAAACCTTTAATTTCGCCATCTTTGACTTTTTGCCATATCTCATCGTTTTCTACTTTCATTGTTACAAACCAAGTTCCATTTGGTAAATCTTGGAATCCATAGTTAACTGATTTATCTACTGCTCCCTCTTTAATCCAAGATTCAACTACAAATATGTCTTCTATCTCTAACTTATGCTCTAATGTAGCATTCTTTTGATAGCTATTTTTTAGGAATAATTCAGATGCTTGTTTAATAGTATCTTTTGAGAAATAAACATAGAAATCTTCTCCTTTTTCATCCATCCTAAATATCTGTTTATTAGGTATTAAGGCTGGAGCAATTAATAAGCGTTTATCCTCATCAATTTTAGCACATTTCATTACTTCTCTTTCTTGCTTTTTTAAGGCAATCCAATTCTCTTCTATTGCTGGAGATTCCACTAATGAAATAGCAAATACTCCATCTTCATTTTCTTGGCTTTCTTCTGAAATAATTAGTTCTACAATTTTAGTCATTTTGTTTAGTTTATAGGGTTGAGTTTTGTTCTATCATTGTGTTAATTTGTTGTGCATCAGTAACATTTTGCTCTACAACATATGCTTGTATTGGTGCTTGTCCTCCACCAAATTGGTCGTTAAATGATTCTGTAATAGTTGGAGCATTTGACAAATCTGCTAATGTATCAAGTGATGAACTTGTTGAACTAGCTGCATCTGTTGGTATTGATGTTAATTCTGCCGTTGGAGTAGGAACAGATTTTTTGGTTTTAACTGCTAATATAGATTTTACTGATTTTAAACCAGTTGTTAGAGCAATTCCAGCCGTTAAGAAGTTCTTAGCCGTAAATGGAGGTTCTGCTAATGCACCAGCTACTGCTTGATATGTAGATATTGTAGCATTAGCTATACCAGATGCTTTTGCCATCGCTGAGCCCTCCTCAAATAAGCTACCAGCGACTGCAATAGCTTGTTGTTTAGCTTGCAATTCTTCTTTTTGTTGAGCCTTTAAGTTGTCGCTAACCTCTTTTGAGGCATCTGCTGCTTTTTTTTCCTCTGCAAGTAACGCATCGCTTATCTTTTTAGCTGCATTAAGTTGTTCTGAATCGTATTCTGATTGCTCATAGGCTAATGCCTCATTATATCTTTTAGTTATTTCAACAGTTGCCTCTCCAGTTAATCTTGCTAACTCTAATTTAGCCTCATAATCTTGTCTTAATGACTCTAATTCAGCCTCTCTTTCAGATAGTGTTGCTATTCTTAATTGGTCTCTAGCATCTTTTTGCTCTTGCATTAAACCAATCTCATTTGTAAGTTGCTCAGACCTAAAACCAGTAATTCTTTCTTGTAAATCTAAGCCTTCTGCTTCTGCTTGTATTAATGCTTCTTGTAATTCAATGCTATCCTTGTTTACTGATAATTCATCTTTTGCAAGTTGTATTTTAGCATCAACAATTTCCTTTTCTTTTACTAATTGCTCATCTAAAATTTGCCCAAGTTTTACATTTGCTGCAATTCTCTCTTCAAAGGTTTTAGATACATCATCCCTAACTTGTCTTTGTAATTCTTGCTCTCTTAGATAAGTGAAGTTTAGTTTAACTTGTTCTGCTTCCAGTAATCTAACTGCATTTCTTTGTTCTACTAAAGAATTAGCCATCTCAATAGCATTGGTTGTTGCCGTTGCAATTGCAGTTGCCGTTTCTGTAAAAAACTCAGCTACTTCGGTTTGTTGAATTGCATCTAAACCAGTTGCAACTTGTATAACTGCCGTTCCAAAGTCAGCTGCTCCCTCTTTTACCTTATCAAAGTCAAATGTAAATACTCCCTCTAGAATATCTCCAAATGCTATAATTTGGTCTCTATATCCAAGTAATCTATTTACAAATTGAGACTTTATAAACTCCAGTAAAGCACTTATTGTTTCTTTAGGGTTATTAAAGGCATCAAATAGGCTTGTTCCTAAGTCAACAACTACATCAGCTACTTGATTAAATACAATTCCTAGAGCAGTTGTAGCTTTATCCAAAGCATCAACTATTGGTTGGTTTTGCATTATTATTTCTTTCAGCAAATTAAATGCTTCCACTAATAATCCAATTCCCATTGCTTTAGTTGCTAAACCTAAGCCTTTAAATCCTTTTGACAATTTACCCAGAGCAGATGTAGTCTTTTTTTCTTGCTCCTTTATACCCTCAAGTTGCCCTTTAATTTCATCTAATTCTGCTTTTAAAGCATCTAACTCAGATGTGGTTTCTTTTGCATTAGTTTGGAAATCGACATCTATAATTACTTTTTCAGCCATGAGAAATTCTTTAATTGGTTCATTTTCTTGTCATGATATATTTGCACTCTCTCGTACCAATCAATACATCTATGGTTAGTGTACAGATGACTAGGAAGTAGTCTAAGACTCGCTGGGATGACGCTTATTGCACCAACCCAGAACCCTTGTATCATAGATATATCAATTTTACCTATCTCTGCATCTATTTTTCTAGGCTTACTATTAAGCCTTAAATTAATGTGTTCCATTTTGTTGTTAAATAGTTAGTTACTTCTTCTATTTCGGAATCTGTTAGTAAAACATTGTATTGTATAACTTCATAAATTTTACCCTTATATGGGTCAAGGAATGAGCCACCAATATAACTTATACCTCCAAGTACATAGGCTTGAGGAACAACATTAGCCGAATTAGTTTGTGTATTAGTATTTCCTAATTGGTCTATAACTGTTCGACTTGCACCTTGTCTTTTACCTACTACAACTTGTCTAGTAGTTGATGGAATTACATCTAAGTTATTTGAAAAATCTTTTGTTGAATTATTTAAAAAACTTAAACTTTTTGGGGTTGTTCCTATTAATTCTTTTATAGATACATTGTCAATAGTAATATTTGAATTACTGGTTTGATTTGTAAACATAAATGATGTCTGAGTTCCTTGAGTAAATGTTATTGTATAAGAACCTACTCCATTAGATATAGTTTGAAAAGTTCCACCTCTATAAATTCTAAAACTTGTAACACCTACATTTGAAATAACTTCATATTTTAACTGATATGTTTTGGTTGGTATTAATGTAGATTGACTATTAGCTGCATTTCTTAACCAACAATATGTATATCCTCCAGTTCCTCGTGTTAGTTTTAAACCACCACCAGTAAATGTAGTAGCTCCTCCTCCAGAAGATTGACTATACCAACCACTACCAGCTTGTCCAATTGGTATTGAAGGGTCCATAGTTGGATTGATACAAATTTCAGAACCAAATGATGGAGCAGAAGCATTAACATTAATACCAAAAGATTGTGAACCACTACTTGTTCCTCCAACTACTATACTTCCATCAACTGCCGTTGTAGGTGTATCAGACTCATATACTACAAATAATGTATTATCACTATTTGGTACATTTTTCATTTGAGTAGTAAATACGCTAAAGCCTTGTTTTACACCATCCATTTTTAAATGAGGTAAAGGAGCTCCATTTGTGTCGTATTCATAAGTTGGATATTGATTTACTTGTGAAGCCTTTACATTGTTACCATTACCAGATAAATCATTCCAAAATTCTACATCTGTTGTGCTTGTACCATCAAATACAATTGAACTATAATTGTTTGCATCTAACCATAACACACATCCACTAATTGATGTTGGGCTAAATGTTTGAGAACCACTAGAACGACTTAAATTTTGCAGTCCAACTAATGTGTATTTAACATCTATCGTCCAATCCACGTTATCAAGCTTTGTACATTTATTTGTGTCTATCACAAAATAAAACATTCCATCTGCATAATAATTTGTGCCATCAAAATAAGATGATACTGGAATTATTTTAAAAGTGTAATCTGTAAACTCAGCACTTTCTTTCTGTATTTCTATTGTAGTATTTCTATTTAATACATTTCCAGAATTATTAGTGTTTTGAATAGTTCCATTATATTTTCTAAATGTAAATGCTTGAGACCTATTTTGTATTGTTCCTCTGTTATGACCTACAATAGTTATCTCAAAACTAAGCATAGATGGATAGTCCATTCTAAAGGCATTATTACTTACATCTGTATAGTATGAAGTATTACTTATATCAAATACACCTTGTTGTCCTATTGTAACTATTTCCTCTAGTTTTGTCCAAGCTATTTTTACAAAGTTTCCAGAAGCACTTCTTCCTCTTTTATTGTATAACTTATCAGCTCCACCACTTACAAGACTTTCTCCACTTGCTAATGGAATAGCAAAATCTCCAGCAATACTATTACCAGAAAATTGTTGTCTTGAAAATATTTGAACTCTGGTTCCCTCATAATCTAATCTGTAAGGAGAAATAAGGTTATAATTTCCTACAACATTACTATTAGATACAAAATCGGTTAAGAAGTTTGCATTACCTTTTAGAGTATTATCATGAGATGTTGAACTAATGTAATTAAACACTCCATTAATGTTTGAGTGATTTCCATTTACTAAATTAGATTTACCTTTAGTTTCATTGTAGTGTCCAGTATCAGTATTTCCACCATTTGGTATTTGGTCTATAATTTTATTTGGAGGCTCTAATGTATCAGCTACTTCTCCAGTTGTACCTCCACCACTCAGATTTACTTGAGTACATTTATTTCCACTCCAATTGTAACCGTATGCTTCACAACAACTTTGTGTTGGTGTAACAAGTGGAGATGTTGTACCAGTTAATGCGAAATTTACAATACCATTAAATGTAATAGTTACTGGAGATAATTCACATTCACTTCCAGATTGGTCTAATATATTAATCTTATCTACTTTTATTAATTCAACTTGGCAATTGCTAGTTCCTACTAATGAGTAGTTTTGTATTTTGTTTATTCTAAAGTATGCATTTTGCACATAAACAATATCATTAAAAGATAGGTTTGATATATCTGTTGTATCTAATAAAAAGTTAGCCTTTAATATTCTTGCTTCTCTATTATATGTTTCTGAGATATATTGTTTCCAATATTTTGTATAAGCACCATTAACTAATAATGGATGATTTAAGTTTCCAGATGCTTCATTCATAAAAGATAAGCACTCTGTTGTTGGAGTTATTACTGCATCTTTATAGTTTTGAAATAATGCATAAGAGGTTAGTGTTTGCTGACCATCTCCAACAATATGAATTGGTTGAGCACCAGTAGATACAAGCCCACAATAAAATGATAATCTAATTGCTGGACTATTTTTTAAATCCTCTCCATCAACACTATAACATCTTGTATATTTAACATCGTTTGACTCTGGTAAAAAACTTGTTATTGTTGGAGTAAATATTGTTTTAATCTCGTCTTTATCAGAGCCAAAATCTGAGTCTGAATTATCTACTAATTGTGTACCATAAATTCTATCAGTTTGTGATTGAAAAGATGCATTCATAAAATCTTCTGATTCTGCATCTGTAAAAGTTAATGTCTTAGCTTGTAAGTCTGCCGTTGGCATTAGCTGAACATCTTTCGATAAGTCTAATTTTTCTGTCCAATCTATATTTTCCCCCTCATTTATCCAGTTAGAGTATGGCTCAATATATAAATGTGTTGGAGTATTTTTGTCTGGAACTATTATTAGATTAAACTTTTTACATAATGAAGTAATAAAGTCTATTGCCTTAATACTTGGCATATTAGAACCCACAAGAAACTCTAATCCTACATCGTATGCTACTGGAGGCCATATGATAGTACTAACGCCTCCGTTTGGATTTGGCATTGTAGATGTACTACCCTCTGAATTTAATGGATTAGTATTAAAATTACCAGCTGATACAGTATAAGTAACAAGGCTAGTTACACTTAATGAAACAAGCACTATTGTATAAACCTTTCCAAACTCTATTAAAGCACCAAAAGTATCAATTGTTGCAGTTGCCGTTCCATTAAATATTGTTGCGATATTACTTTGTGAGGAAGTCATTACTTCATCAGTAAGATTATACAATCCTATTTGAAATGTAGAACCATTAGCACTTGATGGACATGTTATAGTTACGCTTACATCTAATGATGAGGTTTCCCAAGCACCAGTTGGAGTATATTCTCCACTTGTTGGAGCCCATGAATTAGATAAATTAGCAAAGTCTGGATTTGAAGTATCGTCAAACTCTATTGTAGTTTGAGTAAATATATTTAGAAATGTTTGCGTACCAACAGCTGGAGCATTTACTAAATAAAAATTAGGCTCTAAAGTTGTAGATGTATTTCCAGCATTTACATCCATGTATAAATTAGACATTGTTGTGTCTATAAAGTCTGATGTATAAGCAAATCCAGACTCTTCAAGTATCTGTTTCAATACTGCCTTTATTCTTATTTGAGGCTTTAGGTTTAAGGTAAGTAATGGATTTGTTGGAGCAGAGTTTATGCTTTGTAGTGGGTTAATTGGAAACTGGCAAGAACCTTCTGTTTGCCCCCCGATAATTCCTTGACCATAGTCGTATATAGAATAAACAATATCCCCTCCTAATTGGGACTGATTCATGCTATCCTTAACAAAATTAGCATCCATTGTATGGTCATATGCAGAGAAATCAAACTCATTTAATTGTTTGCCTTTTAGCACTTGACCTAATGTACTTACTCCACTAAATACAATACACTCATATTCAAATGTGTTATTGCTTTTCTTATACACATTTTTTAATTGCAGAAACCCATCTAATACATCAACACCAGCTTTTATTATTGTGGCTTTAACTTTCTTCTTTGGGTTAAAGTTTCCTTGTTGTGTTACCTCAAAATAGTTGTTAAAAAATGTTTCATTATTTGAAGTAGAAGGTACTCTAAATGTAAAAGTAAAAGCACCTTTATTAGCCTTTGCATCTTGTATATCCTTAAACTGATAGTTTGCAGTTATAGGTTGTGAGTCTGCTAAATCTAAAAAGATTATTTTTGCGTCCTCTTGTCCAATTACTCTTATTTGTGTTTCCATTAACTTGTCGTTCTAAACTTAGGATTAGCAAATGTAAACTTTAATTCGTATTGTTTAATTCCTCTATTCTTTTCTCTTTTTAATTGCAGCTTAGAATTTTCAAGAATTAATGCTACTGCTTTTTCTCCATCAATTAAATGTATTTGTGGGGACATCATTAAATCTCTTATCTGATTTATCTGCCAATCTTCTTCTAAGTTGTCTGTCCACATTGTTGTAGTTATTCTAGCCTCAACTGATGTAGCCATTACTCCTTGTTTTGCAACATTAGGAGGATAAGCTACATTCTTTGCATCAGCTGAAAACTGAGATAAACCTACTTGCTGATTAATTACTGGCTTTGTAAGGTATTGTTTTGTAACAGATAGTTCATCTGTCCTCTCCTTATTTAGTGTAATATACTCCCAAGCACCCCACTCATTAACATAAGCTATTCTTGACTGGTCATAATTTTGACAATATGTTACAATATTAAAAATATAGCTTGTTGATTTATTATTACCAAGAGAACCAGTTACTCGTATTTCATAAGATTTAAGTGCACTAAGTCCTCCAGTTACACTATTGGGAATTACTCCAGTAATTTTAACACCATCAATAACTGTCTTGTTTAGATTAGGAATACCAGCTGGAAAAAACTGATAAAAACTTTCATCGTCAAGATTAGGGTTATACTTACCACCAACTAAAGGGTCATTTAAAGCATTTAAGAATCCAATAGATGTGCCTTGTGCATTTGCTTGAGGATAATAAGTTATGTTTACTGCCTCTGGCTGAGCTGATTGGTTAATTAGACATTTGTTTAAAAAGGCTAATGTATGAACTTCACTTACTCCAATATTTATATAGTACTTTGAATCTATCTCATTATAGTTAGAAGCTAATAATTTCTTAATTGGAGATGTTAATTTGTAATCTGTAAAGTCTATTGCAAATCCTTGCTCTTCTGTTCCTCTCCCCCAAAATAAAAATATTTGTTTAGTATAAGTAGCACCTTGTTTCTGAGGAATACCATTTTCTGTATCACTATAAAACTCAAAGAATTTAACATCTACAACATTAGCTACTCCTCTAAATGATTCCATGCCTTGTGTATTACTAAGCAAGCCCCTTTGATACCATTCGTTTGTTGCTAAAACAAAGGGAATATTATGTATAGAATCATAGTAAGATGGTATTCCACCTATTTGAATTTCTTCAATAGATGTAATTTGTGGTGTTGGTATTCTGGAAAACACATTTCTAAAGTCCATTACTAAATAAGAAAATGCACCATTCGTATAAGATATTTGTTGAGTGAAAGATACAGTTTTGGCGTTATTCGATGCACCATAATATAATCTATAGGTTACTTCTGCTAAAACTTTATAACCATATTTACCTCCAACTGCTGGATAAATAGGAGTGTTTGTATTAATATAAGCTAGGTTCAAACCAGTACTTATATTAAATCCAGTAGTATTCATTGTAACGTTTAAACTCATTGCTTTGTATTTAGTGTTTTTCTAATGTAGTCTATGTATATCTCTTTTGCAATATCACTTGCACTTCCTCTTATCGCTTTCTCTGTTGCATCTCTAACATAATGCCTTGCTGCAATACCCTTTGTTGCAACGGCTCTACCTAAAAGAAATGCAAGACTATTCATAGTTGATTTAGTTTTCTTTACAAATCCTCCACCTTTTTTTTGTGGTCTAATAGGCTTATCTTTTATCCATCTAGCCATTACTCCCCTTGGTAAATTTTTGCTTTTAAATTGGAATGGAGAATTTGCAGCTGATGGTTTAACGCTTTCAGAACCTTTAACTCCTTGCTCTATAAATGAAGCATAATCTTCTGTGCTTGTTATTAATAAATCAAAGCCACTCATAAAGTGTCCCTTATCATTTCTCTTTTGCTTTACCTCATAACCTAAAGAATCAGATAAAGCTCCAGTAGAATCTGTAACTCTCTTTTTACCATCAATGGTCTTAGAAGCACCTAGTTCTATTCTGGATAGCCTTACTATATTAGCACCTAATTTATTTATGGAAGATTTTACACTCATTATCTATAATTTAACCAAGTCATGGTATCTGTTACTTCTTCATCTGTAAATGTTATATCTGAATAAATTAGTTCTTGCATATTAAATGCTGATGATTGAGTTATATTCCATGTCCCTATTCCAAATTCATCGTTAAGAAACTCAAAAGATATTTGATGAGATGTTTTTTCGTATGTTTCCATACCATAGAATAATGTTACTAAACCATTGTCAACAGTTATTGCAAAAGTATAAGGTTCTTTTCTTAATAGTTGGTTTCCAGCATTAGAACCTTGCAATGGAACAACTGGAAATGGACTCACTAATCTTTGCAGACTACCACCAGAGAAATCATTTAATTCTAATGTACCATCTTGTTGTATCTGCACATATATCCCCTTAAATAAAGCCACATCTCCCAACCAAATAATTGAATTCCTTTGTGTTCCAGCAAATCTCCCAAAGTTATTTATTCTAATAATCCATGTCCCTCTTTTACTTGTAATTGGAGTATGTACTAAATTAACCTCAGTTGTATTATCTATGTTCTTAAACTTAAAGCCGTTTTCTAATGGATTCCATGTTGCAGAATTACCTCTAGTTGTTAAAGTATTATCAGTTACAAGAGTTTTGTCATAAACTTCTTTTAAAGTATTTAATTCACTTCCTTGAAAATTAGCTTTTGCGTGTATTTGTTCTCTTGAATACCATGCAAATCTAGTAGGGATTCCTTTTGGAAATATGTAATCTAAGCTAAATTGTTGTTCTGGATTATAGTAAGGTATAAGACAAGCAGAAGCTTCATTTGGAGTTGCAACACTAAATGATGTACTCCAACCAGAACATACATCTGGCTTAGTATCTATAAATGGAGATGCTTGTATTGGCAAACTTAAATTTATCAGAGTGTCCTCATTAATAAAGTATTTACCTTCTGTTAATTCCTTACATAAGTCTTGAAGTATAAGCAATGAGTCAGATAAGCACATTGCTTCATTTACCATTTTATTGCTTTGGTCATTGTACCTATCAAATATTATCACTTCAAATCCATACTCAACAGTTTGGTCTGATATGTTTGTAGTTGTAGGAGTTAAATGTAAAGCTGGATATTTAGTAAATTTAGTATCATCCAATAGGCTTATTTCTCCATAAGTAAATGAGTTTATCTGTTGATGTCTTTCACTTATTGCCGAAAAGTATTGTATAATCGTATTGTATGTTATCATCTTCTAGTTGCTTTATTTTGTGCTTCTTTTTTCTTTGCTTCTAAATTCTTTTCTACTGCCCTATCTGTATCAAGTGATAGCTTCATTAGGCATAGATTTAGCTCGATTGCTGCCACTTTATCAATATTTAGTACATTACCACCAGCAAGAGTATCTAGTATTGAGAACCATCCGTAATTGGATTCTGCTCCTCCACCTTTACTTGGTTTGAATATGTTATCGAATCGTCCAGTAATTTGCTTCCTAAACTCCAAAAAAAAACTGCAACTGCATTAGCAATATTAATACTTAGCTTTTCTAGTCTAAGATAATTTTGTCCATGCTTCTCAAATGAATAAGATTCTATTGTGTATCTATTACCTTTATCTTCTACTATTGGTCTGTATAATACACCAAGCATTTTACTTAGGTTATGTTCTTTAGCATGAGAATCTAAATCAACAAATTCGCCCATTGTCATCTCATCAAGGTTAGGATGGAATCCATATATTACACCATCAATATCTATTTTATTAATTATGTCTTGTGATATAGGCTTTAGAATAAGCTGCTTTAGAATGCTTTGTATTTTAGTTAAGTCTTTTATTTTTAAGTGCTTAACAACATTACCCTTTAAAGAACAGAAATGTAATAGCAATTTTGCCATGTGTTCTTCATCTGTATCTTCTTGACTTACTGAACTAATATAATCTGTATATTGTTTAGTAGTTATTTCCGACCAGTCATTTGGTATTGATAATTTTAGTTGTGTTGTCATCTTATAAATTTAAAGTTCTTTTTTCTGTTTTTAGCTTTCGCTTACTTTTCGTACTCCTCTATAATATCTTTTATTTCTTGTATTGCTGACTTTAAACAAGGGACACAAGAAGTAGTTGATTTAGTTCCATCAGAATATTTATTAAGCAATGCATACATTGTATTCTTTTGCTCTGAATCAATAGTATTTGTAACTTCTGAAATTAGTTTCTTCATATCTAGGTAATCATCTTTAGATACTTGCAAATCCCCCCACTTAGATAATGGACAAGTAGAAAATGATAGCTTAGTCTTAACATCCATAAAACAACCACATGTTCTCTTGTTCCCTATTTTGTTTCCAATAATAGGAGTTCCACATGTTCGGCTCTTTTTTCTAAAATGTTGGCATGATTCACAAACAGCTATTCTTCGCTGCTCTACCTCTGGGTTACTTTTTAGCCTCATCTATAATCTTTTTTATGTTGTTCCTTACTTTAGTGATTGTGTTCCTTAATGACCTTTGACTGATTCCAGTTTCTTCTTCTAGCTTCTTAAATGAAAGCCCAGTTTCATAATATAACTTAAATACTTTAGTATCATAAACATCCATAGTTTTAAGGCACTCATTAATCTTGGCTTCCATTTCTAATACATTATCTTCATGCTCATTCTGTTCATTTATAACCTTTTCAATAAAGCTGCTATTGTTTGTAGGTCTGACTTTTAGGTTGTTATACCTTACATATTTCTTGTGGAATTGAGATTTCTTTGAGAAGTATTTTACCAGTAATATTTTGCAAACATAAGTCTTAATTTTGCCACCATCAATAATGATTAATAGCTTGTGTTGGTTCATAGTCAATAGCTGGAGAAATACCTCTTGAACTAAATCTTCTGATAAGAATGCATCTTTGGTTTTCTTAATAGCAAAGCCTAAGAAATATTTATAGTCTTTGTAAACATACTCTATTGGATGGTATTTTTTAAAAGGCATATTCTCCATAGTTCTTTTTAATATGAAACCACATCCTCATCATTATAGCATCTGCATAATCTGGAGAATGTCCTAGCTTAGACTTCTGTATCTCTTTCCCCTCAATAGCTAACTTCTGACTATCCTTATCTACTCTATCTCTTTTTATTATTTCTAACTCTGTAATAATTGCATCTCTAAATCTAGTATCAGCAATATACATTTGTCCACTATTAATGACTTCTGCTAATTTATAAAAGCATTGTGTTTTAAGGTTCATGTAATTTTCTCCTTTTAATGCTTTGCTTCCATTTACAAAACCAACACTTCCAGAAAGATAATCTACAACTCCACCACCGACACCATCTTGGTCTATTACCACTTTAGAGTTTGGAATGCTATGTTTAAGACACATTGTATTTATCTCTGTAACCACTTCTAATACGCTGCTCTTGTCGTATTTTACTATCCTCTCCAGCCGTAAACCATTCCAAAGGCATATAACCGTCTTGTCATCGCCAAACCTCGCTACATCGCATGTTATGATTTTCATGCCTTCTTCTACATATTCATTAGTAAACATATCTTGCAATGCATCGTATTCAAATAGTAAGGCGTCATCATCATTATATTCCCAGTTTCCAAATAATAGTCTTTCCTTACTTATCTTATCCAGCTTACTTAATTGAGATATGTAATGTTTTGATATAGCCTTGTTATCTGTTACTAAGGATTTAATGAATTTTCTGTGGTCTGGTAAATCATTGGTTAAAGCTGGTTTATAGTATTTAGTATAAAGCCAACCTTTTGATGGGTTACATGTCAGAAGTGTTTTTGGTATTAGATTGTATTCATCTAGCTTATATCTAATACGAGAGTTTAATATGTTAATTGCTTTCTCTGTTACCTCAGCTGCTTCATCTACAAACGCATCTGTAATCTCTAAACCACCTAATGAAGTAAACTCTGGGTCTGATGGATAAAAGAATAAATCACGCAACATAATTTCTGAGCCATTATAGAACTTAATCTTATAGCCATTAGCATTGAATGTAAAGTCTCTGTTTGGAACTAACCCACAATAATTGATAGCCACTTCCCAAAATGTGTTTAGGGTTGTAGCTTTTAGATTCTTTAGTTTTGACCTACCTATTACACTTCTTGTGTTTGGATATTGTAGTCTACGAGTTATTTGCCAAAGGCATCCAGTAAATGTTTTAGCACCTCCAGCTCCCCCTCCAAATAACACCTCTGATGTGTGATTATCTTCTAAGTATTTAAAGCATTCAATCTGCTTCGGAAATAGTGTTATCTTCTGTTTCTTCAAAAGGAGTGATTTCTATTTTAATTCTATCGTCTGTTGATACATCAATTTCGCTTCTTTCAATATACCCTCTTTTCTTCCCTTTAGTCTTTAAATAGAATATTGTTGCTGATGTGTTATTGTCTCCTATCTGCTCATGCAACTTACTTTCTGCAAAGTCTAAAGCGATGTTTTGAATATCATCTACTTGAGTGGCAAACTCTAAATCATCTTTTAACCAGTTGTAATATTGTGTTCTTCCAACTCCTACTTTCTTACAAGCCGTAGTAACTATTCCAAGTGATTTCTCTAATGCTTCAAGTATTGCTTTTTTAGAGTGTTCAGTTTTGTTCATTATGTTCCTTTTTGAGCTTCATCATTTTCTTTGTTTCCCAAGCCTTTTTATAATCTATATTCTCAAACAACTTACTAAATCCAGTAACATGTTTTAGCTTTAATATTTCTTCTGGCTCCATACCTAAATGATTACAAATATCTTCTTCACTCCAACCATTCTCAAGCATATCAAATACCATATTAGACATTCCCTCTACTGAGTGTTGTCCTCTTGCTCTATTGTGTCTAACAGTACTTGCCATTCTTTCATTAATATCTTTTTCAATGACAACTATTGGCACTCTACCTTTATTCTTTTCCATTATATCTGGATTTCTTTGGCAAGTAAAGTATCTATGGAATCCATCAACAATAACATATTTGTCTGTTTCCTCGTCATAAATTGTTACTATGGGTTGTGTGTAGCCATCATGCTTTATACTCTTGTAAAGAAGCCCCATTTCAACCTTAGCGACTGAATTAGGGTTATAGTCATTTGGCTGGACTCTATCTATCTCAACCCATCTAACAAAATCTACTGGTTGTGGAGTTGGAGAAATGTGTTTGTGCATCCACTCTCTTAATTCATTTAAAAATTTAGCACCATCATCTGCTTTATTAAATGCTAATTTAATTTGATTTTTTAAGTCGTTCATTTTGAAAGTATTTGATTATTTCTGTTTTCTGTTCAGTAGTAAGATACTTAGTACTTTTAAGCATTGGAGTTAACCATACATATTTCTCCTTGTTTTCTCCTTTAGGATTCTTAATGTATCTTCTGTATGTATCACATGCTCCAGACATCATATAGTTTTGAAGTTTAGTGAAATCGAAATCGCTACTTAGGATTGTATTTATAATTACTTTCCAATAATCTGTTGCTGACTTCTCTGCATGAAATATGCTTGACTTTTCTATTTTAACAAATAGCATATCTCGATACTTATCTTCTGCTATTAAATACTTAGCTAAATGAAGAGCATATTCTTTCCAATCTGCAAACATATAAGGTAATGCTTTAGGACATCTAAATGCATTGTTTTGAATATGCTTAATTGTATTTGCTCCCTCTATTTTCTTAGCAACTTTATTCCATGTTGCTGGTTCTATTTCTTGAACAATTAAAAGGCTTTGAATTGCCGTTTCGTGATGAAGATTTGACACCCTCATTTCATTAAGTTTAACTCCATGTCGATACATTTCATCGTAAACCTTATTGTACTTATACTTATTAGACTGAATTAGTTTCCAGACATCTGTATAACTCCAATCATATAATGGATAGAATGTATGTTGATTCCTTTTCTTACTTAATGTCTTACCCCAAGTAATCCACTTGTATGTTATACCTCCAGTTAATGCGACAAATCTCTTTGGTGCTTCTTCTGTTCTTACTCCAGCGACATAACAAGTGTTTTCTGGGAAGTCTACTTGAGCAATCTTTTGGAATAAATCATGAAATCTATCTGTTCCATATTTGTTTTCTGTAATAGCTATTGAGTCTTGAGGATGTATCCAATCTTCCTTTTCATTTTCAGCCCAACAATAATGGTATCTACTTGTGCTTGATGCATTGTTTGTAATTACCATTGGGATTTGATACCAATGTGGCTTAACCTCTTTTCGATACATTACTTCTTTCATGTAATCAATTGTGCTTTGCCACTCACATTCTTGGTCTACAAAAACAACTGGAACTGGTAATCTGTTCTTTTCTTTTGCTACTTGAATAGCTAATTCTAAAACACAAGTGCTATCCTTTCCTCCAGAAAATGAAACAACAACCTCATCAAATTCATCGTACAAATACCTAAACCTTTCAAGTCCAGCATCTAACACATTTTGATTCCTATAAATTTTCATAGATTACTTTTGTTATTCCGTTCTTGTAAGTTTCTTTAATTTTAGCTCCATGTTTTAAATGGATGCTTAAAGACATTTCAGTACAATTTGCTTCTATAATTTTATAACCAAATCCTTTAAGCAATGTTAGTCTTGTTAAAATTAATTCAGATGCTAATCCTTGTTTTCTGTGATGATAATCTATGTAGACATTTTTCATTATTGCTTTACTTTTAAGCAATCTCATTCCACTAAATCCAACCACCTCTGCATCGTCATTTAATATGCATATGAACTTAGTATCTAACTTAGGGAATAAAATACCTTCCTTTTTAGCATCTGCCATCAAGTGTTTAATAGAATCTCTTGGTAATGTCTTAATGCTATACATTACTTCTTTCCTTTAGCATAATTAATCCAATCTGACTTAGGTTTAATTATGGCTCTATTAATAATTCCAGAACCATCGTTTATCTTCATTGCCCAATACTCATTATCATCTATTGTGTAATAGTAATAGAACCTTCTAAAGAATAATCTCTTATCTCCATGCTCTGTAATAAATTCAGCTACTTCCTTATACAAATCTTTATCTCCCCAATTCTTTTCTAGTGTATAAGAATGAGGGATTTTAGCCATTGTCTTAGCAAACTTCCATGTCATGGATAATAGTATTTTTCTTACTTTCTCGTGGTTCATCATACTTGTACATCAAATTCTGCGTTACACTCTGGACACATTACACTTACATTCTTCATTTCCTTAATCATTTCATCTGCTAATTTCTTAGCTTCTCTTTCTATTTCTTCTCTTGTTACATCAGAGTAATCAGTTGTTGGAGATAGAGTTGGCTCATAATCTATTTCTTCTGCTTGCCATACATCAACACCCCAATAATCAAGTGCTTTAGTATCGTAAGTATTTGCTAATACATCCCAATCCCATTCTCCAAAACCAGAATTATCTTTAATAACAAATTCCTCACATCTTTCTTTATAGCTTTTGCGTTTTTCTATTGGGACTTTGTTTTCTCCTTTCTCCCACTCTTTTAATCCAAATACAATTGTTGGAATAACTTCCCAGCCTAAATCTGTACAAGCCTTTAATCTCATGTTACCTCCAATAACTACATTCTTTTCATCTAACACAATAGGTCTTAATTCCATCATTTGTGGAAAGTCTATTATTGATTCTTTTAGCTTCTCAAACTTTTCATCCCTTATAACTCTGGGATTGTTTTTGTTTGGTTTAAGGCTTTTGATTTTTAACTCTTTCATCTCTTTTTTTTATTTGTAGATAACAACACGCAACTCGCTGGGTTTTATTTTTATAGTGTTTAAACATGTAAACATCTGCCAAACATCTAAGCATAAATGTTTCTGTTTTTTCATTCTTTTTTGCTTTGGGAATAGACATACTTATTTTGTTTTAGATAAGTATTCATCAATTGTATTTGCGACATGGTCGAATCCAGTACATATTTCTGTTCTGTAACCAGAGTCTTTGAGTTTACCCAAGACCAATTTTTGTTTATCGCTTGCATAATTTCCTTTTACTTTTAATTCAATAGCTAATCCATGATAACCATTTCTAGCTTCATAGATAAATAAATCTGGAAAACCAGCCTTGTAACCAGTTGCCTTCATTCGTTTAGCGACTGATAGATATGTTCTCATACCTCCAGCACTTCCATTAAAAAATATGTTTGGATATTTGAAAGCCAGAAAATTACAAACTGCTACTTGCAATTCATATTCTGGCTGCTTGTTCTTTGACTTTGTCGGAGTGTAATTCTTGAAGCCACTCCATGTGTTGTTTCTTGTCGCCATATTCGATGTGACATTTTCGGCATACTGCCATTAAATTTTCTATCCTATCTTTATCGGAACCACCCATACCTCTGCATTCAATGTGATGAATATCAACGGCTCTGGAATTACATACCTCGCAAGGAATAAAATCATCTGCAATATAGTCAAAATATTTTAGATATACTTTTGTGTGTTTTTTCATAATAATATTTTACCATTTAATTTCCCTCCAGAATTTGTCTGTATATTATCATCATATTTGTAAGTGTACCAACCACCAGTCTTTTTCCATCCAGTAACTAATTCCCAATTTGTTTTGTGAACCATTCCAGCATCTTTTAATGCTTGGATTCTTTTCTTTTCTCTTTCGTCATATTCGTCCATATCCTAGCCTAAATATGCTTCATGCTGTTCTACTACCAGAACTCTCATATTTAGTCTAAGACCTCGTAATTTAGCCTCTTGCAGTAATATAGGTTTGCATTGTGTCATTACAATCTGAGAACGAAACTCAGCCACCATATAACAATCTTCTCCTAGTTCATCTGTAAACCAAGCTCTGTATAAATTCATCTTGTTTCTTCTTTAATAATTACCTCACATTCCTTATCACATTTTGTACAAGTATGTTTATCTATCAATACTGGTGCTTGACAACATATTGATTCTCCATAAAAGTGTATCGTGTAGTTAAATTCCATCTTATTTCATTTTTATTTTTAGTAACCAGTTTGGGTTTTTATGCTTCTGAACAAATTCTAATGCTTTAGTATATGTTCTAGCATCTGATAAATGACAATAGCTTCCATTGTCTCCTTTAAATTTACCAACAATTTCATACTCTGGTTTTAAATCTGCTAGTTGCTTTCCCATATCTCCAAATAATCCGTCTAGTATGCTCATATTATTTAGCCTTTTAAATAAATTTGTAATTCTTTTTTTGCATTTTTTATACTTCCTACAATCCACATTGCCCAGTATCCATTTACAAATACATCGTGTCCATTATTTTTCTTTTCAAATCTTTTCATTGTCTGTTTCATAGTTTCTGGTTTAAGTTATTAGTAGGAGGGTTTCCCCTCCCTTTAATTAGTTCTAGTTTTTTGCTCTATTCTCTATAATATCAAAAGCATTATCTCTCAAATTATATCCTCTGTTTGTGTAGCTTCTTGAAAGTTCAAGATATTTTTTAGTTAAACTTGGCATATCCATTTTGCTCAGTTGTAAATAAGCATTTACACAATTATGTGCCATTGCAAAATATTCATCTGCTATTACATTTAATTTAGTTGCTTTTGTGTATCTGTCTTCTCTAGTCATCTTGTGTGTGTTAGGTTAGTATCTATTTCTGTTACACAAATATAGAAAATAATATTTACATATGAACTACTCTGACAGAAAACTTTTTAAACTTATTTCTGAGCTTCTTTCTCCAAGACTTGACCACTCTCCATCTTGTTTTGCTTTCTGGTTTTGTCTCTCTATCATTATTAGATTGTTTCTATCTATATCAAATTGCTTTAGCCAACCTAACACCATGCCACCATCTACTCTGTCGTACACCTTTTCTCTTGTCTTAGCCACTTTTAGACACATTCCTATGTCATAGTAGTTAAAGTGTCTATACTCCCCACATATCAAGTAAGCTGATTCTGTAAGTTGTGCATCTGACATCTTTGATTTGCAATTATAAAAGTCTTGTAATTGGATAAGCATTAATTTTATAATGTCAATAGTCATTTCTTCATTGTCTAAGAATTGTCTGTACAATGATTTTGGCTTGTGAACTAATGCAATATCTATTATGTCAGACATTTTCATTTTTAAGACTTGAATATTGAACCCAGAATCAACTGGGCTCATTATTTGTCTATCTGTACTTGGCGAGGATGTCTTCGGCAAGAGATTTTGTGCTGGTCGCTTTTCCATTTTTTAGCTGGTTTATTATGTTAGTTATGTTAGAATTTATCTGAGATAATTTTACTTGTTTTCTGGTAAAGTCATCTAAAGAATCCCAGTTGCTGAAAATATACTGAAAGCTAATCTTACAATTATCTTCTGGCATTCCTTTGTTTGTAGATACTTTAATTAGATAACTAATGATTTGTTTTAAGGCCTTACCCTCCATACCATTAATTTTGCAAGGAGCATCAAATTGTTTTAGACAAAAGCTATCATAGATAGCAAGCATATCTTTATAGTATTTGTTTTTACTATCTGTATTACTATCTGTAAGTTTACTATATGGTATAGGTTGGCTGACTTCAACTATTGCATTAGTCATTTCCGTCTGTTCCATTGGCTGATTTGTGCTAATGGTATTGTTGCTATTAATAAATGAGGTTTCATCTATAAATGCATACCATTTAGTCCTATCATATTTTGCCTTATTATAGTTTCCTACAAGCAATACTTCTTGGTCAACTAATGACTTTAAGATTCTTTTTATTTGTCCTATACTCCAGAAAGGAAATAACTCTTTAAAAGCTACTTGAGAATTATATGTCCATGTTCTTCCATCGTGATTAGAATATTTATTAGCTCTGTTCTTGTTTATCCAGAACTGAAAATTCTTAATCATGATAGCTTCATTTACTCCATATTTGTCTGCATATGATATGTTGAATGAATACTCCATGCTTACATCTTCTTTAGCTTAGCTAATACCTCGTTTACGGACACTTTAGATACTTTAGCTATGTGAGGTGCATATTTGTAAATAGTGTCCCCAGCACGACAGATTTTATCTATCGTTGGTCTGGAAACATTTAGCTTTATCATGGCTTCTGCTTTAGTATCAAAATACAATTTGATTAGCTTGCCGTTTTTGTTGTGTGGTTCAAATGCTATCATAGTTAAAATGGTAAATCGTTAGCTTCATCTTTTACTTGTGGCTCTGATGGAGAAACCACTTTTACTTCTGACCAATCACTTGGTAGTTGAGTTTCTGCATTGCCGTTTACGAAAGCTACAAACCTTTCAGCAGTTTTCAATACATCAACCTCAGATGGTTTTAACTCTGGATTAATAGCATGAAAATCAACTGATGCTTTTAGCATTGATTGTCTTACTATTTTAGTTTGAACATCATCACTTTTACCAAATGCTTTAGCTGGAGAACCTCCACCAGAAAAACCTCCTTGAGATGGTTGCGAATAATGTGGTTTAATCTTTGGAAATTTACCTCCATGATATTCGTATTCTGTTTCAGAACCTACCTCAAATTTATTTTGGTCTTTAGATTTAGAAGAATACTCTCCAACATCTCCATTCTGAAATACTATTTCATTCTTAAACATTACTCCATAGCTTCCTTCCCAAGTTCCATTGGCTTGAACGCTCATTACTTTTGACTTTTTTACTTCCATAATTTCTGTTTGTTGTTTGTGTAAATATAGTAAATTTATTTGTTATTCCAGCCCTTAATCTCTGATACAACCTCACTTGTCTGATTCTTTTTTCTATCCTTATATCTATGTCCTCTAAGTTCTGGATGCACTTCTTGTAGCTTTGCTCTGCATCGTCTTATACTAGATGGATTAGATAGCTTACCATCGGCTATTAGCTGCAATGTCTCGTGTGCTGAATGACTATGCATGTCTAAACCTAGTATTCTTATTTCTTGCCACCAAACAGAAGCTAATAGCTTCATGTCGTCATCTCTTAAATGTGGTGAAGATGTTAGAAATACTTTAATCATCTTTTCGTGCTTCTTAATTTTCATGTTTTTCCTCTGTTTCATTAGCATTAATTTGTGCTTCAACCCAAGCATCAGATTGATAAACTTTATAAGATGGCTCTAAATCTTCCTCTTCCCATTGCTCCAACATTAATTTTATGGATATTTTCTGGTTATCAGTCATTTTAGTATATAGCCAATCTGGAAATTCTACATTCCAATTAGTTGTCCAGTAAACTCCATCTTTAACTACAACATCCTCTGTTAATGTTGTTAGTTTTTTAGGTAGAAAAATCATGCTAGGTTCTCCATATTTACTGAAGTCAATTGCGTATGCTTTATCTGTACTTGCATTTTTGATGTATTGTTGTTTTTGTAGTTTAAGCTTCATAATATCTGATTTCTTTGTTGTAGAATTTACCTACATAGTTAATATGAGTTCTAGTTGTCTTGCTCCAGTATCCTAATTCTTCAATATGGTTGTCATGAATTATTGCTACTTTGGTTGTGTAAGAATACACATCAGTTCCAAACATGATATGTAGATTGTTTTTTAGCTTTTCCATTAGATGTTTGTGTTATGAGTTGTTGCTTCATTGTATATCTCCATAAAATTTGCAAGTAATTTCTCGCCAGTACCTTTGATACCAAAATACTTTTTTACATCTGTTACTCTCCAATTTCTATTAGGCTTCATTCCTAATTTCACATATAAGTTCAAGTCCCGCTTTGTTATAATTAGATTCCATCTACTCCACTTCATTGGAATTCCATTTACATTTGTTCCTTTGCCTATCAACTCATCTGTTTGATATTGGCTAATTGTGTTTTTTGTTTTCATCTGTCTGTATCTAGGTTAGTATTGCTCTTTGTTACACAAATATAGTAAATTTATTTTATATACACAATGTCAGCATAATTATATTATTGGATTTTTTGGTCTGCCTAAATAAACCCATTCTTTTACTGAGCCACCATTTAATAAAGTAATTTCTCCAGATTTCCACTTGCTTAATCTGTCGCAATATTTCTCATACATTGCATCTAATTCTGCTTGTTGTTCTTGAGCGTAAGCATATGGATTATCTCCATATACTTGCTCTACATACTTTTCAAATACTCTGCTCATAATTAAAATTTTATAGTGTTAGACTCTTTCATATCATTATATGTCTTGTTTTCTTGAATACTTAACTTATTTACACAAGCCTTTTTTTCATTCCAGAAACCATATAGTGTTGTTACTTTATTATAAAGTATGTTAGTTGAACAATCAGTATATTCAGCATATTTATGTTTAGCCTCTATTCTGTCATTAAACATTAGGCAATAACAATCTCCATCCATTTGAATTGCTACAAAATACGTTAGGTCATACTTGAGTATCTTAGTTTCATTTCTTCTTTTATGCATTGCTTTTTTTAACTTGCTCGAAATTTTCATTTGTCTGTCTGTTAGGTTACTACTCTGTTATTGTTACACAAATATAGTAAATATATTTTATATACTACTATAAAAAAAGGGAAATATTATTCCCTCTTAAATACACTAAAGCATAAAGGCAATACTGCAATAAAGCAAAGCACCACATTTAGCTCTGAAAGTCCATTAGTAGATATGTCAGCTAATGCTCCAGCTATAAGTATTCCAGATACACTTCGTTTAGCACTCCATTTCTTCTGTCTTACGCCCTCTTTAAACACTTCTGGTAGTTGTGCTAGTGATTTTAATAATAGTTTCATATACGCAATGTTTTAGTGTTGGTTAATAAAGCCACATTACTTCACTTGGAAGTTCTGTGTCATCGTCTGCATGAATAAATGTCTTAGCAATTCCTATTCTAGTAAATCCAGAGTCTAATAAAGCATGAACAATCAACATTCTTTGATGCGAACTTGTACATTTAATATCAAAAGCAGTTCCTCTTAAATGAGCCGATGATATTTTACCACCAACTTCTTCATTCTTGGCTTTACACCTCCAGCTGGAGTTAATTACAAATGAAGTATCAGCCATTTCACGAGCTAAATCTAGTCGATGCAATGAATCTTGGTTTATCATGTCATAACAACTCCCACAACAACAATTAAATTCATTAGGTTGGAAATGCTTAATCATCTTTTTTAGTGATTTTCTTAATGTTATAAATCAATGCCGTTATTAATACTGCTATTGTAAGCACAGATTCTATGTTTATTAATGTAAATCCCAAAGCACCAAAATTGACACTATTAAATACTAAGTAGTCTATTTTTTCTTGCATTTCTTTTTTAGATATAATTCAAGAAGTTTTTTGTTTTCTTCCTTTTGTTTAGAATTAGACAAACTGCCTTTACCTTTACCTTTACCTTTAACTATTAAATCCCCCACAACAATTCCATTTTGCTAATCGGTTAGTACCATAGTTCTGACCAGATATAGTTAAACCACCCTCAGAATATGCTTGTGTTTCTGGAGTCATTTGATTTAATGTATCTTGATTGTATTCTGGTAATGCAGAACTTACATTTCCTAGTAATAAATAATTAATTAATCTTTCAGTATAAAACTGAGCATTAGAACGTTCTGTATCAATTAATGAATTTACCTCATCTTGAGATAAGGAAGTCATATTATCTATATTACGAGTACCAATAATACCATTACCTATGTTTCCATGAAGATAAGGATAGAAATAAACTAAAGTCCATTTTAAGGTACACATTTGAACATAATCTTGTAGCAATGTTTCGTATGCTGAATTTCCAACATCAGTAATAGTACCATCTTTTATTTTAGACTTTAGAGTATTGTAAAGATTAGTACCAAGTATTGGTTGTATCTGACTATCTTGTGCTTGTATTATTGATGGTAATAAGTCGTTCTCATCTACATTTCCAGTAATGTGAGAATATGCCTTAATGTAATTAGCATCTATGTATAATATTTGTTTAGGTAAAGCCATATCTATCTATCTTTAGGAGGGTTAACATATCCGTGATTTGGTGTATCTATTGGAGCAATAGATTCAGTACCTTTTTGTCTAATAAAAGGATTGTTTCCAACTCTTTTTTCATTTGTAAGACCTTTATTTGGCATAAACTTACCAGAAGAATCTCG
>Ga0307984_1000154_pt1 | contig 28558 bp, 30 predicted proteins | sample EllFjometageno78_FD_203169 | JGI IMG/M metagenome (GOLD analysis project Ga0307984, IMG submission 203169) | Marine microbial communities from Ellis Fjord, Antarctic Ocean - #78 | ecosystem: Environmental > Aquatic > Marine > Unclassified | place: Southern Ocean | collected 2014-10-09
CACCATTAATTCGACCAGCAATGTTTATCTTAATACCTTCAGCACCTAAGCGCATGGTACTTTGAATAGACATTTTAATCGCACGACGGTGATTGATTCTAGCTTCTAATTGACGCGCTACACTTTCAGCAACTAAACGAGCATCTAATTCAGGTCGTTTAATTTCAAATATATTTATTTGAACATCTTTACCTGTTAGTTTCTTAAGTTCTTCTCTAAGCTTATCCACTTCAGAACCTCCTTTCCCGATAATAACACCAGGACGGGCTGACTTAATCGTGACAGTAACAAGTTTAAGCGTACGTTCAATAATTACATTGGCAACGCTTGCTTTGCGCAAACGAGCAGTAAGGTATTCACGAATCTTATAGTCTTCTACAAGCTTAGACCCGTAATCGTTTCCTCCGTACCAGTTTGAATCCCAACCACGAATAATTCCGAGGCGATTTCCTATTGGATGTGTTTTCTGTCCCATATTAGTTCTTTGCGCTATCTACGATGATTGTAACGTGGTTCGAACGCTTTCTAATGCGGTGAGCACGACCTTGAGGTGCAGGCTGAATACGCTTTAACATTCTTGCACTATCAACGAATATTTCACTTACAGTTAATTTAGAGTCCTCCGGACTTGCTCCAGAATTTTTTGCTTCCCAGTTAGCAATAGCTGAACGAAGAAGTTTTTCAATTCTACCTGAAGCATCTTGTGCTGAAAAGCGCAAAATATTTAATGCTTCAAATACATCCTTCCCTCGAACGGTATCCGCTACCAATCGCATCTTTCGAGGCGAAGTAGGGCAATTATTGAGTTTCGCAATAGCAATGTTTTTCATTGCTTCTTTACGTGCCTCAGCTTTTAATCTTTTACGTGCTCCCATAGTTCTTTAGTTAGCGAGCGCTTAGCGCTTCTTATCTTTTTTATCCGCGTGACCACGGAACGATCGAGTTGGAGAAAATTCTCCTAGTTTATGACCTACCATGTTCTCAGTAACGAACACCGGTATAAACTGGCGGCCATTGTGAACAGCAATTGTCAATCCGACAAAATCAGGTGTAATTGTACTTGCTCTAGACCAAGTTTTAATAACTGATTTCTTTCCAGAACCTTGCATAGTTTCAACTCGTTGAACTAGCTTGTAGTGGACAAATGGGGGTTTTTTCAGGGAACGTGCCATAGTTTATTTCTTCCTGCGTTCAATGATGTACTTAGACGACTTGTTGCGTGGGTTACGAGTTTTGTAACCTTTCGCAGGAATTCCATTACGTGAACGTGGATGTCCACCTGATGACTTTCCTTCACCACCACCCATTGGGTGATCTACTGGGTTCATCACAACTCCACGAACTCGTGGACGACGACCCAACCAGCGTGAACGGCCGGCTTTACCACTAATCTGTAGGCTATGCTCAGAGTTACCTACAGAGCCGATAACAGCTAAGCAAGTAATTAAAATCATACGAGTTTCACCACTAGGTAGCTTAATTATTGCGAACTTACCATCACGAGCAGCTAACTGTGCATACGCACCAGCACTACGAGCAATACAAGCTCCTCTTCCTGGATGTAATTCAATATTGTGAATGATTGTTCCGAGTGGAATATCAGACAGATACATCGCATTTCCAACTTCAGGAATAGCTTTCTTTCCAGAGTTAATTATCATACCAGGCGTTAAACCAGCTGGAGCAACAATATATCTCTTTTCACCATCCTTATACTCAACAAGGCAAATACGGCCGGTACGATTTGGATCGTACTCTACTGTTAAAACAGTTGCTTCTTCGTGCTTATTGCGTTTAAAGTCAATGAGACGGTAACGACGTTTGTGCCCACCTCCTCGGTAGCGCATAGTCATTTTACCAGTATCGTTACGACCACCGGATTTCTTTAATGACTCAAGTAACGGCTTATGTGGCTTGTCAGTAGTGAGCTCAGAGAAATTCGTGAGCACTTTGTGACGCATACCAGGCGTTATCGGATTGAATTTACGTAATGCCATTGTTTAGATATTATCGTATAAATCGATTACTTCGCCTTTAGCTAATGTTACTAATGCTTTCTTATAAGAATTAGTACGGCCTTTGACTACTCCGGTTTTTGTGAAACGTTGACGGGCTTTTCCATCTACACGTAATGTGCGAATGTTTCTAACTGTAACGTTATATTCTTTTTCGATCGCATTTTTAATTTCGATCTTATTAACACCAAGAGCAACTACAAATCCGTAGCTATTAGTTCGCTCAGTATCAGCGGACATTTTCTCAGTGATTAAGGGCTTGATTAGAATCTCTTTCATAGCAAATATTACTTTAGTAATCCCTCGAGAACCTCGTGGGCATTATTTACGAAAAGAAGATTCGTACAGTTCATAATATCGTAAGTGCTTAAATCTGAGGCTAACATCACACGATGTTTAGGTAGATTACGACAGCTACGGTAAACATTATCGTCTTGAGATGGAAGAATCATTAAAGTCTTCTTGTCTTCAAGCTTCAGATTAGTCATTACAGTCAAGAAGTCCTTCGTCTTAGGAGCATCCATCTTGATGTCTTCGACAACCATAATCCCGTCAGCTTTTGCCTTATAACTAAGAGCGCTTCTACGAGCTAGCTTACGAAGCTTAGCATTAAGGTGAATAGTATAATCTCTTGGCTCAGGACCAAAAGTATTACCTCCACCACGAAATAATGGATTCTTGATAGAACCAGCACGAGCTGTACCTGTTCCTTTCTGCTTTTTAATCTTACGAGTAGATCCTGAAACTACACCTCTGTGAAGTGTGTCATGGGTTCCTTGTCTTTGCGCTGCATGATAACGCTTAACATCTAAGTAGATTGCGTGATCGTTAGGTTCGATTGCGAAAACCGAATCTTGTAACTCAGCACTTTTTTTCGACTTAGAGCCTTTACTTGTGAATACGTCGAGTTTCATTGTGCTTTTGGCTTACGGATTACTACAGTTGCTCCTTTGTGCCCAGGAATTGCTCCCTTAACAACAAGAACTCCTTCTTCTTGTAAAACTTTAAGAACTTCGAGATTTTCGATAGTTACACGAGCATTACCCATTTGACCCGCCATACGCATTCCTTTGAATACACGAGCTGGATAAGATGCTGCTCCAATTGAACCTGGTGCACGTAAACGATTATGTTGTCCGTGTGTTGCCTGTCCAACTCCAGCAAAACCATGACGCTTAACAACACCTTGGAATCCTTTACCTTTTGAGGTACCTATTACACTTACAAATTCACCTTCGTTAAAAACGTCTTCAACTTTCAATGTGTCTCCCAATTGGAATTCACTATCAAAGCTGTTAAACTCAACGAGGTTACGTTTTGGAGAAACTCCAGCGCGTTTAAAGTGACCTTGCATTGCTTTTGATGTGCTCTTTTCAGTGCGCTCACCAAAGCCGAGTTGAATGGCTGAATAGCCATCTTTCTCGAGGGTACGTACTTGCGTTACAACGCAAGGACCTACTTCTATCACCGTGCATGGGATATTCTTCCCAGAGGCACCGTAGATGCTGGTCATTCCTACTTTTTTCCCTATTAGTCCATGCATAATAGCTTGTTTTTATTCAACAGACAGAATGTCTATTGTTATACTTTATTTATACTTTAATTTATACTTTAATCTCTACTTCAACTCCACTTGGCAACTCTAAACGCATCAAAGCATCAACTGTCTTCGAAGAAGAACTATAGATGTCAATCAAACGTTTGTAGTTGTTGAGCTCAAATTGTTCACGAGACTTCTTATTCACGTGAGGTGAGCGAAGAACAGTGAAAATACGTTTGTGAGTAGGTAACGGAATAGGCCCACTAATTACAGCACCAGTTGTCTTCACAGTTTTCACTATTTTCTCAGCCGATTTATCCACTAAATTGTGGTCAAATGATTTGAGTTTGATACGGATTTTTTGTGTTGTCATAATGTTGCTAATTATCCTTGAGCTTCCTCAATAACTTTTTCTTGAATATTTTTCGGTGCCTCAGAGTAATGACTAAAAGACATTGCAGATGTTGCACGTCCAGAAGTTAATGTTCTTAGATCAGTAACGTATCCGAACATCTCAGAGAGAGGAACCTTAGCGATAATCACTGTCTTCCCCGAACGCTCGTCAGTACCTTCGATAACAGCACGACGCTTGTTGAGGTCACCAATACAATCACCCATGTTCACTTCAGGCGTTACAACCTCAAGCTGCATTAACGGCTCTAGGATTTTAGGAGAACATTGTTTTAGAGCATTTCGGTATGCAAACTTCGCAGCTTGTTCAAACGACAAAGCATCAGAGTCAACTGGATGAAAACTTCCATCAAGAAGTTCAACACGAAGGCTATCCATTGGGAAGCCAGCGAGTACACCGTTTACCATAGCTGTTTTAAATCCTTTCTCAACTGCAGGTATAAATTCCTTTGGAACATTACCACCTTTAACTGAGCTCTTAAATTCAAGACCTTCCTTTTCTACATCTGTAGCCGGTCCAACTTTAACAACAATGTCAGCAAATTTACCACGTCCACCAGACTGCTTCTTATAAGTCTCACGATGTTGAGTCTCAGTAAATATTGCCTCTTTGTAGGCAACACGAGGTTGACCTTCATTACACTCAACGTGAAATTCACGCTTCAGACGGTCGATAAGCACTTCTAGGTGAAGCTCACCCATTCCAGAGATAATGGTTTGGCCACTATCTTCATCAGTCTTCACTGAGAAAGTAGGATCCTCTTCAGAAAGCTTTGCCAAACCGTTAGATAATTTATCTAAATCAACTTGAGACTTAGGCTCAATAGCAATACCAATTACTGGATCAGGGAAAGACATTGACTCAAGAACTATAGGGTGATCCATAGCACATAAAGTGTCTCCTGTACGTATATCTTTAAAACCAACTACAGCACCAATATCACCAGCTTCAAGCAGGTCGATAGGATTTTGTTTGTTAGAGTGCATCTGGAAAATGCGAGAAATTCTTTCTTTCTTATTCGAACGCGTATTCTTTACGTAAGTACCCGCTGGTAAAGTTCCAGAGTAAGCACGAACAAAGCACAGACGACCTACGAATGGATCCGTTGCAATTTTAAATGCAAGTCCCGCGAAAGGCTCATCTGGATCAGGCATACGCTTGATCTCAATCTCCTCATCATCTGGGTCAGTTCCAATAATCGCTCCTACATCATATGGAGAAGGCAGATAACGCATTACGCCATCTAACATAGTCTGAACACCTTTATTCTTGAACGCTGACCCACACATAAGTGGAGTAATGTCCATCGCTATTGTAGCTTTACGAATCGCAGAGTGAATTTCTTCCTCAGTTAAGCTGTCAGGATCCTCGAAATACTTCTCTAAAAGAGTATCATCTTGTTCTGCAACAGATTCAATAAGTTTTTCGCGCCATTCTTCAACCGTCTCGAGCAGATCTTCAGGAACAGGAATCTCTTCCCAAGTCATACCATAATCATCCTCATTCCAAACAAAAGCTTTGTTCTGAACTAAATCTACAACTCCTCGGAAAGTTTCTTCTGCGCCAATTGGAACTTGAAGTGGTACTGGGTTAGCACCTAACATTTCGCGAATCATATTAACAACGTTGAAGAAGTCAGCACCAGAGCGGTCCATCTTATTCACGAAACCAATACGAGGAACGTTGTATTTATCAGCGAGAGACCAATTCGTCTCGGACTGAGGCTCAACACCTGAAACAGCACAGAAAAGACCAACAGCTCCATCAAGTACTCTTAAAGAGCGCTCAACTTCAACAGTAAAGTCAACGTGGCCAGGTGTGTCGATAATGTTAATACGGTGTTCAATATCATTAAACGTCCACATGCAGGTTGTAGCAGCAGAAGTGATCGTGATACCACGCTCTTGCTCTTGCTCCATCCAATCCATTGTAGCCGCACCATCGTGTACTTCACCAATTTTGTGAGAAATACCAGTATAGTATAATATGCGCTCAGTCGTTGTCGTTTTACCGGCATCAACGTGGGCCATAATGCCAATGTTCCTTGTTAGGTTGAGATCTCTCTTTGCCATGATCGTTTAGAAACGGAAGTGAGCGAATGCTTTATTGGCTTCAGCCATACGGTGAGTATCCTCTTTCTTTTTAAAGGTAGCTCCCTCTTCTTTCGATGCTGCGATAATTTCAGCAGCCAAACGATGAGACATTGATTTCTCATTGCGCTTGCGAGCAAAACCAATTAGCCAGTTCATAGCTAGACTGTTTTTACGACTATCACGAATAGGTGTTGGGATTTGGAATGTTGCTCCACCGACACGTCGGCTACGAACCTCAACTCCTGGTGTGACATTCACCAATGCTTTCTTAAACAGCTCTAATCCATCTTCACCTGACTTGTCAGTCACCTTTTCAATTGCGCTGTAGAATATCTTGAATGCAGTACTCTTCTTCCCGTCCTTCATCAGACTGTTGACGAAAATCGTTACTTGAACATCTCCGAATATTGGATCCGGGAGGACGCGGTGCTTTTTAGCTACTTTCCTTCTCATAGTTCAGTTTATTTCTTCTTTTTAGCTCGTTTAGATCCGTACTTAGATCTTCCTTGTGTACGACCATCTACTCCAGCTGTGTCAAGTGCACCACGTACAATGTGGTAACGAACACCCGGGAGATCTTTAACACGACCTCCACGAACAAGCACAATACTGTGCTCTTGAAGATTGTGGCCTTCTCCACCTATATAAGCATTGACCTCGTTACCGTTAGTTAAACGGACACGGGCAACCTTCCTCATCGCAGAGTTAGGCTTCTTAGGGGTCGTTGTATATACACGAACACATACTCCACGTCTCTGTGGGCATGCGTCCAATGCTGCGGACTTGCTCGTCACCGGCTTTGTATACCGGCCCTTGCGTATTAGCTGTTGTATTGTTGGCATTTTAGCTGATAACGATTTCTAATGGGCATAAAAAAGACAATCCCAATTTTTAATGGGGGTGCAAAAGTATGACATTACTTATAATTCTCAACAACGATTAGATGTTTTTTCCTTCAAAATGAAAAACACGACTTTGCATTGAACTAAATCCACAACGTCTTAACTTTGCTTTGTGGATTTTTTAGACGAATTGAACAAGCCCCAAAGGGAAGCTGCCGAACACATGAATGGCCCCTTGATGGTCATAGCAGGTGCGGGGAGCGGCAAGACACGTGTACTAACTTACAGAATTGCTCATTTGATGAGTAAGGGGGTAGATCCCTTTTCTATTTTGGCCTTAACTTTTACAAATAAAGCGGCCAAAGAAATGAAGGAAAGGGTGGGCAGAGTTGTAGGGCATATTGAGGCTAGAAACCTAATGATGGGTACCTTTCACAGTGTTTTTGCAAGGATTTTGCGTGTTGAGAGTGATAGAATTAATTATCCACATAATTTCACCATTTACGATAGTCAGGATTCAAAAGCTCTTATAAAAGACATTATTAAAGGGCTTAAATTGGATGACAAGGAATATAAAACGGCATCTGTAGCTAAACGTATTTCTGAAGCAAAAAACAATTTACTTAATGCCGATGATTATTTTAATCATGCAGAAATACAGGCTGAAGATAGGCAAGCTGGCAAGCCCTTTATTTCAAAGATATTTAAGAGTTATGAAAATCGTTGCATGAGAGCTGGGGCGATGGATTTTGACGATCTTCTTTATAAAATGAATGTCTTACTGCGCGATTTCCCTGATTTACTTAATAAGTACCAACATCGATTTAAGTACATTTTAGTTGATGAGTATCAGGATACCAATTATGCGCAGTACCTAATAATAAAGCAGCTTGCTGCAGCGCATGAGAACATCTGTGTTGTGGGAGATGATGCTCAGTCAATCTATGGCTTTAGAGGTGCGAGTATTCAAAATATACTTAATTTCAAGAAAGATTACCCGGATACAAAGACCTATAAGTTAGAGCAGAATTACAGGTCGACAAAGGTCATCGTAAATGCTGCTAACTCAGTGATTGCTGCTAATAAAGACCAAATAAAAAAAGAGGTTTGGACTTCCAATGCCGAAGGAGAGAAAATAAAAATTCACAAGGCAGCCAGCGATAACTATGAAGGCCGATTCGTGGCAGATAGCATTTACGAAATGCGCGGGAGAGTTGGGTCTGACTACGGAAACTTTGCCATTCTATACAGAACGAATGCCCAATCAAGGTCATTCGAGGAGAGCTTGAGGAAGATTAACATCCCCTACCGAATCTATGGCGGTCAGAGCTTTTACCAGAGAAAGGAAATAAAAGATTTAATTGCGTATTTCAGGCTGACTGCAAATCCCAGGGATGACGAAGCGCTAAGACGCATTATAAATTACCCCGCACGAGGAATAGGAAATACTACATTGGACCGGTTATTCGCTGAGGCTGGAGAAAGGGACATGGGGGTTTATGACTTGATTTCATTAGGTGAACAGCCTAACACAATCAAGAAGGCGGCTTGGACAAAGATTCAGGATTTTACTGAAATGATGACTGGGTTTGCTGCGGAATTATCCGGGTTGACTGCCCATGCACTTGGATTACAAATTGCAAAACGAACAGGCTTAGTTCACCAATTATACACAGACAAAACGCCTGAAGGGGTAGCTCGATACGACAACATTCAAGAGCTTCTCAATGGACTGCAGTCATTTAGCGAGCAAGAAGACTCTGAAAATCCAGATGAAGTAAGAACGCTATCTGATTTCCTTCTTGATGTTGCACTACTGACTGATGCAGACAACGATGATGACGATACGAATAAGGTTTCTCTGATGACCATTCATGCATCTAAGGGACTTGAGTTTAAACATGTACATATTGTTGGTCTCGAAGAAAATCTATTTCCCAGCCAAAGATCTATGGATTCAAGAGCTGATATGGAGGAAGAGCGTAGGCTATTTTATGTTGCATTGACTAGAGCTGAGCAAAGTTGTGTTTTATCTTATGCAACTTCTCGTTTTCAGTGGGGACAAATGCAGCATGGAGATCCAAGCCGTTTCCTCGATGAAATTGATGAGCAGTATATCATCCGACCTTCTGGAAGTATAGGGAACTATAAAACACGTGGATGGAGTTCAAAAGGGGATGGGAATTCATCCGATGAGAGTACTATTTATAGAACAATGACCACCCACAGCCCATCATTAAGCGGGAAAAAGAAGGACAAGAATGCATATAAACCCACTATAGGGGGGAGACAACTCACAAAGGTCTCTGGCTCTAGAGACCCCCTAATAACAGCTGATTCTAAAAGCGTTAATAAGGATGCCAACTCGGAATCTCGCAAACTCTCTGAGGGGGATACTGTTCAGCATGCTAAATTTGGCAAGGGGAAAGTTGTGAAAATAGAAGGTGATGCACCCAATGTGAAGGCCACTATTTTCTTCCCGACTGTGGGTACAAAACAATTGCTACTCAAGTTTGCTAAACTCAATATTTTATGAGTGCACGGTTTGTCTATTCTCTAATAGCTCTATCTATTTTATCTAGCTGTTGTAGAGAAGATTGTGCTAATACCTACATCATTGAAGGTGTCGTGAGTGAACAATCAACCAGCTTACCGTGTATCGGGTTTGAGGTAGAGCTGAAAGAACAAATACTTGAAAATGGGATTTTAAATGGGTTTTTTGAGACTGCTGGGAAAACTACAACTGATGAATCAGGTTTTTTTTCAATAAGTTTTCCGAGAAAAAGTGCTTTAGAGTATAAATTAGAAGTAACAGCAACTGGCTGGTTTGGGATTTCTGAGAACATCAATCCCGAAGATTTCACTCCAGACATACCCCTTCATATAGATCTTGAGGCGACTCCTAAAGGGCAATTAAAAATAAAAATTACCAACTCGTCACCTTCATATGAGAACGATAAAGTTAGAATTAGAATGCTTGGAGATTTCGGACTGCTAACCGATTGTGGAAATGAGTGGTTTGTCTTTGAAGGACCAAATGTTAATGATGAAATAAACTGCTCTCTTCCTGGCGACAAATGGATGCCTTATTTATTTATTAATCAGTCTTATGAAGACGATATCCAGGTGGTCGATTCTGTTTTTTGCTCAGCTTTCGAGACCACAGTCTTAGAAATTAATTATTAGACGTGAAAATGGATCCCAGATTGAAATATCCACTTCCTGAAAATATTGTGGAACATTCAATCGAGATTTCTAGGAAGGCAAGATGGTTTCATGTTGGGGAGGTTCCACAAGAAGCGAAAGAAGTGATCATTGTACTGCACGGATATGGGCAGCACCCAGCGTATATGCTCAATGGACTTAGAGAATTAGAGAGAGAAGGGCGGTCAATCTGTGCGCCCGAGGGACTCAGTCGGTTTTACGTGAAGGGATTTGGTGGAAAAATTGGGGCGTCTTGGATGACCCGTGACGATAGAGCGAACGAAATTAAGGATCACCTCACTTACTTAAATAAATGGTGGGAAAGTCTCGATATTGACGAATCGGCATCTGTTACATTAATTGGCTTCTCGCAAGGAGTGGCTACTGCAGCTAGGTGGTTAAGTGATGGAATGAAAGTGGATAAAGTGATTTTTGCTTCTGGCACACTGCCGGTGGAATGGAATCAGCAGAAGCCACGGTTAGATAAGCGGATTAGTGAAATTCACATTGTACGACCTAAAGATGATGAGTATTACTCTCTTGAAATTCATGAAAAAGAGGTGGAGGGTCTTAGGAGATTGGGATGTATCGTGATGAGTCACAAACCCAATGGCACTCATAAGCTAACCTCTGCTGTCATTAATAAGATTTTATCAGAAAACAAATAGAAGATATGATTAACAACATCATTCATAAAGGAGTTTTTGTACTGTTTCTGAGCCTGACAATCGTTGAGATTAGAGCGCAAGAATTGAGTAAGGTTTGGCCTAATGCAGTAGGAGTTGAAGAAAGGGCTGTCATAGAAAGAAAAGGCGTATCTCCAGTTTTAGCTCGAGGTATCGAAACCCCGCCTCCATTTTCTAACCTCAGAACTCCAGCGGAATGGGAAGAAATTGAAGCCCTCACAATTGCCTGGGAAGGGTTTCCATGCATTTTGAAGCAAATAGTGGCAGCCTCCATAAGCGAATGCCGCGTGATAATTTTCACAGAAAACCCGAGTTCAACAAGTAATTATTTATCCGGTAGTTCTTGCGGAGGTGCTTTAAATCTAGATAATGTGGATATTGTCGAACAAGATTTGAACACCATTTGGATTAGGGATTATGGCGCTAACACTGTTTATGGCTCATGGAATGACGATAGAATCTTAGTTGATTGGATGTACAACAGGCCTCGACCAGATGATGACGTCGTATCGGATGCCCTTGGCGAACACTTAGGTATTGATGTTTACAGCACGACGGCTGCACCATATGATTTGATGAACACAGGTGGGAATTACATGAGTGATGGGTTTGGAACTGCTTTTGAATCTGAGCTTGTACATGATGAAAACAATGGTGGGTCGACTTGGTGGACAACGTTCCCAAATCATACTTCAACCGAAATTGAGGGAATTTTTGAAGCTTTTATGGGCATAGACACATTGATCACCATGCCCACTTTACCGTATGATGGAATTCACCACATCGACATGCATATGAAGTTGCTTGACGAGAGTACGCTTATGGTGTCTGAATACCCAGAAGGCATCGCCGATGGTCCGCAGATAAATGCTAATATTGATTATGTTCTTTCGAGTTTTACGACCAAGTGGGGTACGCCTTTTAACATTGTTCGAATTCCTAGCCCTCCACAATTGGGTGGTGGATATCCAAATACTGGAGGTTGGTATGAAACATATAGCAATGCCGTTTTTGTAAATAACAAAATACTACTACCCACTTTTTATGAGCAATACGATACAACGGCAATTCGGATTTGGGAGGAGACCATGCCGGGATATGAAATTGTTGGGATTGATTGTGATGACAATGGCAACGAAATTATTTCTTTAAGCGGTGCGATTCATTGCATCACACACTCGGTTGCTGTTGAAGATCCGCTTTTAATCAGCCACCTTCCTCTCTCAGACACTGAAAATACGACGGAGGCATATGTTGTAAATGCATACCTGAGCCACAGGTCGGGGGTTTCTAATGCCAAACTTTACTACGCAACCGCGCCAACTGAATCCTGGACAGAAGTCACAATGGTAGAATCTACTGAGCTGAATGGTGAAGACTTTACTGCTGAAATCCCTGCTATGCCTGAGGGGACAGACATCTTCTATTACGTCAGTGGTGAAGCTTACTCAGGGAAAACTGGTTCACGCCCAATGCCCGCTCCACTTGGATGGTGGAAATTCCACGTGGGGGAGATTGCCACCGATGGTGTTTTCGAAATGGATCCTATTGTAGCAGGGATATTCGCCGAGATCTATCCCAATCCCGCTTCAGCAATAACATGTGTCCCTGTTATCATGTCTGAATCTGGTGAAGTAATTGTGATTCTGCGTGACGCATTAGGCCGTACAGTAGAAGTCATTCACGAGGGGTTACTCCCCTCTGGAGAGACAAAGCTATTCTTCAACGCCGCCTCTCTCCCCTCAGGCGCTTACCTAATAAATATCGAAGTAAACAACGTCAACATTGCGGGCAAAAAAGTTATGATTCTCTAACGTCTACCACCTAATAATCGGAGAAGAAAAAGAAATAAATTAACGAAATTGAGGTAGAGAGATACTGCAGCAAGAATGGCGAGCTTAGTCGCTCCAGCAGATCCGTATTCCACTCCTGCTCCAATTCGCTTGATTCTTTGTGTGTCATAAGCAACCAGTCCTGTGAACACTAGAACTCCTACAATGCTAATGATGAAATCCATCATCTCACTTTGCATAAACCAATTGACTATCGAGGCTATAATTACACCGATTAAAGCCATAAATAACAGAGATCCAAATTTACTGAGGTCCATGGACGTTGTGTAACCCACAAATGCCATAACTCCAAACGTTCCTGCTGTAATAACGAATACTTGTGTTATAGACCCGATAGAATAAATCAGGAAAACTGAACCCAACGATAGCCCCATCGTTGCAGAAAAAGCAAGGAATAACACAGTAAGAGTTGTAGCACTAAATTTCTGTAGGCCTGCATTCATCGCAATGATAAATGCAAAAGGGGCAAGCAGAATAACCCAACTCATAATTCCGCCAGATCCCAGTAGTTGAAGATACAATCCAGAAGAAGCAGAATACCAAGCAACGAAAGCTGTGAGCAGTAGTCCAATCGTCATCCAAGAAAAGACATTCGCAACAAAGTTTTTAGCAATATCACCCGTAGCAGAGTCTGAGACGCTATCGAAATGCAAAGGCGGTTTATTCGTGTTCATGATTCTTAATTTCTGTCAATTAAACTAATAAATTCTTTTCTTGTCTTAGGGTCATCGAGAAACGCACCCGTAAATGCGCTTGTTGTAGTAACGCACCCTTGTTTTTCAACACCTCGCATTTGCATACATAGATGTTGAGCTTCTATTACCACGGCAACACCACGTGGTGCCAGTGTTTCATTAATACAATCTCTAATTTGTTCTGTGAGGCGTTCTTGGACTTGAAGTCTCCTTGCAAATGCGTCTACGATGCGTGGGATTTTACTAAGTCCCACAATTTTCCCATTGGGTATATAAGCTACGTGTGCTTTGCCAAAAAAAGGCAGCATATGATGTTCACATAAGCTAAATATCTCAATATTTCTAACGAGTACCATTTCGTCGTTGTCCTCTTTAAAAATTGCTGACTTAATAATGTCAGAGGGCACCGAGTCCATGCCTGATGTCATAAATGCGAGTGCTTTAGCAACTCGTTCAGGCGTTTTTATTAGCCCCTCTCTATCAACATCCTCTCCAATTTCCTCAAGTATAGATTTGTACTTATCCGAAATACCAGAGATTGCTTTCTCATCATACTGTTCAATTCGATTATAAAGTGCCATGAAAAATTATAGGTTTATTCGCCGCCGAAATATTCAGCGTAATTATTTTCAGACTCACACAACTTTAGAGCATGTAGCTCACAACCGCTGTCTTTGATAGGTTTTTTTATCCTATCCCAAATAGCCACAATGAGATTTTCCATTGTTGTCAACTGGCCTTTCATCCAAGGAACATCCAAATTTAGATTTTTATGATCGATAGGATCCTCAACGTATTCCTTTAAAATAGCCTTCAGCTCACCGAAATTAATTGAATAGCCTGTATCTGGATCAGGATATCCTTTTACAGTAACAAACAAATAGAAATTATGACCGTGCCAATTTTCATTCGCACACTTGCCGAAAACTTCATGATTTTTCTCACTACTCCAATGCTCATTCCAAAGCTTGTGAGCTGCATTAAAGCAAGATCTGCGTGTGATATAAACTAATTTTTTACTCATAGATGTATTAGAGATAGCTGACGACAAAGGTAGCGGTTATACCTTTACATCCATGATAATCGTAACAGGTGCGGCTGGATTTATTGGAAGCAGGTTAGTTAATAGGCTTAACCAGGACAAATACAATGACTTAGTCCTTGTGGATGATTTTTCAAGGCAAGATAAACACGCCAATTATTCTGAGTTAATTTACTCAGAATTGGTCGAGAGAAAGAATTTCCCAATTTGGCTTAAAAAAAATGAAAACCAGGTGCAGTTTATCTTCCATTTGGGAGCTCGAACAGACACAACTGAAAAAAGCGTTGAGTTATTTAACGAGTTAAATCTCAACTACTCAAAAGAGGTCTGGAACCTGTGTGTCGAATATGGTATTGCTTTGATTTACGCAAGCTCGGCGGCGACATACGGCGACGGAACATTGGGATATAGCGACTCCCACGAATTGGTAGATAAGCTCATACCTCTTAATCCTTATGGCGATTCTAAAAACGATTTTGATAAATGGGCGCTTCAGCAAGAACGCTCGCCTTACTTCTTTGCTGGCCTTAAGTTTTTCAATGTATACGGGCCTAATGAAAGTCACAAAAGCAGAATGGCTTCGGTTGTTTTACATACTTTCAGGCAAGTCAATGAGACTGGTAAAATGAAACTTTTTAAGTCCCACAGGGATGATTATTTAGATGGGCATCAAACCCGGGATTTCATTTTTGTCGAGGACGTTTGCGATGTCTGTATGCATTTGATGCATGGACGGTTAAGCATCGAGAGCGGTCTATACAACATAGGTTCAGGAAAGGCAAGAACATTTTTAGATCTAGTGACAGCTTCTTTTAAGTCAATGAAGAAGGAGGTAAATATAGAATTCATTGACACACCTGAAGATATCAGGGATACTTACCAATATTTCACCGAAGCTGATTTAACGAAGTTAAGAGCCTCTGGTTACAACAAAGAATTCACGACTTTAGAAAATGGCGTTGAGAACTATATCGTAGGAAGCTTAAATACTACCCTTTAATCTCCGCTCTAAATGTCAGCAATTCTGCTCTGACTTTTTTAAGTCGCTTCATCACTTCTAACCTTGTATCTTCAGTAAACTTAGGTTTTAAATCTAAGTTTTCATTCATTGACTTTTGGGTTGCATGAGCTTTCGCCCTGGCCTCTGAAGCAACTTCTGCACCCATGCCTTTTCTTGACTTGAGAGCTTTTCTAGCCCCATCAAGTGTGAACCCTTGTTCTTTCACTAAAACGTAAACAGATCTTACAATTTCTATATCCTTACTGTTATACGATCTCTTTCCTCGGGCATTTGTCTTGGGCTTTATTTGCTTAAACTCCTTTTCCCAAAACCGCAAAAGTGATGCATTAACACCTATCATAGTGGCCACTTCAGAAATGCTGAAGTATTGCTTTTGAATGGGTTTGTTTAATGACATGAGAAGCAGCAAGATAGTGACATATGCTAATTTCTGCAACACCAAATTAAAATACCTTGAAATTATTCAAAAGATTTAATCAAAAGATTGATGCGCAACTTCCGCATTTTGCAATAATATTTCATATTGCTCAGGGGATAGATCATTAAAATAATAATGAGCCGGATTCACCTTTTTCCCGTCCTTACTCACTTCATAATGTAAATGGGGTGCAACTGAAGTCCCCGTATTCCCTACCAGCCCAATCGTCTCACCTCTTTTCACCTTTTGTCCTTTCACGACTAAAGCCTTACTCATATGAGCATAAAGTGTTTCGTAGCCAAACCCATGACGTATCACAACATGTCTCCCATATCCCGTATAAGAAAGGGTAACTCTGACAACAACACCATCTCCGGTAGAAAATATTTCAGTGCCTGATGGTGCCGAAAAATCCATTCCATAGTGAAATTTCATCACCTTATAGATGGGATGAAACCGATTACCCCAACCACTAGCCATCCTTTTTAAGTCGTCATTCCTTATTGGTTGGATTGCCGGAATTGAATGTAATCTAACCTCATGGGTGTTTGCTAATTCCATAACTTCATCAAATGAACGACTTTGAGCAACCAAACGTCTTTGCACTTCCTCCACTCCCACTGTTAGATCACTGATCTCATCTGAATGATCATACCCTCTTAATACTCTATTTCGATTTGCTCCACCGACACCAGGGTTTCGTCTGTACTCAGGATATGGGTCCGTTCCAAATATGGTGCGATAAATCGCATCATCCCTCACCTCTAAATTATCAAGTACGCTAACCATTTCCTCGACATCATTTTCGAACTGTGAAATTTGGCTTTCTAAAAAAGCAATCTCACGTGCTTGAGCCCTGTCTTTCGGTGAGTCAAAAACGTAGTCAAACAGCAAAACAGAGCTTATTCCGATAAGAACGATCCAACCAATGTTGCGTATAGACCACCATACATAATCCGTAATAGAATACGGAATAGCCTCTATCTGAAGGGTTTCCGGGTTAAATCTTGATTTTTTGAAGCGGTTCATTAAGTGCAAATTTCGTACATTTTTGACAGATGAGTATTCCTTAAATTCACAAAATCAAATAAGACTCATGGAATCGCACCAAATACGCAAAATATTTTTAGACTTTTTCGCTGAAAAAAACCACGAAATTGTTCCGTCATCCCCCATGGTTCTGAAGGATGATCCCACGCTAATGTTTACGAATGCAGGAATGAATCCATTCAAAGATTTATTTCTTGGGAACAGCCCAATAGTACACAAACGTGTTGCTGACACACAAAAATGTCTCAGGGTGAGTGGAAAGCACAACGATTTAGAAGAGGTCGGTGTTGACACATACCATCACACCATGTTTGAGATGCTTGGAAACTGGTCTTTCGGAGACTATTTCAAAGAAGATGCTATATCATGGGCCTGGGAATTACTTACTGAAAAATACAACCTAAATAAAAACGACCTTTACGTTACAGTTTTTGAAGGTGATAAAACGGATGGACTCGAAGTTGACTCGAAAGCTCTTGAAATCTGGAAAACCCTCGTTGAAGAAGATAGAATAATTCTGGCATCTAAAAAAGATAATTTTTGGGAAATGGGAGAGTCCGGACCTTGTGGTCCCTGTTCTGAGATACATATTGATCTGAGGTCTGAGGAGGAGAAAATAAAAATTTCAGGAGCGGAATTGGTGAATCGAGATCACCCACAAGTAGTAGAGATTTGGAATCTTGTATTTATGGAATACAACCGATTGGCAAACGGATCTTTAACTCCTTTGCCAAATAAGCATGTCGATACTGGTATGGGGTTTGAAAGACTAGTAATGGCTATTCAAGGAAAAAAGAGCAATTATGACACGGATATATTTTGCGCTTTATTGGAAAAATTATCTATTCTGAGTGGTGTGAAATATACTGCAGGTGATGACCTAAAATCTGTCGCTTTTCGAGTCATTGTTGACCACATAAGAGCAGTCTCCTTTAGCATTAGCGATGGTCAACTGCCATCAAACACTGGCGCTGGATATGTGATTCGCAGAATTCTAAGAAGAGCTATTCGATATGGGTTTTCTTTTCTTGGATTTAGGAAACCATTTATTTTTGAACTGGTCCCAGATTTAATCAAGACACTTGGAGAAGCGTTTCCAGAGCTTGAAAATCAAAAAGGACTCATCACTCAAGTAATAAAACAAGAAGAAGAGAGTTTCCTGAGAACACTTGACAATGGAATTGAACTTTTACAAGTACAACTAAAAAGCATGTCTAAAGGTGATACTTTATCTGGAAAGACAGTATTTGAACTTTATGACACGTTTGGTTTCCCATTCGATTTAACTTCTCTAATGGTCTCTGAAAGCGGAATGCTTGTTGACGAAACTGGTTTTAAATCAGAACTTAATGATCAAAAAAGTAGATCTAGAAAAGATGGGAAAGTGTCAACAAAAGATTGGATTGAAGTCACCCCTTCCACTTCAAGCACAGAGTTTATAGGCTACGATCATACATCTTGTGAGTGTAAAATCTTAAGATACCGAGAAGTAGAATCAAAAAATATAATATATTTCCAGGTAGTACTTGATAGAACGCCTTTCTACCCTGAAGGAGGTGGGCAAGTCGGTGATTCAGGGTTTTTAATTTCTGAAAAAAATAAAACCACAGTAACAGATACTAAGAAGGAAAATCAACTTATTATTCACACTTTAACAGAACTTCCAAAAGATCCATCAATTACTTTTTTAGCAAAAGTGAATTCGGATTTACAACTTTCCTCAGCTCGTAACCACTCTGTTACTCACCTTCTTCACGAAGCCCTTAGAGAGATCTTAGGAAAGCATGTTGAACAAAAAGGATCGCTTGTTAGGCCTGAGAATTTGCGCTTTGACTTTTCTCATTTTGAGAAAATAAATCCTGAAATACTACAAAGCATTGAAGACAGTGTAAACTCAAAAATCATCAGAAATATAGCTCTTGATGAGCAGCGAGATCTACCTATAGCCGATGCGAAATCAGCAGGTGCTTTGATGCTTTTTGGAGAAAAATATGCTGATAAAGTTCGAATGATAAGTTTTGGAACTTCAAAAGAACTGTGTGGAGGAATACATGTTCCTGCAACTGGATCAATCGGATGTTTTAGAATAACAACAGAAACATCAGTAGCTTCAGGAATTAGAAGGATAGAAGCAATTACGGGAGATTCTACATTAAAAGCTTCAATAGCAGATAGAGGAATATTGCTGGAAATTAGGAACAGTTTTAAAGGAGCAAAAGATCTGCCTAAATCTGTAAATGATCTTATGGTGGAAGTTGCTAATATGACGAAGGAACTTGAACAGCTAAAGCGGAAAGAAGTCGTCAACATTAAAGTTGAATTGGTGAAACAAATAGAGCTTAAAGCTGGTGTCAACTTTGTGGCTTGTGAATTAGATCTTGATGCTAAATCAATAAAAGATCTTGCTTTCCAAATGAAAAGTGAACACGCTCCATTTTTAGGTGTTTTTGCTTCCAAAAAAGATGGGAAAGTGGGGATATCAGTTGCAATAAGTGATGATGTAATTGCGGACCAAGACCTTAAAGCTGGTAATGTAATCCGAGACTTGGCAAAGTTTATAAGAGGCGGTGGTGGAGGTCAACCTGAGTTTGCATCTGCTGGAGGGTCTTACCCCGAGGGCATTAAAGAAGCACTCAGTTTTGCTGAAGGCTTACTTGAATAACCTACTTTAAATTTAATGAGCAATATTCACCCCACCAGATGAATTTGTTTTAGTACTAGACTTCGCTAAAGATTTACCGTATACAGGACCTACATATTTCTCATCGTGAGATAGAGCCAGATTTAAGATATAAAATATATTAAAAATCAACACCAAAATAAAATCAATTGGTTTGTGTTTACCAAAGCTCTGAGCAACTTCTAAAATAGTTCTTGGAAGAAGATAAACCAATACAGGTGTGAAAAATAAAAATGCGTGCCATTTGGGGCGACCGATTAATTTCATTGCAATCATAACATTATATATCGGCACAAAAACGGCCCACCCAGGAAGACCAGCTTTAAGAAAAAGCATCACATTTCCAAAAATAGCGATTAAACCGATAAATAAAAAGGCGAATTGAAAGCCTCCGGTAATTTCAAATCCAAGTAAAGTAAAGGTTTCCATGAAGAAGTGTGTTTATAATCTCTTAACCTAAGACGTATAAAAACTTACCGGGTTGCCTCTTACATATTGGTTTACAAGAACTTATAATTACAAGTAACCTAAACTTCTGTGAAATGAGAGTATTTACTGACAATTTCAGCAGAAATATTTTCTCCAGCTGGAGTTAAAATTAACAACCGTTCGATCACATTTCTCAATTCACGAACATTTCCTGTCCAGTTTGCTTCACAAATCATTTTCAAAGCTGACGTATCTATAACAGGCACTTCAATCCTATGATCTTCAGCCAATAGCTTCATAAAATGCTCAACTAAAACGGGGATATCATCTCGACGATTGTTTAATGAAGGAACGTGAATTGGAATCACCGATAGCCTGTGAAATAAATCTTCCCTGAAATTGCCTTTTACAATTTCATCCCTTAGGTTCTTATTTGTAGCAGCAACAATTCGGACATCAACTTTAATTTCCTTCTCACCCCCCACTCTCGTGATTTTATTCTCTTGAAGAGCCCTCAGCACTTTGGCCTGAGCATCTGCACCCATATCGCCTACTTCATCTAAAAAAAGTGTACCACCATTTGCTTGTTCAAATTTCCCTTTCCTCTGTTTAATTGCACTTGTAAAAGCACCTTTTTCATGACCAAATAGTTCACTTTCTATCAATTCAGAAGGTATTGCAGCACAGTTCACCTCAACAAAGGGCTTTGATTTACGATAACTGAAATCATGCAACTGGCGAGCTACCAACTCCTTTCCTGTACCGTTCCCTCCACTGATTAATACCCTAGCATCTGTTACAGCAACAGTATTGATCATTTGAATAATTTCCTTTATTTCTTTTGATTCCCCTATAATGGTATGTGATTTAGAGTTGTGAACCTTTCTATGAAGTCGCTTTGTTTCTTGTATAAGCTCTTCCTTCTCAGTAGCGTGTTTTAACGTGATTAGTATCCTGTTTAGGTCTAACGGTTTTTGAATAAAGTCAAAAGCCCCTTTTTTCAAAGCTTGAACAGCAGTCTCCACTGTTCCATGCCCAGATATCATAATCACTGGAGTATCTACCTCCTTTGATTTTAACATATCTAAAACATCAAGACCATCCATTTTAGGCATTTTAATATCGCAAAAAATAACGCTGTATTGCTTCTTTCTTGCAGCTATTACACCATCTACACCATCCTGTGCCTCATCAACTGAATGCCCCTCATACTCTAAGATCTCGCGAAGGCTTGTACGGATTGGTTGTTCGTCATCAATAATTAAAATAGTCGCCATGAGTCAAAGTTACATATAACTTGGCACAGCTGGGTCACCTTTATATATGCGGTGTAAAACCCCTTCTCTTATTGCATACTTAGATCTATAAAAATATTTTAAATCAGTATTTCTATCTACCCACAAGATAATAGCTGCAGCATATGGTATTAAATCTGCCCTGTCTGGAGGCATACCTTTCATATCTAATCTATCGTTAAGAGAATTACAGACTATAATTTTTGATACATCATGAAATCTATCAATATTAATAGAATCAGCTTTATGAAAGAATTTCTTTTGTGATTTTATTTTCTTTGTGGGGGTACTACTCTCCTGTTTAGTCAAATAATAAAAAGCATCAAACGAACCGCTAGACCCTACAAGTATAGAAGGTTTCACATTCTTTAATGCCGTTAATAAAGGAGTGAACTTGTCATCTAAATATGGTGCCATTTTCTCATAAGCATCTTTACCAAAATGACCCGACATTTTAAAAAGTTCTTTCATCCTAGCAACTCCAACATCAAAACTCTTCGTCCAAATAATTTCTTTGTTATTCCACAAAATACACTCCGTACTTCCGCCCCCTATATCCAAGCTCAAGACATTTGCACCATCTTCAGGCGTATAAGTTAATGCTGACCCTTCGTGAATCAACTCAGCCTCAGTTGATCCAGATATAATCATCACTTTATATCCATATCGATTGAATACTTCATTGGTAAAGTCAAAGCTGTTGGATGCATCTCTAAGTGCACTTGTCGCAATTACATAAACTTCTTCTGTAAGATAATTGTGAATCGATTCTCTCATCATTCCAATAGCATCAAGACCTTTTTTGATTCTATCAGGTTTAATAATACCTTTCCCTATACCGCCTTCCCCAATCTTGACAGGCAATCGCAGGCTAAATAATTTTTTCCAAGGACGGCATCCAGGGTCTACATCCTTTAAAAATTCAACTATTCTTAGATTAAAAGTGTTTGTCCCACAATCTATTACTGCTACTCTTCTTAAAGTTGAATCCAAGATATGACTCTCCTCTTTCATTAATTCTTATACATCAACCAACGAAACATTTCTCTTAATGTGGGCTTCTTACCATACATTAATATACCAGTCCTGTAGACCTTGCCTGCCATTTTAATCATAAAATAAACAGTCACAATGAGTATCAGTGCGCTAATTACTACATGCCACCATGGAACTCCTACACTCAGCCTTATCATCATAGTAATGGGAGAGGTAAAGGGGATAAAAGAACAAACAGTAGCTAACATGCTTTCAGGAGATTCTAAAATCATCATGTTAACCATGTAACTAAACATTAAAGGGAGCATTGCGGGCAAGAGCAGATATTGCGCATCAGCCTCAGACTCTACTGCAGCACCTATAGCAGCAAACAAAGACGAATAAAGTGCAAAACCAGCTACGTAAAAGAAAGCTCCCCACCCCAACATCATAAACCAATCAATTTGCATCAATACATTTAAATCATCACTAGCTGCCAAGAAAGAAGAGAAGTCCGTGGTGGCTACTTGGGTCCCTTGTTCACCCATCAAATTGACAAGGAGTCCCGACGATTCTGCATAGAATCCAAATGCAATAAATAATATCCATGACAACAAAGCCCAAACAAGGATTTGGGTTAATCCCACAAGACCGATCCCCGCCATTTTCGCACTCATTAGATGCTCCGGCTTGATCACACTTATCACTACCTCAACGATCCTATTGCTCTTTTCCTCTATAACCCCTCGCATCACATGCATCCCATAAATCATAATAAACATGAACATAAACATCGCAAATGCAAATCCCACACCTGTCTTGTGTTGTACATTTTTATCATGAGTCACAATGTCTTGGGTGATTAAACCTATCGTGACCTTAAGCCGTTTATAGGTTTCGTAGTCCAAAGAAGATTCACTTTTTACCCTCAACCTCTCAACAGCTTCTCCCAAATCTCGCTTTATTGCAGATGTTACCCTAATTGATGGAGCCACTTCATATTGAAGCAATGCTTTAGCACTTTGCATAATCCCGTCATCTAACTCCAACATTGCTGTGAAGTCGCTGTCGATAAACTCTTCGGTAGTTAATGCCTGGTTTGTGAATCTATACTCTAAAAATGAGCGGTCAGAAAAGCACTCTGTACAGGAAGGTATCCTCACTCCTTCACTGCCAGACAGAGAATATGTAATGAGGTTATTGTGATCAACAAATAGCACTTTCGCGTCAGAGTGTGTTGCCTTTTCAGCGAGAAACGCAATAACAACGATCGCTCCTACCATCAAAATAGGGCCAAGCAAAGTGGCTATAATAAAAGCGCGCTTTCTTACACGAGTCTTAAACTCTCTACCAACAACAATTAACCATCGATTCATGACTGTTCAATCTTATTTGGTGCGGAGTCTTTCACAGCTCTTAAAAACACATCATCCATGCTCACGCTTTGAGGACTGCAAGAGAGAACATCAACTTCCGTTGTTACCCATTTTAAGAATTTCTCTATAGGAATAGCTTCAGGAAGGCCTAATACAACCTCGTGAACATTATCACCCTTACTATTTGCAGTGTGCAAAACCGCCCCAGAACCTAGCGCAGCGGTAAAATTTATTAAATTTCCTCTAAAGGTTAAATCAATTTTACCTGCTCTTGCTTTTTCACGTAAAGAATTTACAGGACCATCTAAGATCTTTCTACCATGGTTTATTAAAGCAACGTGATCACAAAGTTCATCCACACTAGACATATCGTGTGTAGAGAGTAAAATTGTGGTGCCATGTTCATCCCTAAGCCTGATAATTTCTTTGCGAATACGTGCTGCATTAATTGGGTCAAACCCACTCAGTGGTTCATCTAAAATTAGAAACTTAGGCTTGTGGATTACTGCGACAATAAACTGGATTTTTTGGGCCATACCCTTACTTAAATCCGAAACCTCCCTGTTCCACCAACCATCAACTTCTAGCCTTTCGAACCAATCTAAAAGCTCCTTCTTTGCAACTGCTTTACTCATGCCTCGGAGCCTAGCAAAATACATCGCCTGCTCACCGACCCTCATATTTTTATACAACCCCCTTTCTTCAGGAAGATATCCAACTTCATTAATATGCTCTGACGTCAGCGACTTTCCGAAAAAAGAAATAGAGCCACTATCTGGCCCGGTAATACCTGCGACCATCCTTATCAAGGTCGTTTTACCAGCTCCGTTAGGTCCTAGTAATCCGAATATACTTGCTTCTGGAACATTTAGACTAACTCCATCTAAGGCAGTATGATCTCCATACTGTTTCCGAACTTCTACGAGTTCTAATGCTGAAGGTTTGGAGTCTTTTATTGTATTCATGAGAATAAATCACGGACTTTTTCAAAGAATCCCCTCTCGCTGTGGTCTAATTCAGGTTTAAAGTTCGTTGATTCCCGCAATTTCTCCAAAGCTTTGTGCTCTTCTTTTGAAAGTGTCTTGGGAGTCCAAACATTAATGTTCACAAGCAAGTCTCCATTTCCATAAGAATCTACCGAAGGAAGCCCCTTGCCTCTGAGTCTAATGAGTTTTCCACTTTGTGTTCCCGGTTCAATCTTTACTTTCGCTTTGCTTGACAGGAGGGGTATTTCAGTGGATGCACCTAGTGCTGCATCTATAAAGCTGATGTACAAATCGTGGTGTAGGTTTTTTCCATTTCTCTGAAACTCGTCGTGGTCCAACTCTTCAACAATAATAAGTAAATCACCAGTAACTCCACCAATAGGAGCACCGTTTCCTTGGCCTCTCATTATTAACTGAATTCCATCTTCAACGCCTGCTGGGATATCAATCGTTACGACTTCATCCTCTCTCTTCATGCCATTTGAATCAGTGCCGGACGGTTTGGATGTAATAGAGTAGCCAGTTCCACCACAAGAAGGGCAAGTTGATGCTGTCTGCATCGCCCCTAAAATCGTATTTGTCACACGCGTGACTTGACCAGCGCCATGACACTGACCACAATCTGAATGCTCAACTCCGGTTGCTTGAATAAGTTTCGTAACCTTGATCTTCTTCTTAACTCCTGTAGCGATTTCCTCAAGGGTTAATTTAACCTTAACCCTCAAATCCGAACCCTTCATGCGCCTTCTACGAGAGCCTCCGCCACCACCAAACCCACCGAATCCTCCTCCGCCTCCACCACCTCCACCGAATATGTCTCCGAATTGGCTGAAAATATCCTCCATATTCATATGGTGACCGCCGCCGCCAGAAGCACCTTTCATTCCTGAATGTCCAAACCTATCATACTGCTGCTTCTTAGTGTCATCACTCAGAACCTCATAAGCCTCAGCAGCTTCTTTAAATTTATCTTCAGCACTTGCATCATCAGGATTTTTATCTGGATGATGTTTGAGAGCCAGTTTCCTGTAAGCTTTTTTAACCTCTGAAGCTGAAGCTGATTTGCTCAGGCCTAGAACATCATAGTAATCACGTTTTGCCATTTTTTCTAAACTTAATTTATTTACTGGCCTATGACAACCTTAGTGTATCTCAAAACCTTATCTCCTAGCTTATATCCACTCTCAACTACATCTACAATTTTACCTATCAACTCAGGCGTTGGGGCTGGGATATTTGTAATCGCCTCGTGATAGTCCACGTTAAAATCATCTCCAACTTTCACATCCATCACCTTTAAGCCTTTTGAAGTGAGTGTGGATTCTAGCTTTGCATGTATCAACTGCATCCCCTCCTTCATTGCATCTGCATCACCGGATGCATTTTTTGATGCTCTTTCAAAATCATCGAGCAAGGGAAGGAATTTCTCAATAACATCTTGGGAAGCGGTCATAATAAGATCAACTCTTTCACGCATAGTTCTCTTTCTGAAATTATCAAACTCAGCATAAAGACGGAGATATTTATCCTGATAGTCAACCTGTTCTACTTCCTCTTTTTCAGAGTTCTCTTCAGCAGAGTTCTCTTCAGCAGAATCATGATTGTCTTCTGAGGCCTGATCAGTCATTTCTTCAACTTTCGCCTCTAGATTCTCCTTCTTTTCAACTGTTTCTTCGTGATCGTTCATAGATGATATTTGTTTGGACTTTAGGAAAGGCAAAGGAAGTGCCAATAACTTCATTTTTCACTAAACAGGACAGCCTGTCAGTTCGCTTCGAGCAAACCGACAGGCTGTCGTGCCAATTGGTGTTTAAAGAACAGTACTACTTTAAACTTTTTACATGTTGATCGATCTTGCGATGCAGCTCAAAACCCCTTAGGTTCTTCGCTACCACAATTCCATTCTCGTCTAAAAGAAAACTCATAGGGATAGAGCTAACACCATACATCGCTGCGGCTTCGTTCTGCCATTTGTTTAGATCGCTGACGTGGTAATCCCAATTTAATCCGTCTTTTTTTATCGCGGCTTCCCATGAAGAAACCTTGTTGTCTAATGAGACTGAGAAAATCTCAAATCCGTCGGCATTTTTAAATTTCGCCTTTTTATATTTATCATATGCCTTGACCACATTTACGTTCTCACGTCTACAAGGGCCACACCATGAAGCCCAAAAATCAATAAGAACAATACTCCCTCTTAAATCACTCAGAGACATTTCTTTACCCTTTGGGTTATTCATTACAATATTTGGAGCCTCATCCCCAATATTGGTTCCAATTCTACTTGAGGGTGAGATATCAAATGAACCAGTTAGAGCAACTGTACCTTGAGATTCCGACGCAGGTGAAGCTCCGACTAATCCTATCCAAGACAAAGTGCCTAATGCCATCACCGCTATTACAGACTTTAAAATCATACTTCTTTTTTTTTGTTGCGTCATATCGTGCTTTCAAATATACTATTATGCTAGTCGATACGAGTAATCTTAGCTCCCAATTTTCTTAAACGGGTGTCAATATTTTGGTATCCTCTATCTATTTGCCCAATGTTGTGAATGGTTGATGTTCCTTCGGCAGATAATGCTGCGATTAACAGCGATACTCCAGCTCTTATATCAGGAGAAGTCATTGTCACTCCACGCAAGGGGGACTTGTGATCAAGTCCATTAACCGTAGCTCTGTGGGGATCACACAGGATTATTTGTGCGCCCATATCGATGAGTTTATCCACGAAGAAGAGACGGCTTTCAAACATCTTTTGATGTATTAAAACTGACCCTTTAGCTTGTGTTGACATTACTAAAACAATACTCAATAAATCCGGTGTAAATCCAGGCCAAGGGGAGTCTGATATCGTTAATATCGACCCATCAATATACTTATCTATTACATAAGACTCCTGAGCTGGAACGAAAATATCATCTCCTCTGCGCTCAAGTTTAACACCCATCCTCTTAAATATTCGGGGAATGACTCCAAGCTCATCATAGCAGACATTCTTAATCGTAATCTCGCTCTTTGTCATAGCCGCCATTCCTATGAAACTACCAACTTCAATCATATCAGGTAAGCACCTGTGCTTTGCACCGGTTAATTCCGTAACCCCTTCAATCGTTAAAAGATTCGATCCTACACCAGAGATCTTACCCCCCATTTTATTAATAATCTTACACAGCTGTTGCAGGTAAGGCTCACATGCTGCGTTGTAAATAGTTGTAACCCCTTCAGCCATCACAGCTGCCATCACAATATTTGCTGTCCCTGTAACTGAGGCCTCATCAAGAAGAATGGACTTCCCCTTCAACTTCCCACCTGGCACAGTTGCCGTAAAAAACCCTGTCGCAGCCTCATAAGTAAATTCCGCTCCAAGTTCTTTAAAACCTAAGAATGTTGTATCCATTCTTCTCCTTCCAATCTTATCTCCACCTGGCCTGGGCAGAGCTCCTATGCCAAACCTCGTTAGAAGGGGCCCGAGTATCATGACCGACCCTCTAAGCGAACTGCCTTTTTTAGAGAATTCTTCTGATTTCAGGAAATCTAAATTTATTTCATCTGCTTTAAACCAAAATTTACCCTCAGAAAGCTTCCGTGTCTTCACACCCATAGCTCCCAATAGATCGATGAGTTTATTTACATCAACTATGTCAGGAATATTTTCAATTTCGACCTCACCAGCCGTAAGAAGTACAGAACTTAATATCTGTAACGCTTCATTTTTCGCACCCTGAGGAGTGACCTCACCACTCAATTTATGACCTCCTTCAATTACAAAACTACTCATCTTGTAAAAATGAGAAGGAAAAACGAATGTAAGCTTAACTGAGCTTGAACTTGTTAGAATAAAATTGTGGACTGATTCAGGGAGCCTGGTCGATACTTATCGACGACTGTAATTCTTTGAATTACCTCGATTTCCTCCGCTACTTCTATTTCCAGTTGGCTTTTT
>Ga0307984_1000156_pt1 | contig 28479 bp, 22 predicted proteins | sample EllFjometageno78_FD_203169 | JGI IMG/M metagenome (GOLD analysis project Ga0307984, IMG submission 203169) | Marine microbial communities from Ellis Fjord, Antarctic Ocean - #78 | ecosystem: Environmental > Aquatic > Marine > Unclassified | place: Southern Ocean | collected 2014-10-09
ATAACTTCTATTTTGGTGAATAATTTTATAGCGAGCCAGTAAGGCACCGTATGTGAGAATGCAGCTAAGGCTGAGGTCAGTCCTACCCTTAAGATATTTTGGTCATTAAAGTGGATATATTGAGAAGCTACTGATACGCACCAAACGCAAAGGAACACTTTGAGATAACCATCATTCTTCCAAAGTATTAGAATGGTAACTGACAATCCAGCTGGTGCGTACCATAAGCTGGCAAAAGGTGCATATTCAAAAATCTTTGCCATCTGCCACAATGCAAAATACAAAATAATAAGAAAAATGGTTGTTGTTGTATTTTGTAATTTAGTAATGGCCATCTAGTTATTTCTCTGGTAGCTCAATGCAAAATTACGATCAGCCATTTCGATAACGATGACTTCAAACCCGAACTTGTGTGCCACGCCGCTACTTCAAGACCAATGTAACTAAAGCCCCCATAAGCTTTAGTTAGTAAAGAGATGCATAAATAACCACTAACTTGAATGACGATTCTAAGCCTGCTTTTTAATAATTAATTTTAACTTAACAAACCTTAAACCAAAATTGCCAGAGGGTATACCCGTATTGACTACTGGGTTTTCCATTATATTTTAAGGATTCGATTTGTTTGGCAGCATCTAATGTCTGAGCATTAAGATCTTCGATCAGCCTTGTTCTAATGAAATTTTGGATTGCTTACCAGTCCCTCTGCAGCGAAGCTGCCAGGACTGCTCTAAGTTATTACAACCTTAAATAATATATTTATTAGCTAACTCTCGATCAACCTAAGATTCTACCTTGGGATTCTTATTGAGGTATTTTGTCAATTTCAACTAAAAAAACCAAAGCTGTTATTGTCAACAACCCATCAGGAGTGACTAAACACGTCCGACTATTATCTAATTGATATCTAGTGTTCTTTGGCGAACCGATGAGCTAAACATCTAGTGCTAGACTAAGAAGTCAGCACAGGAGTAAAGGCAGTTTACGGGCCGATATTAGTCATACTTGGTTTTGAATAAAGTGGGTATACTGTAATAGTGTCTCATTGTTATTTCAATGATTATTGCACATCTGTCGACCTGATTCTGAATTTCATGAGGAGTTTTGATGAATAAAAATTACAACGCCACAAAAATATTTCATACAGGCTATTGTCGTTTAACACAAATTTTTTTACTCACACTCATGCTCATTGTCATTATCACAATGACAGGTTGTGAAACGACCAAAGGTGGCAGTTTAAAATTACCAAACGTAAATATACCAACCTTAAGCATCAAGTCCATAAGTTCAGCCATCAATATTCTTCGTCCCAAAGTTCGGGAGATTAAAGGACTAATTGACCACGGAAAAATGAGCGAGGCAGAGAGGTTTTTTCGATCTAATGAAGATTATTTCACTGAAATCTTTGCAGGTAACGAAAAGACAGGGGATATTTTAAAGCTTATTGATTTTGTTCTCACTAATCGATACGAACAAGATGTAAGAAGAGTTAGCGAGGAATTAAAAGCCATACATAGATTAAACGAGCGTCAATTATGGACCGCAGTCACTAATAGCCTAGCTAATGCCACGGTGATTATTCATAGTATTAATTCAGATAAGATACTTGCACTTACACATGCAAAGCCTACTTCATTGAGTGAACTTGTTTTTGAGTCAACTAGAGTTCGAGATCTAGTTATTGAGTCTAAGTCAAGTTTGCTATATTTAACCTTTGACGATGCTTTATTATCAGGCAGTACTAATATTGAATATATTGGTGGCGATACGTTTAAAAGAAACGACTACGTAAACTCAAAAATATTACAAGAAAAATTATTAGTATTAGTTTTTGAAAATAAAAATCGACTTGATTTTCCAAAAAAATCCAAAAATATAGAAAAATTCTTATCTGAAACTTCTAAAGATGTTATCGATGATGAATATTTTAACATGCTTAAAAATGAATTGAATTCTGATGGAAGTGTATCAATTAAAGAAATTGCTTGGTTGGCAACTGAGGAAACTCCATTTGGAAGCCGTGATAAAGATATACCAGGACTAGTTAGGATAGGTTTTGTTGACTTAACTGCAGCTTCTTTTAATGACCGAAATATTTTTGATTTTAAAATAAATTTTGCGAAGAATCTTAAATTAAATCTAATTCCTGCAGAAAAAGACTTTATATCAAATCAAAAAATAACAGGTTACGATTTTATACTTGTAACTGATTTGATTATGGCGAAAATATTTAGGGATTTTTCAGAAAAGAAAGACAGGCCCAGTAGGTATATTTCAGGTGAACGACAGGTTTCGAATCCAAGCTATTCTCAGGCAGCTGTTCAATATCAAAGTGCTATGCAAAAATCACAAATTGCAGCAATGAATGTTAGCCAGCCAAGTAATTGTTATGGCAGTGCTGATTGGGGCTGTGCAGTTGGTGAGGCAATAGCCACAATAGCAAGGCGAGCCAATGCAAGTAATGCTAAGGAGAAAATGGAAGCTGCAGGTAGTAAACTTTACTCTATTCCACAAACTATAACGCAGCCGGTTTTTTCTAGTTATAGTTTTCAAACAGTAAGAATCAATGCAAAGAAAACATACGATGTAGACTTTTATCTTATTGATGTGAACTCAAAGCAAGTTATGTCAAGTAACTTTTCTGGCATGAGTCAAGAATCTTTTTTAACAGTTTACAATATTGACGAAAGTGACCCCACTAAAGATACCATCTTAAGAACATATAAAACTGAAGAAGATGTTACAAAGTGGGAAAGCCTAGGTGCAACAGTTCCCCTTTCAAATCTTTTTAATGAAGAGAATTTGAACGTAGCTACGATTGATGATTTCAATTCTGTTGAGGAATTTTTAAAACCGATTTCAAGTCGAAAATATACGGCAGCTGTGCCTGAGTACACAAGCGAGAACATAATTGCTAGCTCAGCTTCAACTAATGCAGTTATTGCAGATGAGCGCTTTGATAGCGTGGTAGTTATTAAAAACTCTAACTCAACGGGTACTGGGTTTTATGTAACACCAGACTTGATTTTGACCGCTTATCACGTTGTTGATGGTTCATCGTTAGTTGAATTGGCGTTCTATGATGGAACAAAATCCTACGGTAAAGTTGTTGATTACGATGCTAGATTGGACTTGGCCTTAATAAGGCCACAAGTAACCGGAAAGCCTTTAAAAATTCATACAGGACCTATACGTCTAGGAGCAACTGTTGAAGCCATTGGTCACCCTAAAGGTTATGAATTTACAATTTCTCGTGGAGTTGTGAGTGCCGTTCGGAAGCAAAAAGATGTGATTTTAGGCTCTTCTAATCTAGTAGAATTTGTACAAACTGACACACCGATTAGTCCTGGAAATTCTGGTGGTCCACTTCTGTTAGGGGATGCAGTTATTGGTGTTAATGATTGGGTACGCGTTGACAAAGCGTCCCAAAATTTAAATTTCAGTGTTTCATTTAATGAAATCAGGGAATACTTGAATAAATTCAATAGGAAATGATCATGAAGATTATAAATATATCTGTCTTGCTTCTTGCGATTATATTGTTAACCGCATGCGCTACTAAGTCTTATGATTCGCCAGAGATGAAAATTGGCAGCAGAATCTCAAAAAATTTATTTATCGACTCCAGTCAGTTTGCAAATAATAATATTCGCGTCAGGTTGAGAAATACATCTGGTGTTGATTCTATATCCATCACATCTTTTAAAAGTGATATTGAGGCTGGTTTAACCAATGCTGGTTACAAAGTAACAGATGATAATGTTGGAATCGTTGTTGATATAAATCTATACTTTATGAATACCATTGCAAATGCCAAGCAGCAAAGTGGCGGTCTCGCCATTCTATTTGGAGGTGTAGTTGGCTACGAGTTAGCAAAAAATTCTGGTGGGATTTCTGGTGGTTCTGGTGCAATTATAGGGGCTATAGCAGGCTCCACCCTTTCTAAAGTAATGAGTACAGGTGATGAAAATCATAGTTATATTGTTGCTTGTGATATTAATATTGGAGTTTTTCAAAAATTAAATGCAAATTCAGATTCTTTCTCTATTGGCGGCAGTAAAGTCGAAAGCTATAGCGATACAGGTAATAGTGAGTTCAAGTCATTTGCCCGACAAGAAACAGTTAAAGTAACAGTTTATGCATCTGACAACAAAAAAGATAAAAATGCCGTGATGATGGCAATTCAATCTCGCCTGGTCAGCGTAATATCAAACTTAATTTAATAGAAATATATCCATAAACGCCTAAGAATTAAACCTAAGCAGGGCCAAACAGGGAACAGGCGTAGCCGTGTGACCTGCTAGCTTAGATTAAAGCTAAATTTTTAATGAAATAACACATGGAGCTTAGAATAGATATGGTGGAAAATAACAATAATCGATAGATTAATATCTAGGGTTTGATGCAGTGCAATACTTCTTGTAATCACTTTTACACCTAGGTTAGGTTTAGTATTAATGCTGGTGGAGATAACATGGAGTTTACTGGTGGCTCTTTTTAAAGATGTTATATCAGGAGGTCGGCGCATAGATGGCTTAGTCTTAAAACTGTCGGACCAGACTGAGGATATTAAGTGGTTGTGGTCTTCTTCGTTAAAAAAACAATTAAGCACACATCTAAGAGTTTTTTAAATTGGGTTATTCAAAGCCTCGATCACCTCTTGTTTGGTAGCAGGTTGAGCAGGTAGCAGGGGGTTTTAAAATCCATATATATATTCTAAATTAGTAATAGTTAATTTTACCTGATCAACGTGCTCAACCTGCTACATGTCAATTAAACCTATACAAATCAAATAGATACTAACAATTATCTTTAGCAGGTAAAGTATCGCGTAGCAGGTTGAACCTGCTAAAACCCTTTAATCCAATCAAAACTACCGATTTCAGACTCAAAATCCTGTCTTAATTGATCTAGTCCAGGAAAATCATACACCCTGTTAGTGTTGCCACTTGTCCCGAGATTAGGAACGACTTTCCGAAGGTATTTCCCCAATTCAACTTTAGAAACAGGCTTACTCATTCGATGCTCATTTATGTGCTTGTTGCATGACTCAATACAGACAGTCCTTCTAACGCTGCTAGCGGATTGAGTGAACTGATGAGGAATGCTTAGATTCCCGTAAAGTCGGCCCTCAAGTAAACAATCCATCCACCACTGCCCCATGCCTGAAAGTGAATGCACTTTTTGCTCGTCTAATCCCGTTGTGGTAGGCGCTTGCCTCAATTCGATGCGGGGAGGTATTTGGTAATGCGTCAGGTAGTAAAGCAAGTTCTCCCTGCCGCCGGAATCCATGTGGTCATCGATTGCCTTGAAGTAAGCATAATCGCCTTTGTAGATGTCAGCTATATCAAGTACAAACCATCTTCTTTCATCGCCACTAGAGGGAACTACATAGTCATTATTGGTGGTTAGTACAACCCTCAAAAAACTATCCATCGAGACAGAATCAATACCTTTACGCTCAATGGTTATTTTGGGTTCAGTAACAAGATTCTTAAGAACACCCTCTGATCTTTTATCACCGTTCCAATATGCTTCATCAGCCCCAAGCAATAAAAGTTGTGACAAGTGAGCGTTAAATTTACCTACAATGTGCTCGCCGTTCGATACTTCCATAAAGTGGCTGCCGAATAGTGACCCAAACTGCTGTAGAAATTTGCCTTTACCCGTTCCTTTTAAACCACGAATAATTACCGCAACACCAATTTTCTCTTCGGGCTTCTGAACTAGGTGTGCCATCCACGATATTAAGTACAAATAGTTATTTTCATCATTGTTGCAGATCACTGTTTTAACAAACGAAAGGAATAATTCAGAGTCACCCTTAACTGGCTCTACTGCAAAACCTCGATACTGATTGTAATAACCTTCTCGATTGTCTTTTGGATGAAACGTCAGACCATCAAACTCTCGTCTATCAGGGTGTTCGAGCCAATAGGAGTCTCTCTTAACATTGCTTTTGCCGACCTTAACGGTGGGCTTATTCTTTTCTTTTATGGCAAAGTCCTGCAGATTTAATAGTGATATTCCAGCACCTGAATCATTAGTCTGTGATTCCTTGAGAATTCTCACTTTATTTCCAACTGAAATGACCGCATATACCTTATTCATTTCCATGATCACAGGGTCATCATAGCTTGGGGTTAACTGCCGTGCCTCGACTGCAGAAGACATTGTTTGTAGAGTACTTATTCTCGCAACATGATCTGACGTATCGGTGTTGAATGTAGACCACTTATATTCACACTGGGCTTTGCTATTGTAGTTATCTGTTGTTTGACTCCATTGATCCCACAAGTCTAAACCCTCCCCACTGCCATTTGTTTCGTGATGAATTGCAAAGCCTACTTTTATCCAGTCGTGGTAGTCGCTAGCATCAATGTCTTTTAATAGACTATGTATTGGAGATAAGTCAGACTTAATTGGAGCTGTTGGAGACATAAGCTGCTGCGATACTGATGTTTTTCTTGGAGTGACAGTTTGAATTTTCGTGGTATGTGAGCAGATACTTTCAACATCAATAACAGTTGAAGTGTCAAAGCTATAAAACTCAAAGTCATCAACATGGTCTTCCGGCACACGTGGAAAGTACCATGCCTGTGACCAGCAAGAGTTCTCGCTGACATTATTTAAAAAAACGTCGCTGCTGTGCAGTAGTTGAATTATGTGGTCGACAACGGAGGCCAGTTTACCTTTGCATTCAATTTTCGCAGGTATGACTACTCGATATCTATCTCCTTTGATTTTGTGCGAGTGACTGGTATAGACAAAATGCTGAATGCCATGTTTCTTCAGAACCTCATGCACCAACTTCGCAGGTGGTGCGCCCTCTGAAGCTGCACCAGTGCAGATATCAATACTAGAGTCACCATCCAAAATCACTAAATCAGCAGACTTGAGATGCTTATCACCACGCTTTCCAGCTTTACCTCGAACAAAGTACGAGCCATCCTTTTCACCAATTTCCGGCTGGCTAAATATGGCTACCCAACTCTCAAAAGACTGAGTAACTGGCTTCAATAGGGTACTGGTAACGTCCTTATAGCAAATTGATAAAGTGAGTGTGTCCGTGCTATCGTCATTAAGTAGTGTTTTTGAAATGTCCTGTTTTGGCTTGCTTGTTTGCAGGGCATTTTTTATGGGTGCGTTCATCGGAGCGCCTCATCAAGGCTCCGCCAATTGGCAGGTTTTTGTGCGTTAATTTTATAACCATCGGCATCCACTGTGGGTTTGGTGAGACGATCACCTTTTTGCTCAAGAGCATAATTGACGAATTGATCATGCAGAATCAGTTCATGGATAAGACTCCCTATATCAGAGTTAGGCATTACTGCTCCCCTCCTAGTTTTGTAATAAGCTGCCTGATGTCTTCTACTTTCCAAGCAGTTGTCCTGGCTCCAAGTTTAATTGGCTGAGGATAGATACCTGATTTGATACCAGCCCACCAGCTTGACTTGCTAACTGGAATTAGTGGAGGGATCGGTGGTTTAGCGTTGGGATTACCAATGATATGCGGCAATCTGATAAATCCGGTTGTCGGTAGTGCTTGTGCTTCGTTATGCATGTTTGTTCCTTTAAGGTAAATCTTAAAAAGTGGATGTAATTCATCCGTATCGGACTAATTTGCCCTTACCTTAAAGCACGAAAATTCGGATATATTTATATAACTTGCTGAATCAAATGCTATATTTATTTTTTGAAACAGTAGCGAATATTCGTTTATAGCTGTTGTTTTCGTTTTACTTCTTAATCATAATCTTTAAGAAATTTACCTCCAGCATCATCTTCGACATCAAAATTTGCGGTTTCGATAGTATCTTCTAGGCTTACATGTGTTGCTCTTTTTTCAATCCTCTTTCCAGCTCTATTTAGTTCGCCTTTAATAGTGAACTTAGCTTCATACCTTGTTGACGGGGGTTCACCGGCTACTTGGAAAGCATCACCTTTTAAGCCGAACCAAGTGTTAATCAGTCCTTTTAATCTATCTTTATTCTTGCTGTTCTTTGGGTCTGGTTTAGTTGTTTTCCCCAAAAAAAAATCACCTAAAAAGGAACCTGCTTTATTCAAAGTTGTCTCACCTTTTTTACGCATATCGCGAAGCTCTAGCGATTGATAGGTAAATGACTTAGTTTCATCACGGGCTGACAGCTCTATTAAGTCATTGTCTAAAAATGAAATGGTTATTTCATCGTAGTGAAGGTGCTTCATGTCATGAAATAGTTTAAAGGGTGAAATCGGATTTTTTGTTGGTCCAGCTGATGCTGCAGCAGGGGTTGAAGTGGTTGAATTATTTGAGAATTTCTCCCATTCACGTACAAGACGGGAAGGGAATCTCCCTATATTTTTTTCTTTAGCAATAGCGAAAAGGGCGATTAACGAAATACTACCTGCAGGAACATTAAAGTGCTCATGCTTAGATAAATCAGTGCCTTTTAATAATTGAAGGAATTTTTTATAAGTGTGCGCTGACTTAAAAGTATTTGGATTTAGTCTTTTGTACTTATAATGATTAATAAGCGTTATCTGGACTTCGTCAAAAGGATCAATGTTGCTTAGAAGATGAGCAGCTTCTTCAAATGTCCAGTGGTCCGACTTAAACCAGTGGTTATAATTGATTTTCATTTTCCCTTCAACTCGCTTAGGCAGTAGTCAGACCAGGCTGTCATCATTTCTCGCCTCTTGGCTAGTAAGTCACCCCGTTGGTATGCGGCTTCTGTTTGGTTACCTAAGACATGCGCTAAAGCTGATTCAGCTAGTTCTCGTGCATAGCTAGATACTTCAGCAGCCCAGTCTCGAAATGTAGATCTGAAGCCATGCACAGTGAGTCCTGAGTAGTCTTTGCTCTTTTTTAACAAGGTTAGCATAGCCATGTTTGATAAGTGCTTGTTGTTCTTGCTGGGGAAAGCCCAGTCTGAGCCAACAACTCTAGGGATTAGGGTTAGTAGCTTTTCAATCTCATTGGTTATCGGTACTCGGTGTTCTCTTTTAGACTTCATTCTGTTAGCAGGTATTGTCCAAATCTTCTCTTCAAGATCAAATTCATTCCAAGATGCTCCCAATACTTCTGATGTGCGGCAAGCCGTTAGTATGGTTAGCTGTAAGGCTTGTGAGGAGAGTGATTTATTCATGCTAAGCCACTGCATGAACTTGGACAGGTCTTTGTAGGGCAGGGCGCTATGGTGCTTGACGGCTTGAATCTTAGATCTGGCAGGTAGTAGCATATCTAGGTTGCCCTTCCACGAGGCTGGGTTTGCGCCTTTTCGATAGCCTTTAACAGTTGCCCATGCAATGACTGTTTCTATACGTTGCCTAACTCTAGTTGCCGTTTCAGTTTTAACTTTCCACATTGGCTCGATGACCTGAAGCACTAGCTCAATATCAATTTTATCAATTGCTAAATGACCGAACACAGGTGACGCATATTGCTCAAGTGTGTTTCTCCATTGAGATATGTGCTTTTCGTTCTTCCACTTTGCTTCATGAGCGGTAATATAAGCTTTAGAGCATCGGTCAAACGTCCATATGTCAGAAGTATCAGAAACATATTTGTCTTTATCCCATTGAGCTTTAGGGTCTATTCCTTGAGCATGAAGCTTACGACCATCAGCAGCTTTCTCTCTAGCTTCCTTTAAGGATGCTAGAGTAATCGATCCAAGTCCTACCTCACGTCTCCTACCATTTAATTGATAGCGATAAATCCAAGATTTTTTGCCACCTTTATTGATATTAAGGTAAAGACCCTGAGAGTCTGCGTATTTACCCCAGTCCTTCAACGACTCAACTTTTTTAACAGTTAGCATTATATCCCACCACTTATCCCACCACTATGTATTGGATATTATTATATAATATTGAACGTAGTTGGTCACTAATTATGGTAAGTTATTGAATTTAAATATAATAAAAGTATTTATTGGATCCTGTTGGATTAATGTTTAGCGGACTCACTCTCCGCCATATTCAAAACCTAAGCAGTTGATATTACTTGGGTTTTTTTATGTCTGATGCATATGTCCCACCAGTTATCCCACCACATAGATTTATAGTCGTCTAAAATCCACAAACACTTAATGCCAGTTTTGCTGGGTCATGCTGATAACTCAATTGCTAATGTTAGGCATGACTCCATTTTAAGCAAAGCTATTACCAATTCTTTAGACTACTCATCGTCAACAACACTTTAAACTCTATGTTCCGACTGTAACCCCTTAGATATCAATTGATAAACAATATCTGCCAGACCCTTCCGAACACGTTCTTCGTTTAATACCTGACTTGCTAAGTTTTGATGCACATCTAAGCTACCAATAACAGCTTCATTGATGGCATTAGCGAAGCCACCCATCATTGCTTGCTCTTTCGTATTATTAGCAACCTGCTGCATTACAGCGTCGTTTTCCCTGACCTTATCTGTAATCGTTCTGGCGTAGTTCAGCATATCATCATCAGATAGTTCACCTTCAAACAACGCATTCATCTCACCTACTATCTCCGATAATAACTCTGTATTAGGGTCTTTAGGTGCAGCACCACCGCCACCAGTTCCTGCGACTAACTCAGCATCTTCACCTGATAGTTCAATATCATCAGCTTGCTGCTTATGAAGCTTGTAATGACTTAACTCTATTGATGATATATCGATAGGATCACTTGTATTAATAGTCTTGAGGTTTGGAATCAAAGCTTTTATAAATGCTGCCAACTTCAGTAATTCTTTATCTGCGTAGTTAACTATCTGGGACAAGAACTCGTACATTCTTACGAACGTGATCATGTCCTTTTTGAATATATCGAGTGCGTTCTTATCTTCGTTAGCTTCCTTTAAGTCTAAGCTGAAGTTGTGGATGTCTTTATCATTCTTGTTATCCTTAGCGTATTTCACCTGCTGCTTAATACTAGCAATACGTTCTAGTGTTTCCTTATAGCGAGACTTGTAACGATCAACAGCAGGCTTGATAGCACTACTCATCGCAGCTTGTGTACCTTTAGGATCAAAGAATGCTTTTGCGTAATTCTCTACTTCGGTATTGGTGTAAATAGTGCTTGATTCAAGCTTAGTCTGCATCTCATAGACGATATTAGGGTCGGTAACATCCTCTACTTCAGTGGTGTTGTAGTACGGTTCAAAAGCTTCTTTAATGTCATCAGTAGCGTTAAAGAAATCTAAGACAAACGTTTGATCTTTCCCAGCATAAGTACGATTCAACCTCGATAGCGTTTGTACGCAATCAACACCACCTAGCTTTTTATCAACGTACATCGCACAGAGCTTAGGTTGGTCGAACCCTGTTTGGAACTTGTTAGCCACTAACATTATCTGATAATCATTGGTATCAAATGCTTTACGCATCTCTCTACCCTTCAGATTTGGATTCATATTCGCTTCTGTGTACTCTTTTTTAGCACCTTCGATATCATCTGAAATCTTACCTGAGAACGCGACCATCGCTTGCATTTGGTTTTCTATGCCATGTTCTTTGATGTACTGATCAAATGCTATCTTGTAACGAACAGCAGCCTGTCTACTTGATGTCACTACCATCGCTTTAGCTTGACCATCTAACATGTGAGCTACATGAGTTCTAAAGTGTTCACAGATGATCTCGATCTTCTGTGAAATATTGTGCGGATGGATGCTTAGCCATTTAGCGATTTTCACCTTGGCTTTTTCACTCTCTACCTCTTCATCAAGCGTGATATTGCTGTGTTCAAGCTGGTAGTAAAGCCTGTACGTCGTATACCCATGCAAGACATCCAAGATGAACCCTTCTTCAATGGCTTGTTTCATCGTGTATAAATGAAATGCACGAGGCTTGTTGGTTTCAGATGGCGCTTCATCAGGGTTAGGTAACACCCCAAACATCTCTAATGTTTTCGTCTTAGGGGTAGCGGTAAATGCGTAGAAACTTAGGTTGTTGCTGGCACTTCTAGATTCAATTGAAGCGGTGATGATATCTTCTGCACTTAGTTCTACCCCTTCTTCAATCTGTTCTGCTGTCAGCACTTCACGAAGCTGTTTTGCGGTTGATCCTGTTTGTGATGAATGTGCTTCATCAGCGATGATCGCATAACTGTTGTCTTTCAGTGTTGTACGTTCTTGTATGGCATCTAATACAAATGGGAAGGTTTGTATCGTGGTGATAATGATCTTTGCACCACGTTCTAATGCATCAGCTAACTGAGATGATTTAGATTCACTGGTTCCATCTCTGCTGATACCCACCACGACACCGTCTTTATGCTCGAAGCTTGAGATGGTTTCTTGTAGCTGGTTGTCTAATACGGTCCTATCCGTGATAACAATGATAGAGTCGAATATGGCTGTTTCTAATGCGCTATGCAGTGATGATAGTTGATGTGCCAACCAAGCTATCGAGTTGCTCTTACCACTACCCGCACTATGTTGGATAAGATAGTGGTTCCCGGCACCCTTTGTTCTGGTATCAGCTAGTAAGCTTCTAACAACATCCAGTTGATGATATCTAGGAAATATCAGTGTTTCAGCTTTATGTTTCTTACCTTGGTGATCTTCTTTATCTTTAACCTCAAGGTGGATATATCTAGCTAAGATATTAAGTATTGAATCCTTCTGTAATACGTCTTCCCAGAGATAGGATGTTGCATAGCCATCAGGGTTTGGTGGATTGCCAGCACTGCCATCTGCTCTACCCTTGTTGAAGGGTAAGAAGAAGGTTTTAGCACCTGCAAGCCTAGTTGCCATATAGACTTCATCATTACTAACAGCGAAGTGGACTAAGGCTCTCTTCTTAAACTCTAGTAATGGTTCACCTTTGGGCTTCCTGTCGTACTGGTACTGCTTGATGGCATCTTGTACGTTCTGAGTGAAGTCTGTTTTAAGCTCGAGTGTGGCTATAGGTATACCGTTTAAGAACAGCACTAAGTCTATGCTATTTTTGTTCTTAGCTGAGTAGTAAACCTGCCTGACTACTCTTAGTATATTGGCATCATACTTAGCTTGTATATCAGGGTTATGTAATTCAGGTTTGAACTGACACAGTTTGAATTTACTACCGATGTACTTCACTTCTTTTCTTAGGTAATAAAGTGACCCTTGCTTATCCATCTCTTTAGCGACGTGCTTACATAGCACTTCATCTGTTTTAGCCCCTTCACGCTTCTGCATCTTTTCGTATGCTTGTGGCTGGGTGGTTTTGATGTAGGTGATTAAGTCTTCTGGGTATAGCGCGAGTTTTTGATCATAGCCAGTAGATGACCCTTCGACCCATTGGGTAGATGTTAGATAAGATACTATTTCAGACTCGAACACATTCTCCTTGTGCTTATCTAAGATACTCATGCGGCATCTCGCACATCGATTTTACCAGTTACTGCTGCTGATATTAGCGCAGTACGTTTTTCTTTAAGTAGCACTACAGCTTGGGTTGATTTAGTTATTAGATTGTCTATTTTAGACGTGGCTTTTTCCAGATAGTTGGCAATGACTTTTTGTTCTTGGGTCGGTGGCATTGAAATTGATAGGTTTTCAATTACTGACATCCCTATATTTTGCTGCGTACCGAAGCTCCAGTTAAGCTCTATCGCCTCAATGAAATTTCTTGATCTAATAAAGTTCAACGCAAAATAAGGTTCTGTTTTACTACCACACCTAAACACAGCCAGTGGTGACCAAATATTAAATTTGATATTAGTCTCTACAATTGCCGATACACCTGTTGTTGCTCCTGACTTGACCATATATATATCATACAATTTTGGGGAGTATTTTAGTGAATACTTTCTATCATCTTCAATTGAAATATGACCTCTTTTTTTATCAAAGTTAATGTAACCTTTCGATACGGATTCAGCAGAAATGAAAGGTACACCTTCATCTAGAAATTCGGGGGTTTCATGAGGCCCATCGGTAATCGGAACGGATACTATGTACTTTATTTTAGTGGTGCCCCAATGTTCAGGAATCTCACCCAGCCATTCAACACCACTACATTTCATCGGCACTGAAGCATCAAGACCACGTGTAACTGCTGATGAAATCACTGCTTGTCGCTTTTCTTTTAGTAGTTCTATGAGTTTGGTTTGCTTTTCGATTAGGGTATCGATTTTGGTGGTGGCTTTGTCTAGGTAGTTGGCTATGGATTTTTGGTCCGATAGTGGTGGAAGCGGCAAGTTAAGTACCGAAAACTCATTAAACCTGAACTCTGTTGACCTTTCTCTAATTCCTTTAGATAGTGCTTCAATGTATTTCCTTTCAGACATTGTTCTTAAAAGGACTCCATAGTATTTTGTATATACTCTGTGAGAGTTTCTTGGAACACAGACAGAATAAACCGGTGTGGATTTTCCATCAGAATCGGAAACACCAATAGCCCCAGCAAATGCATCCATTGCATGTATGACCAAGTCACCTGATCTTATACCTTGATAGCCATGTTCGTGTATCGCATTCGTGAAACCACTTGTTCTTCTGTTTTTTCTAAGAGTAACCATTCCATCACGAAAAGCAGTGACAATGTCATCAGTATTGCGAATAGGTCTTTGCTTCCTTACAAACAACCACTTTGCTCTAATAGATATCCAATATTCGGGAATATCGCCCACCCACTGAATCCCACTATCCTTGTAGCTTGGATACTGCTTATATTTCATGAAGCATCTCCATGATTTCTTTATTCAGCGTTTCCAGTTCGGCATCTATCACTTCAAGTGATCTTGGCGGTACGTATTCATAGAAGTGACGGTTAAACGGTATTTCATAGCCCACAATGCCGATTAGACCGTCTTTAGCATCTACTTTATTTTCGTCTATCCATGCTAGCGGTACATGAGGTATTACTTCTTGCTTGAAGTATTCAGTTATATCTTGTGATAGCGGTATGTTCTCGTAATCTCTTAGGTCAGCATTCGCTTCTAAATTACCTTTGGCATCTCTACACAATTCAGCGTCATCATCGTGTTCTGATAGGTGCTTTTGAATTGGTTTGAATTGACTAGGCGATAGCTTTGACGTTATTTTCTTAGCTAATATTTTTTTGAACTCATCTCTACTGGTGATTTTATCTGGTTCTATGGCCTTCAATGCTACTAGTATTTCACCACCTAATGCGTTTAGCTTTATGAATGTAGCATCATTTTGTAATGCTTCTAATTTATCTTCATCATGTGGGTGGAAACTGAGTTGTAACGGTCTTTCAACTGTGATTCTTCGATAGCCAAAGTCTGTAGTGTCAAATAACTTCGACACCTTAGTTTCTTCGAACTCACCGTATAAGCGCACAACATCATTAATCTGAACATCACTAAGATACTTACGTTTAGAACCTAATGACTTACGCATGGATTCACCCATTGAAGTCGCATTAATGAGTTGAACTTTTCCTTCTCTACTAGAATCTTTATTGTTGGTTAGTATCCAGATGTATGTCGCGATACCAGTGTTGAAGAACATGTCGTTAGGCATCGCTACGATAGCTTCTACGAGGTCATTCTCTAATACATAGCGTCTTATCTCACTCTCACCACTTCCAGCACCACCAGTAAATAAGGGTGAACCATTCAAGATAATGCCAATACGACTACCACCTTCTGACTGTGGTCGCATCTTAGATATAAGGTGCATTAAGAACAGGAGTGATCCATCAGATACCCTTGGTAGACCCATGCCAAAGCGACCATCAAATCCTCGATCCTTATGCTCATCCATAACTATCTTTTGTACTTTCTTCCACTCAACACCAAATGGTGGATTAGATAGCATATAGTCAAACTGCTTAGACCCATGTTGATCGTCGCTTAAGGTATTGCCGTACTTGATGTTCTCTACTTCCTGCCCCTTGATCATCATATCTGCTTTACAGATAGCATAGGACTCTGCATTAAGCTCCTGACCAAATGTTACCAAGGTTGCATCTTTATTTAACTCGTGAACATATTCAGTGCCACTGGTTAAGAAGCCGCCTGTACCTGCTGTTGGATCGTATAAGCTTCTTACAACCCCTGACTTAGTCAGCACTTCATCATCATTAGTAAATAACAACGAGGTAGTTAACCGGACGATGTCACGTGGCGTGAAGTGTTCACCAGCTGTTTCATTGGATGCTTCAGCGAACTTTCTGATTAATTCTTCGAATAGCAAACCCATGTCATGGTTTGATATGGTGTCTGGGTGTAAATCGAAGCTAGAGAATTTCTCTACAATAAGATAAAGCAAATTATTTTCGTTTAACTTGTCTATCTGATTGCTAAAGTCGTACTTCTCAAATATCTCTCGTGCGTTTTCACTGAAGTCATTGACGTAACTATCAAGGTTTTCCTTGATGTTATTAGCGTCAGCCATTAGCTTGCTAAGTGTGAACTTTGAGGTGTTGTAAAAGCTTTGACCTGATTTACGGACTAAGAATTGCTGCAATGGAATACCTAGATTCTTCCTTGCATCGTACTCTTGCAACACCTCGTCTCTTGTAGCCTCTAAGACGCACTCTAAGCGACGAATCATCGTAAAAGGTAAGATAAGCTTGCCGTATTCTGACTGCTTGTAATCGCCGCGTAGAAGGTCTGCTGTAGACCAGATAAGGGCTGATATTGATTGGGTATTCATTTGTTTTATTGTCTCGTAAAATGCTGGCTAACATATCCTAAAAGTTTAGGGTCATCTAACTTGTCAGTAGCTTGAAGCAGCAACTGTAATACCCTAAACGGCAGAAGAATTAGTGTTAGTAGAGAGGGCAAACACGATAACGAATGTTTTTAACATTTGCATTCTCACCACCTAAGTCACTACAAACCAGTCCAGCACATAGTCAGTCCGTTTAGTGCAATTGATGGTGCAGCCATAATCAGCCAGCTTCTTTATGCCTCTAAGCTGTGCTTCGTGTTTAGAGGTAAACATATAGCCATTAACTGGCTTACTCACGATACCATCTTGGATTAATAGGTCAATCTTTGCGAGGCTAACACCTGAACGCTCTGAGAGCTGGGAAATGTTTAGTTTATGCGGTTGGTCTCTCATGTTTGCTCCAGTTAGTTTCAACAGCCCTTGTATTCTTTAACTACACACTCGTTTGCTGAGTTTTCTACTTTTAGATATGTCAGATGCAGTCAAATTCTTTTTTTAACTACATTGTTTTGTCCATCTTACCTGTAAAAAGTACCTTCTTCATCTTCCCCTAGCTGTTTTTCTAAAGCTTGTCGAACAAGGCCAATCACGTATGTTAGATCTTCTACCTTCTCTAACCTGACCTCTACATTGCCGTTACCCCACCTACCCAGATTAGTAACGTCCTTACTCATTTTTCGAGGGTCGTTAATTTCAGAAAACTTGAGATTTAGACTAAGTCGAAGGGATTTCGATTGTGGCACAACGTCAACGAAGTTTCTTTCCGCTTTAAAGGCTACGTAGAGCTTTAAAAACGTCTCAGTCACACATTCATCTAGTGCAATAACCTGTGTTCTAAATAATTCAAATAATTTCTGAGAGGTGCCGCCATGCAAATGAGGATGATCCGCAATAGTATAGTCTGTACTTTCTAATGTAGCTGGTTTGTAATCTTGCAGTAGGTCATCGGTTAGTTGAGGCCGTGTCCAGATTTCAGACACTGCTTTTGCTAGAACTGCCGCACGTGCTGTGATTGCTGCTTCATCCCAAAGCTCACAGGTTCCAAGACCTCGATTTAACTTTAGAGGGCTATCTCTAAAACCGCCTTCCATATCTCGTTTTTCCTGGAATGAGTGATCGCTGTACTCAGAATTGTAGCCAGTGAGCGTGAGGTTGCCTAAGGTATGGAGAAATTGCTCATGAACTCGGCGCCAATCTTCCCCAAGACCTAACCGCCACTTTGCACTCAGATTCTCATTTTGAGGCATAATGTGCTCGATGGTATAATCCTGTACAGGAACCCTTTCTTTTCGTCCGTGGTTTTCAAAGCGGCGCAACCAGTAGGATCGTCGATTGAATTTATAAAGGTTGCGAATCTGAATCTGACGGATGAATTCGTCATCACTTGGAAACCGTCTGTATGAAGGTAGTAATAAAAAGGTGGCTTTGACGCTCTCCAAATAACGATCTTTTTTAACTTGACGCATAAATGAAGCGAAGGTCTGGCGAAGAGAGTTTGTTGGTATATCACAGACAGCGCGTCGGAAGACGTAGCTCTCCACTAATCTTACTATCGTCAGGCATTCGTCTTGTGTGATCTGATCTTGCTGGAAATCTCGATATACTTCCATAAGCATGGGATAACAAACGTCCACTCTGAGCTCTCTTATGTCGCGGAATGCGGCTGCCAAGGAACTACTCTTTTCAGTGCCAAAGGTGATCCTACAAAAATAGTTTGCGAACTCCTTGAGCGAAGCAAGGAGAACATCAACTTCAAGCTTTCGTGAATAAGCCTTGAATTCATCATAAACGTCACCGCGACGAATTCTGATGTTGCCAGTGTGTATGACAAGGTAAAACCGCATGAATTCGTCAAACTCGTTTTTATAGTTCTCCGCACCGAACTCAATTTCCATAGGGTGCCAGTAATCTGTGTATAAGCGAGTTTGATGTTCATGATCCAAACCCATGAGAACAAAATTTCGAACTAGGTCTGCCTGTGTCAATGCCTTACCAGTCGAATTCATACTCTCAAAAATCATTTGTGGGTTATCAATCCCTGGCTGAAGACACACGTCCACTATCATGAGCTTCTTGATACCTCTCCAAACACAGCTTAAATCAGCACTTGCAATCTGCTGGACAAAAAACTGGAAGTTATCTTTGATCTTAAAAGAACCTTCTTGTGTGAGTGGCTTTCCGTCTATAAGGTCCATCAAAGTTTCTTTGTCTGTACTGGTTAGCAACAAGCGGTAGGCAGCTTCGCCTTTACCATAACGATTTCGGAGGTAGTAGTCGTTAATCTGTTCAGCAGAAACTGGTTCGTCCATCTCTTCTGATTCGAGACGATCTCTCAAAGCCAGCAAAAGAAGCATCATTGTAGTGATACGCTGTTGGCCGTCTATTACCATCCATCGAGGAATAGCGGCATCGATATTTGTTTCAGAAATATAGACAGCTGATCCAATAAAATGACTACCCAACTCTGTACTATTACCAACGCGGATAATGTCATCCCAAAGCTGCTGGCAATGCATTCGTTCCCAGCTATAAGTTCGTTGGAAAATCGGGATTACGAATTGTTTAGAGCCTTCAAGTAGTTGAGTGAATTGGAGATCTTGAGCCTTCATTATTTACCTTAAGATTAGAGTGCAATAATAAACTATCGTTAATTTACTTGCTGTTCGGCTAGTGTTTTGACTTATTTATAAGCTGTTTTATAGTCGTCAGTGTTAAGAGCAGTTCAAGCTTCACCTTCACCAGCAATAGAATTCGTATTAAACAATAGTGTTATTAAAATAAAAAATATTTTCCTCCCTTCTATTTCTTTTTTTCTGATTTACAACCTTTTAAATTTTTAACCAAACCTTCACTAGTACACCTATTTAATGGAAATTCACAAAGAAAACCCACGATTTGTTTATAGTAACCAACTCGACGATACTTTTAAAATAATAACTATAAAGAGATTTCAATAAACACATCTTGGAAGTTTGAGATCAGAAAACTACTCGTCAACGTAAAGTTGGACAGAGGCTATCTTATAAAATGATATCTACGATGATTGGCGCATGATCACTATATTCGATCCAGTCATGGTATTTCCCAACCTGCACATTCTGTAACTTACTAGTCTTGGGACAAAAACAATAGTCTATGTGGTATTGTTTGTCATGTTTCTTAATGTGATAGAAGGTAGCATCAGTTTCAATCCCATATGTTTGACCTGAGAACTTGTGGTAGGCGCTTTTAAAACCCATCTTATCAAGGTAATTACTAATGTCCGCGAAATTATTCCCACTCCTAGGTTTATCCCAGACAACTGAGTTATTAAAATCACCAAGTATTATCGTATTTGAGTTATCGAGCCATGCATCTAAAAAAGGCAAAATCTGGAGAGGTTTACCTTGTTTGTCATGACCAAATCGAGAGGCGCGATGATTGTATGCCCACACAGCCAATATTTTTAAACCATTAGTGTTAACTGGAATAAAATATGTCCAGGTGTTACTAAAAGATGTATCAAGGCTAATACTGCCGTTAAAAGAAAGAATGCAAACACCCTTTCTCGTATCATTACCGTACCAGTAATGCGATACACCATCTGGAAGAGCAGGAAGGTCTTCCTCGCATTCTTGAATTACTGCAATGTCAGGCTTGAGTGCAAGCAGCTTTTTTAATTTTTTGGAAAACGACATGTTGCAGTTCCAAGTGACTATCCTCATGCTGTAATTTTTTGGATATAAAGAACAATATCTTTTGTAGGCTGAATAACTATATCTACACCTGAATTGCAAATTTTGATATTTTTTGCATAACCTTCGCTCAATTATTTATAGGTTGGTGGTAATTATTATTAGATATTTCAAAGTGTGTACTGTTAGTCCTATGAAATTACACTTGTATTGTTCGGCAGTATTAGTGGTTAACCCTAGAAATCTAGATACTAACTGCCAACACAAGTGTAACTTAGTATGTTAGAGCACAAGGCACAATAGTTTTTGTGCTGAGTACCTAGTTAATAAAGTGCGGCGCTGCTGTGCTGTAAGCCTATATATCTAAATCTAGTAGTAGCTCTAGAAGTTTACTGCACAGTAGTGCTATCGTGCGGCCAATAGCTTTACTAGCGGTAATGCCATATCTCCGCACGGAACTACTATTTTATATTTCAGGTATCGTGATACGCACATTAGGTGGTAGTAGGCGAAGGGTAGAGTGATGACCGAAGTCAATCTTGAGACGATACCACCAAAAATTCCCGTCGAATCTACCGGTCGAATCTACGGTTTAAATTCTGGTTTAAATACGCCCTAGGCTTAACTAACTTTCATCGTCTATTTATCATTCAGCCCTCCTATCTTTGTCAGATATTGTTAATTGCGCCTTCCGAGGCTATGAAGGTCCTGTCATATTTTATTTCACCCCCTGCTTTTCAGCTTTAGTTAAATTCAAGCCAGGTCCTTAAAACTCATGGCAGTTAACCACCCAGAGATTGTTATGAATCTCGGCTACTTCGCTATTAAGCTCTAGGTCTCTGCCTATGCTCCCGTAATCAATATGGTGACGGATTAAGTCTGGTAGTTGATCCAGTGAGTATATGTCTTCGACTAGTCCAAAAGCGTAGTCTGCTAGGCTTCCTCGGTGTAGGATAACTTCATCCCTTCTTTTGATGGCGTCATCCAGGTGCATGATATCTAGCAGGTAGCGGATGGCTGATGCTTCATGACCATCGTCAGAATACTTGTCCAGCTCATCGAACCAGAGGTCGACGTTGCCCTGGTGGATCTTGGTTGCTTGGAACAGCCCAGGGTTGTCACCGTCGATGTAGTCGATTTCAACCTCCTCGTAGCTAGCCTGTGATAGTTGCTCGTTAAACTCCTCAATACTGCCGAAGTAAAATCCAGTGTAGCTGGTGTCGTAAGGGTTTGCGTATAGGGTCGTTGTCATGACGTTCTCCTGTGAATGTTAATAAGTTAACGTTTGTTTAAAAACGGAATGTTGTTGAGATTGATTAAGGCGGATTGCCTGCTTACAACTTGCGGCTATGTGCGCATAAAAAAGAGCCAAGACAACCGTTGAAGGTTGCTGGCTCTGTGGTTACGGAAAGGATGTTATGACTGCTCTAATGACCTGTGAGGTAGTAGGGCAGTGCTGGTGCGGGACTTGCTATGCTAAAGGGGGTTTATTAGGGAGGAGGTCTAGCGATCCACATCATTAGCCGCTTGTAACGGACTCAATCAGCGCGTTAACAGTAGCGTCAAGCTTCTGTTATTAGCCCTGCTTGTCTGGGTTGGAAGTGGTTTCTTCGTCCCATGCTTTCACTAGATCCTGCCCAGCTTTGAGTGAGGCTTTTTCGATCTTAGTGAAGACCGACTCCAAGGTAGTCTCGTCGTAGAGTTTCTTGACCTCGTTTTCATCCATCTCCGAGTTAAAGATACCTGTTACGAACATGCCTACTATGCTGCCAAGGCGTTTAGTAGTTGGGATAGCACCACGGACTGTACTGAGGGCAATATCAGATATGTCACTTGCTAGCCCAAGGGTGGTAGCTGCAGCCTCGATTGGTATTGATACGCTGTTACTAGTAATGGTTTTTACGTTACTTTTGATTGACTTTGTCATGATAGTTTCTCCTATCTGTTTGACGTTTAAATGGGTCCCATCCACGGAGTGCGGGGGGTATCCCAACATACATGTGCTGTGCACATATATGCTAAGCCAGAACTAATATTAGAATTATTTACACTAGACACTAAAATTTGATTTTAGTAACACCGTTTCTCTTCAAAAACCTTAGAAATTCCTATAACGTTACTTAATGTAATGGATCAGTTTTGGATTGGATCGAAAAATTGTTATAGTGCGTAATCACAGCATAATTTGAACGGAACGATTATGGATATTAAAAGGCGAGACTTCTTTGGCAACATGGGTAAGAAGGCTTCAGTAGTGGCTGCTGGTGTCGCTGCCCCTACGCTAATACATTTAAACTCTCTCAGTGACGAGTTTAAAGCCTTTAGCATGGACATGAATGGCAAGTTAGGTTCAGTTACAGCTGAAGTGAAAGAACAGTTACATTCTCTAAGTAATCGGCTAGATGGCACTGCATTAAAGCTGTCTTATCATCAGGTGCAATTGTATTTCATCTTCATGCTGCTAGTTTTATCGTTCGGCATAGATGCTGGTATGACAGCGGTTTGGGTGATCAGCTAGATAGTCGTCGAACCTGTACTTATGGACCAGATTATAAAATCAGTTGTGAACTGTATTTCTAGGACATTGAGTCAGAGTGTAAACATTGTTATCTATTATCTAAAAATATAAGCAAGCTAGCTGTATACATTTTTAATATTGTGAAAAATTCAAACAGCCCTCACTGTAGTCATTGTTATTTTAATAGTTCTGTTTAATCGTTAGCAATAAAACCTTCTGGATTACCATTTTTTAAATAATTTACTACTGAACTAATAGTTCCTTTCCACTCACCTCTAGTAGCTACGAAGTTATATTTACCATTATCTTTGTAAATTTTATGACACCATTCATCATCAGAATCATCTGAAATATATCTTGTACAGAACAAATCTTTTTCTATTCGCCATTTACCATACTGTATTAAATCTGTAGATGACTTATATACCAAACGACCATCAGATAAATAATGTTCAATCCAGCTGCTATTATTAGTTCTAGGGAAGTTTCCGTAAACAGTATTCCCAACGAAGATAGATTTAATCGCTTTATCTTGGAGAAACTTTTTTCCTTTAGGCTCAGTAACAGTTTTGCTCTGAGTAATGTTTACTATCGAAGCCTTTTCTTGTGCAGCATTAATTTCAGATCGCAAGAAATCTCCTGCCCACATTCCGTTCACATTAATAACTTTACAATATTCTCCATACTGCTGACATTTTTCTAATGCTATATTGATAGCATCTTCCACATTAGAATAATCGGACCGCCAACTCCAAGCTCCGCTAGATGATTGAGTAAACGCTTTATGGTCCGGTTCACCAACATATTCTTGGTTATATGATTCAATACCCGAATTAGATTGTATAACACTTTTACTTCTTGCACCTAAATCAAATCTTTGCCCATACTTCTTCTCAAGAGACCGAAGTTCAGTGGGAGCAACATAGTTGTATGGGTCTAGCGTTTTGCAGCTAGTAATGACAACGATCATTATTAATATCAAAATTTTCATGTTGTTTTACATCTTAAATTAGAAGTTATAACCAATACCAATAGAAGTTAAATCATATGTTGAATCACTTAAGTACTGAGTAAATTCAATATTTATTGAACCAATATCAACTCCAAAACCAAAAGAAATTCCTGAGTCATCAGCTGATGCTGAAATAGTCTGCGAAGTAAACCCTGGCGCACTTGCAGTGGCTGTTAGCTTGCCTTTTGAAAACCCTAAAAGAGCATATGCAGAAGCATCGGAATTGATATCAGTATGTACAACTCCATAAACTCCCATTAAGTAATCAATTTCAACACTTAAGTCAACAACGGTCCCGCTTATATTTTGTGTGTCATCACCTAATCCAATGGCAAATCTACCTTCAATTGAAACATTGTCTGTTAGGTATTCTCCAAATTTACCTAATAAAGCTGTTGGCTTGAAATCACTGTACCCATTTTCGCTGTACGTTGTCATACCATAGCCTAAACCATAATATTGGTCGCCGATATCGGCAGCGGAGGATAGAGATGAGAAAGATAACAGTGATGCAATTATTGAGATTCTTTTTAGCTTATTCATAACGATTCCATAGTTCCTTTTTATATTGATAAATTAAAATATATATGCAGTATCAATTAATACAGTTGTATTCAAATTAAGTCGACTAAAGCGGCTGTGCTAGGTGCTCGATGATTTCTGGGTAGGCATACTCAACCCTAACATCAGCATTTAACTCTGTCGTAAGGTTGGCTATATCAATGCTGGAACTAACCTGAAAGAACACCGTTCGTAAATGTGGATATTGTTTAATGATCTCTATCCCATAATCACTAGCGATCACCGCAGCATCAGCTATGTCTTTTAGAGTAACCGCCTGGCGACCGGTCAAAATACCAAAGTTATTGGTTCTCGTATTTAGGACCACCGCATAGTTCGTTGAATCTCCAAGCCCCTTCATTAGCAATGGTTGCAGCGGTGAGGTTTTGAAGAGAACAAAGTTCCCCTTGGTTTCAACTACCTGCGCACCACTACTTTCAAGCTGAGAATTGACTTGTTTAAGCGTTTCGATTGGGTTGGATCTCAACACTGCCCGCATCTCTGGCAACTGCTGATAGCTTACCTCGTTGTCTCCAGTTAAAGCGTCTCCCACAAGCAAGCTCTCTATCAAAGTGGTTCGATCCGATTTTTCGCCCATCTCGACGAAGTTACCACCCTGACTAGGTAAGCTTGTAAAAGCAAGACATAGTATAATAATCCTAAACTTCATTTACTGATCCTCCAATATATTGTCTAAAGTTATGAGTTACGGCCAAATATTTGAATCTTCCAATTAGTTAACGTGCCAGTATCGTTCTCTTCTGTATCAACGACTTTGATCGTCCAGTCGCCAGCAACAGTCTCACCGTAGAATAGGTTTGAGAGAAGCACCATATTACTTAAATTGTTTGATCCACCAAAGCCATCACGACCATTTTTCAAAACACTGCGTGTACCCGAGGGTGAAGTCAACTCAATGGCAAGATCTCCCGTTCCTGTATGTGTGGCAGAGACGGTTATTTGCACTGCTTCGACTAGGCCTGAAGACGATACGTTAATGGTGTTACTCGTGCCCGTCACACTGTCTTCTGGAATAGCCTGACTGATAGTGCCACTTGAGAGTAGTGAGGTCTCTGCGAAACTATTAAGATTTGTGTAACTATTCCTTGCCATGTTGACAGCAGCCGTGGCGTCGATCATTCCAAAGCCATACCAATTATGAAAATCGAAACCTGCTGCGTTAGTTGTCCATGCTGGTTCCGCTACGTAAGACCCGTTTGAGAGCGTGACACTCACCGCTGCACGACTGTCGTCGATTTTTACAGAGGTACTCGCCAGAATGTGTTTGACATCTCGCCAGGTCAGCAATGGGTTGGCCTCCAGCATCAACGCTATAACGCCAGAAGTCACAGGAGCCGCCGAAGAGGTTCCGTTGAATGTGTTGGCATAGTTACAGGCGGTATTTGGAGAACCACCATTATTAAAAGCACTTCTGTTACTGCTAGTTCTCGAATAACCGATCGTACAGTTCGACTGATCGGTTGTAATCATGGCTGGCTCGTAAGCATGTGGGGTAGAGGTGGTAATGACTGACGCGTTGAGCCCATACTCACCGCCTGGCGCACTGACCCAGAGTGCTGACCCAGCAGTGGAATAGCTGGATTTTATGCCACTGGCATTGGTTGCACCAACCACCACTTGATAGGGAATAGAATTACCAGAATCCTGATTGGCATTCTGACAGGTAAGACCTGCACTGATCGCCTCATCACAATACACTTTTATAGTGCCAGAATCGTTTAGAAAAGTTTCCCCAAAGTTATTACCAGCAGACTTGACGTAAAGCGCACCCTTTCCGCTCCGAAGGTTGGTGGTCCCTGTCTGATATTGGGCATAGACAGTAGAGTTGATTGGAGAGTAAATTAAAAACCTCAGAGTAGATGTCGCGAATTCACTCGCTATAGTCTGTATGCTTGCATTGAAGATGAACACATCGTCGCTCTTTGGATTTGTAGATGATCCCCCATAAGAGTCAACTTGGTTTGGTATGCTCTGAGATTTAAGCATATTAAACCCCTTAAGCTTGGCAGCAGGTGCCACGCCGATCCCACCGACTGTGTTCCTCGCCATCGCAATCAAACCAGCAACACTGGTGCCATGGTCACCCGTAGTACTGCTATTAGTCGGGTCGGTGTCACTATTGACGAAATCCCAGGACCCGTTAGTCACAACGTTGGCGGCGAGGTCTTCATGTGCGATTTCCAAGCCTTCGTCAACTACTGCCACTAGAACACCATTGCCATCAAAAGATAGGCCATAAACCGTATCAACGTTGATGTCCTTGCCTGAGACGCCACCAGAATCAGCATAGGAAGTTTGCCCAGTGTTCTTCAAGTGCCACTGTTGCGCAGCTAGAGGATCATTCAAATTCGCAATAAAAAAGCCATCAACAGTAACCGTCACAGCTGATGTCACCGCAGTGCCGGCTGTATTGGTAACCGTTAAGGTATACGTCGTGGTTGATGTTGGGGAGACTGACTTGGCAACGTTAGACGTAACTGTACCAACACTATTATTAATACTAGCCGTACCATTCGCAAAGACTGCGGTTAAGTTAACGCTGTTACCTACAGTAATGGTGTCAGAGGCGGTAACAAAACTAGTAATTGATGGTGCAGCTGCAGAACTGCCACCGCCGCCACCACAAGCTTGGCTTAGTAAAGCGAGTCCTAAAATAACCATCAATTTAAATGACATACCTAAGACCTCTTTTTGAAGATAATATTTATCAATATGAATTAATAAACTCTAAACTAAAATTATCTGGAGGGGACCCGTATTGACTACTGGGTTTTCCATTATATTTCACAGGTTCGATTTGTTGGGTAGTTATAGTTGAGCGATGCCAATTTGGGATTAGATGGCAGAGTTTTATAGTTAAGACATGTGTTTGAGTAAAGTATTCGCCTCTAATCAAAGTGTTTAAACAGCCTATCTTGTTGCTGATATAAATTGGATTTTTGACTAATATTCATTCTGTGCCAGTCTATTGTTCTATGGCTTACATCCAGCTCATCTGCGATTTTCTTAGACGGTAAACCCTGACGAACAAGTCTGGCGATCTGCTGTTCAGTTTTTGTTAGGATTTGTAAAAAATTGAAGAATGAGGCATTTTCACTGGACTGCTCTATTGCCTCATTTACTGTGTTGATTAACTGTTTATCGCTGACTGGTTTAGTTAGAAAATGACAGGCACCTGTACGCATAGCGTTGACGGCTTGTTCCAAACTAGCAGTGCCGGTTAAAAAAATGATCGATGGCGCAAACTCGCGTTTGGACAGTTGCGCTTGCATTTCGAAGCCTGACATGCCGTCCATCTTAACATCAAGTAAAATGCAGGATGGTTCATAACGAGGTTCGATTAGCATAAAAACTTCGGCACTTTCGCATTCTATAATTTCAAAACCGGTATCGCTTAACAATCCTGCTAATGTCTGCCTGAGTGCTTTGTCATCATCAACGATGTATATCAACCCTGTCATTATTTTTGATATTCCGTGCTATCTAAGGTTAATCGAAAACACCATTGAGTATCGTCATGCTGAATATATTCTAGTGTCGCTTGTTGCCGTTCAGTGATGGACTTACTAACCCAAAGCCCCAATCCTAGTCCATCTTTTAATTTTGAATGTCCAAGCTTGAATAGATCCTTCAAATCATCCTTTTCTATGCCTTTTCCAGAGTCAGTAACCTCTACAGATAACTTTCTATCGCCCAGTTTATTTAACGAAACAGTGACTTCTTTTGACGAAGTTTGCGCTGAACTTTTTATACTATTTGAAATCAGGTTCATCAATATTTGCATTAATTCATTTTGTTCGATTTTTGCAAAATAAGGTATTTTTGTCCCCCGTATATTTATGCTTATAGATTGTTGGTTGGCGGATGACTTTAGTAGATCGTTAACAAGAAAAAGGCTGTCGTTGACAGAACAATATGGCAGTTTTTTGGTTGGTATTTTTACTAAATTTCGAACAGATTCAATTGTATTGTTGATCTGATTAATTGCATTTTTAGTGTTTTTTAACTCACTGAGTTCAATTGACCAGTCGTCGTCGAGTTTTTCCAATCGTCGTCGTACGCGTTGTGATGAGCTAAGTGCCGTCTGCAAAGGTGT
>Ga0307984_1000159_pt1 | contig 28061 bp, 43 predicted proteins | sample EllFjometageno78_FD_203169 | JGI IMG/M metagenome (GOLD analysis project Ga0307984, IMG submission 203169) | Marine microbial communities from Ellis Fjord, Antarctic Ocean - #78 | ecosystem: Environmental > Aquatic > Marine > Unclassified | place: Southern Ocean | collected 2014-10-09
TTCTCATCTCACCAGACCATCATGATTAAAAGGGAAGCCGCCACAATGGCGGCCCCCTCTAGGGTGAGTCGAAGCCTACTAGGTTTAGGCCTTTGCGTCACTGTCTGCGTCACTGGCTGCTTCGCTGGCTGCTTCGCTGTCTGCTTCAAGCTGAGTGGCAACCGTGATTGGCACTGGAGAGAGACCTAGCGACTCAAGGTTTACGCCAGACTCATGAGCGTCGCGAAGCGCGGAGCGCAAGGCAGCGGCATTAGACAGCTGCTGCACTGCTGTCTTGTTGGCTTTGCGCATCTCCTCTAGGGCATTCATTGCCTCGCTGATGTCAGTGACAACCCACTTCAATTCAAACGGCAGGGTCAGGTCAACGGTCTCGTGAAGGTGAGTGACTCGGGCAACTTCATAGCTGCCCTTATGCTCGACAACCACAATGCTGTCTATCGCCAGCGGTGTTGATGCCTTGTAAGTGAAGGTACGGTTCTCCTCGTGCTTGCTGTATGGAGGAGAAGAAGAACGAGGACTGACCACGTCCAGCGCTACTTCAACCAGATGGACCGAGCCAGCTTCGGCCTGGAGTGCAAGGATGGTTCGTTGTGCTTTGTTCATTTCGATGTGCTCACAGTTTGGGTGGGATTGAATGAAGGCCTGCTCAATATCGAAGCGAGTAGGATGTTTTTTGTAGATAGTATCGGACGCAATTTTCATCCGGCTCTCATGGTAAGAGGTACTGTCCTCATAGCCGTCGAAGAAGGTCTCGCTTTCTGCCTCCTCCTTAGCAAGCTCGGCTACTTTGGTTTCCTCGCGAGCCGCTGCGGCGTAATAAGAATTCAAGCAGCTCTTGCAAACATCGTGATGGTCGAGCCTTCGTTGGTCGCGCGCAACAAACCAATGCTGACCTGGGTCCACGTCGCTAATGATGAAGCCGCACCAGAGCGCCGCCTTGGCTTTGGTCACCTGCCATGTTCGAGATAACGTCATCTGCTTAAGACGTGCCGCGCTAGCGTGACCCGGCATGAAGATGTGAACCCTGGAGTGATTGCTGCCACGGTACATGACGACCTCGCGAGCAAGCTTTGCTCCTGTAGCTGAGGCGGACAGACGCGTCGGAGCGCTCACTAACTGGCTCGATTCATGAGGAGGTTAAATGTGGTAGGGGTCTCGAACTCAATCCATACCCTCGAGCAGAACGCTGAAGTGATGTCAGCAAGAAGCCAAGCATTACCCATAGCCGCGTCGTGGATGGTCTTATCTTCCATCGCTATCGGGTTGGACTGTCGCTGCCGCAGGTAGACGGTAGCGAGTAGCGCATTGTGCTGGATATCTCTCGATAGAAAGTTATGCGAAGGAACGACGAAGCCACAATCTAAAAGCTCATCGCCATCTGGGATTACATAGCCGCCGCGATTGCCTGCAACTTTCTCGCGCTCGCACGCTGCCTCAAGCCCCGCGCGGATGCCTGCAATTGCTTGGTCTAGAATCTGCTGGTCGTTCATTTTCTCTCTCCTAATTAGGAAGGCTATGGTAAACCCTAAAGACAGTAGGGGCAAGCCCTACGCCTTGTTGCCTCGGCCAATCTTGACAACGCCAAGGTTGATGCTTTTGAGCCATGCTCGGTTCGCTTCGAGCCACTTCTCTGGGCGGACATAAGTGCGGCCAGCTTCGTTGTCCATGCGCTTCCATTCGCTGGCGAGGCGACAGATTAGCTGCCACATACCTACCGTGCTGCTCCACTTGCGGTCATAACGAAGAGCCATGAACAGGTCGTAAAGCTCAGCGCCGCGAGTAGCGCGTCTGTTGTTCCAAGTCTTGCGGCACTTGGTGCTGCAGAAGTTGGCATGGTCACGCTTAGCAACGAAGGTCTCGCCGCACTCAGCACAAGCACAGTCGCGCTCGGCGAGAGTAGGCGCGGCATCGACCAGGGCTTCATGCAGCTCGGCGCGAGAAGGCGCGGCAGTGAACTCGATGTTACGAGCTGCAGCTACTTCTAGAAGCTCAGTGAAGGTCATCTCGTTCAGCGCTGCTGCTTTCATGTTCTGCGTCCAGGGGGTTAACAACCAGACAGTAGGTTAAACCCTTAGCGTCTCAGTGTCAACAACCGTCTAGTCGCATGCCTAGAATTCTGGCTGCAACAGCCCCACGGCAAGAAGCGAGGCAACCACAAGGGCCGAGGCAAAGAAACCCAGGAAGGACAGGAGGAGACGCAAGCTAGGAAGTTTTCTTGAAGGGGTAACGATAGCGCAGGCCGTGCGGCGCAGGCTCACTGCCATCTGGAGCCTGCGGCTCGCTTGCTTCGACTCGACGACTGCCCGCGACCACTGCGTAGCTTGTGGCGTCGAACATCTCGAAGGCGAGCGCAAGCGCTGGGTCCTTAGGCGGTCCATCGGAAAAGTATATTTTGAATCCATCAGTGAACTCCTGTGCGGTAACCGACAGCTCTTCGCTGAGCTGCCGGTTGTGTCTACGCATTGAGCGGTCAGTCTCTGCGTTTGTTGCCACGGTTCATCGCCTTGTAGCGCTCGCCATTCTCGTAACTGCCATGCGATGACTGCATGGTGGCACTGGCAAGCATGTGCGGGGTTGGCGGCAGCGACTCCCAGTCATCGGCGGCAATGCCCTGGCGGAGCGCGTCAAGCATGCGTGTGGTCCTGCCGGTACGACACTCTTGCCTGTTCGCCAGCTTTAAGCTCTCGACGAACGCCTCCGTTATGGCGTTTACGTCAGGGGCCTTTCGCTCGAACTCCTGATAGCTCTGTAATAGCCGACTTGCGCCCCACTCCTGCGGCCCTTCGCGGAGCACCTCACGGAGGGCCGCAGGCAGTAGGTCGTAGGCCTCCATCTCAGGTAGGCGCTCTGGCTCGCCATCGGGCACCGTCTCGCAGAGACCCTGATTGCCAAGCAGAAGCCGACCCTTAGCCACGGACTGGCATCACTACATGAGTCAGCTGAGAAACCGGCAGCGCCCCTCGGTAGTGAGAGACAAGGATTGCCGAATGCGGGTCACCTTGAGTCATTAGCGAAGTACTGACCATCTCTCCTCTGTTGTTAATGTCCAGCGCGACGGCGACCTTTGAAACGTAGTCTGGGTTGAACCGAACAAATTCGTTGTCTTTTGGATGAGAGAATTGGCATTCAGCAGAAGGCAGAACCGAGGCGTAGTCGGGGAATTTTCCGTCTATTGAGACGACAGGCACTGACGCGACGTCCTTGCCTTTCAGGTCCTTGAACAGCGCAAAGCCGCCCATGTCTTTAACGCCAGTACCAGAGAGGGAGAATTCAACAGACTCAACCTTGCGCTGCCTTGCTTTTGTTCTGAATTCCTTGAGCAACTGCTTGCTGGAAAAGCCGATAATCATCTGGCTTTCATTGCGGCTGCCAAAGTCGAACTGCAATGGCTCGTGTTTGTCGAGCGTCCATTTCGACATCATGTGCCCATTGGTTGCGACAACGCAGCCCTTTTCTAGGTCAACAAGGAAGCCGCACAGATAGTATCGAATGTCGTCCTCTGCCATTGACACGGACATGACGCGAGCAGCACTAGCGCTCAGCTCAAGGGTTAGCTTGTGGGTATTCATTACTGACTCTCTCTTTTGGATTGAAGCGCCAGACGGCGCTGTTAATAAATTGCGACTAGACTCATTACCAAGTAAGCGCCCAGTTCTTTGCGCAGGTCTTGCCATACCCTGCGGCTAGGCTGCGGTCATCCGACAGGGCCTTGTTGCACATAGCGCATCGACCCGAATGCTTGCCTGCTGCAGCCACCGTCGCAGCGAAGTCCTGCTGCAGTCTGATGAGCAGCTTGTTGGCTTTCGTGGTGCAGGCTGCAGAAGGAGAGAAGACGCCATCGCGGGTGATGCGTCCAAAGTATGTGGCTGTATCGAAATCACCTTCGCTGGTCACCGTCACCGACCCTGGCTTGCTGCTCTTCTGCCCGGCTCGCGATAGATGAACTTCCAGATGCCCCCACTCGCTTGACTCGTCGCCAACAGTAAAGAACAGCTTTGGGAACTTGAGCTGGGAGCCTGCAGCATCCATAAAGGTGATGACTGAATGCAGGGACGGCACCGTCATCTCTCCGAGGTGCGGTAGACGGTCGACCCAAGGCCACTGCTTTTCAGACAGCGACCCGCGCTCCTCAAACTGACTCACTAGCGACTCAGCGAATTCGATTTTTTCTGAAGGGATGCCATGCTCAAAAATGGCGCGGTCGAGTAGTTCAATGCGTTCTTGGTCAGTTAGTCCGGTCATGCTCTTCGCCATCCTTAAAGGGCAGGGGCACGGCGCCCCCATCCCTAAGATTATAGGCTATGACCTATTGATAGTGCAAGCCCTATGAGCCAATAGCCTCTGCAGCAAGGCGGCGAACAACGGCAGAGCCGTTGAACTTAGCGTTGAGTACTTTGCTTACCTCGGCAAGTGAAGCCTCGAGGTGTTTTGCGATAACCACCGATAGCTCAGAAGTGTCAACTGCGAGTTCGGGAGCCAGGGGGATGCCGTCATCACCAAGGGTGACGTCGACGAACTGCACTAACTGGAACGACACAGCCAAGCTGCCCTGCTCAACAAAAGCATGCACGGGGCGAGGATGCCTGGGCGGAGTGACTGAGGTGATGGTTACCCCAGCAAATGGCTCCTCTACAGGTGCAGAATATGCAACGACTTCTGGCGGCTCTATCGATGACGAGCCGCGCTGCATGAGTGGCTTCGCAAAGCCAACTGCTAAGGCCAGAAGGGCCGCGTCTGGACTGACCCCCGAAGGAAGTCTCTCGGCATCCATAGCTGCCTCTATCGAGGCGACGCTGTTGCCGAGAAGGCCACCGAAGCCAGCTGTTGAGAGAAAGGTCTTTAACGCCAGAACTCCGGTAGGGACAGAATTATAAGGCCCGATATAATCTCTGGCCTCACGCAGCAGAGCGTTGCCGCCGAAGGTGGTCATGTAGTGAGGCCCTGACTTTGGGCAGTCGTGCTCGCCGTAATATTTATGCAGCCCAACAACTAACCGGGCCGCGTCGAGCGGCTTTATGTCTTTGCGTAGTGTATTTTCCATCAGTAGATGCTCTCTTCAATCTCAAGTAACAGGGCCTCAGCTTCAAGGTCCACCAAAACAAACGAACAGATAGCCTGTACTGCAGCCTTAAAGAACTCGCCAAACTCTTCCTGGCCCAATGCATCGAAGGCGATTGACTTAGCTACCACATGCTCAACCAGTGAATAGTCTTTGCCGTCACCGTTAGGCTGGAAGGTATAGCGAGACTCAAAGTGACCGACCGCGACCTTGATTGCATCGGACAGCGACTCTTTGCTGGGGAACTTTTCATCAAGCCCTTCTGGCAGGTTGTCGTGAACTTTGCCAATCAATGCCCAGTAGAGCCGGTGCTGTCGGACGTTACGCTTCTGGTTAACGTCCATCATGACAATCACCCCAGGGCTTAGCGCTCGAAAGACTTCACGAGCGTCGTCGCCGACTGGCTGCAATGCCATACCTACTCGAACGGCTGTAATGCGGCGCTTTGCCATCTGAAATATTCTCGCTTCGCGTAAAGCTGCAGGCCTAAAAGAAAGTCAGCGTCATCCATTGCCAGTAGGCCGCTTGCCGACAGTCGTCCGTAGTCAGAAGGATAGGCCTCGGTGAGCAGCTCAATGATACTGACCCGGTGCCTGCCCGGTAGAGCCAGACGCAATCGAGAGATGCCGTGGTTGTGCGAATGAAGGTGCTCAGAATGAAGCAGAGGAATGGCGTGATAGTCGTGAGACTTAATGCCTCGACCACCCCTCCCTATATGCGCTGGGTCGACCGACTCGGAGTCACCGCCAAGCACCTCGTTAATCAGGCATGGCAGCGTACGCAGGTAGGTTAAGTAAGTTCGGTCGCGATGGGTCTTTACTTTGGTCAGGTCGTCCATAACTAACCCCACCGGTATGTGCTAAGAAAAAAAGAGGCGACAACAAAGACGACAAGAAGAACACCAAACCCGATGACTACCAGCCAATCGCGTACAGTGCTCCACTTGCTTCTCGGCGCGGGGTTTCCGTTTACTCTTACTCTCATCAAATTATCCGACTAGACGCAAGCTAAGAAATTCCCCCCACTCCAACGGAGCGGAAGGGTGTGGAGGTCAGGTCACCTTTTCTCTTAGTTCGCTAAAATGGAAGGGCAGGGCCTTGCCTCCGTTAGCCCTGGTCAGCTTCATCCAAACTAAAATCTCAAAAGGGAATGTCATCGTCGAAGTCGTCGTCGCCCCCGTCAGGTATACCTCCCTGCTGGTTGTTCACGTCCTGCGCGTGATTGTTGGCCGCGTCTACTGGTCCGCTGGTTGCCGGTGTCGCGTTGCCTTGACTTGGGCTTGGCTCCTGCTGCTGCCGAGAGTTAACCGCTGGCGGCTCCCACCGACCATCTACGGCACTGACCAGTGACTGGCACCACTTGTGGTAGTCGACCGTGGACAGGCCCGACGCGATAGCTGCGGCAGCAATGGCAGCGAAGGCCTGCGCCTTGGCAGCCTTCAACGCTACAGGCCCCATATCATGAGACCGAGCCGCTGGCTGCTGCTGCTGATTGTTCTGCGGCTGCTGCTGCTGCTGATTGTTCTGCGGCCGATGCTGCTGCTGATTGTTCTGCGGCTGCTGATTGTTCTGCGGCTGCTGATTGTTATGCGGCTGCTGATAGCCCTGCTGCCGCTGTTGCTGCCCCATGCCTCCGCCCTGCCGCGAGTCTCGAGGCAGCTGCTGGCCGTTGATGGAGTTAAGCAGGTTGAAGCCGCTACCATTGACCTTGTACTGGATAGTGATTTGTTGACCAATGTACTGGCCGCACATGTCCAGCGCGGAGTCGTCGATTGTGTAGAAGATGCCGTTGACGTCTTTGACTGAGGCTGGCTTACGACCATCTCGCTGGTTGACATACTGTAGCGTGGTGTTGGCCTCAAAAGGCCCTTGCATTTGGCTCATGATTTACTCTCTGTCGTGGCTTGTCGTGGTGTGTCGTGGTGTGTCATGCCTTGCTGGACCGGACCTCAGGAGAACCCAAGGCCCGGCAGTAACTCTACTCGCCGCGCGCCTCGCGTAGGTCCTTATTCGCAGCCTTGTCGAACTTATACACGGTCTGCAGCGCCTTGAATGTTTCAAAGTCGCGTTTGTGGGTCGCTGGTAAAATGATGGCCTCGAAGTCGCCAGTTAAAAACTTGTCAACTGGGCTCCGCTCTTCGCGAGTAAACAGCAGTACACCGTTGCGACCAGCTAACGGCGGCTCAGATAGATACTTCATCTCTTCGTTGTAGGCCTGACGATACGCAGCCATCTGCAGCATCACTTCTGGATAAACGCCCTTGCCTGTCTTTGCGTCCCAGACCCCGGTCTCGCCGCCCACCTCTAGAATCAAGTCAAGCTGCCCGGTATAGAAGTGCTCTCTCGAGAACACTGCACGCTCCATTGCTATCGGCCTGACTTCGTTTCGCTTCGCCCAGGCAGCGAAGAACTGAACGGCTCGCTTAACCTCAATGTCGAGCCCGGCGACGCCTGGGGCACGGGCTTTGCGGCTAAGCTTGGCAGTAAAGAAGTCTTCAATATACTGATGGACCTGGGTGCCAATATCGCCAGCGCTATCTCGAACGGCGTTCGATGCGTTTAGCACCTTCGGCCCTAGTTCTTGCAAGCCGAGGCGGATATTCTGCCGGGCCTTATCGGTCAGCGAAAACTTCATGTCGCCCTGGGGCAGCAAATCAAGAATTGGCTTGACATGCTCAACGGCCACAAAGGCGCACACCCGAGCCTGCCAAGGCAGCAGCATGCGGGTCTTGTCTTTCATGCCGAGAATTGTGGTGCAGTTTGGCACCGGGTAAGACTTGCCGCCCTTTTCGCGCATCCGGTATACGTGATTGCCGCCGCGACGAAGTTCAATCTCGCCGCCGTAGATGGTAGATTCGAATGGAGTGCCCATAATTACGTCTCTCTCTCGTGTTGTTGGATGGCAGATGTTAGGGGGTTCCTTATATAAGGTCAACACCTACCTATAAAGGGCGAACCCTGCCATACTTCGGCGCAGGAAACCAAACCAACGAGGCGAACATGAGTAAGAGCAAAGAGCAAAAGGAACAGGCGCGGGTGGAGTACCCGACCACATCGGCGTCGTTTAATATCCCAACGCAACAGGGCATGGTTACGGCCATCGACGCATTCTGTGAAAAGCACAGCATGGGTGAGAGCACGTTCTCTAAGCGACTGAACGGCGACCCTAATTTTATGAGGGAGATGCGCGGCGGCAGAGACTTGCGCTTATCGATGGTCCATAAAATATTCAAGTTCATGAAGTCTTACGGTGCTGTACGCTAGCTACGAGGGCAGCCTGCTGCTAGTGCCGCCAAGCAGTAACGCCCTTTATCTTAATCGGACCAAAGGCCGAGCAAAAACAGAAAGCTACAAGTCATGGATAGCCAGCAGCGGGTACGCGGTCAATCAAGACAAACACCGAGACGGACCGTTCGCACTACTGCATCGGCAGATTGAACTTGAGTACGTTATCCGACTCCCTCCTGGGTCCGACCTGGGCAACAGAGAGAAGGCTATGACTGACTTGCTAGTCAATCAGGGAGTGATTCAGGATGACCGGTACGTGGTCAAGATAACCCTCACCAAGATGATGAACTACAAGGATGGCGGACCTCAGTTATTGTGGAAGGCCATCGGACTGACGTAAAAAACCCCGGCGGACCGGGGCACAAGGTAGCGAGAGAAGAGTTTTACAACGTTTGCATGGGATTGCGCAGGCATTGTAGGCATGACTCGCTTCGGACAGCAACACGGTAGGCTGAGGCCTAGCGACTAGACGGATAGATTTATGTCATATCAAGCGACTAGCTGGGCATGGGCCCAGGACGTTACGCCAGTACAGAAGTTGGTACTGCTGGCGCTGGCTAACTATGCGGGCAACGAGGAGGGTGAGTGCTGGCCTGGAAGGGACACGCTAGCGAGCATGACCGGGCTGAGCGTTCGTTCAGTTAGCCGGGCGACAAGCGAACTAGCGAAGCAGGGGCAGCTCGCCGTCGAGGCTCGAGCTAGGGGAAACGGCTCGCAGGCCAGCAACATCTACCGGCTGAGCTTACGGGAGGACACAGAGGCTACCCCCCCAGGACACACTGTCCCCCCTAGCCAGGACACACTGTCACCCCCTATAGAACCAGTCATTAGAACCGGTAAAGTAGAACCTAAGTCCCCTATATCCCCAAACGAAGAGCCCGTCGTCGGCTCGTTTGATGCGTTCTGGGCTGTGGTCTGGCGCAAGGACAACAAGCAGAACGCAGTGAAGGCATACTCCAATGCGATGGAGCGACTCAAGGAGAGCTACAAGCGTGGCGACGTCACCATTGATGCAGCCACCATCGTTGAGCGAGCGCAGGCCCAGGCTGACCTATACGAGGACGACGGTACTGAGTCACGGTTCCAGGCCCACGCTACAACATGGCTGAACCAGTCACGATGGGAAAATGAAAGCCTGACAAAGAAAAACCATGCTGGCCGATATGTTACCGACGAAATGGGCGCGGTCTATGACACCGCTGAGGGGCGCTACGTATGAGCGACATCATCGAGATGAAGCGCATGCTCGCGGACCGAGCGCAGGAAGTCTGTGAATACATCTGCCCTGACGGCGAACGCAAGCAGCACGAATGGGCGTACGACCCTGGGCACGGCAAAATCAAGGTAGAGCTGCGTGGAGGCAAGGCTGGGGTTTGGTCTCACTTTGGTGGGGATGGTGGCGGAGACCTGATTGACTTGTGGCGATACATGCGCGGCACCAGCATGCGTGACACGCTGAAAGAGGTACGCAACTACCTGGGCATCGAAGAGACAGAGCCTCACCGCACGGCAGCCAAGAACTGGAACAGGCCAGTACCTCCGCGCACCGACCTCAAGCCAGAAGTCAGCGACGTTACCGAGTATCTGACCGGCACTCGAAAGATACCTCAGGCGTGGCTCGACACCTACGACATCGGAGCGCTGCCCAGCGGCAGAGCAATGGCATTCAAGTACAAGCTCAATGATACCGACGTCCGGCTGGTCAAGATAAGAACCCTTGATGGCAAGTCCATACCGACCGAGGCTAACTGCGAGCCGATACTTTTTGGCTGGCACACAGTGCCCGACGCATGCCGAGTAATAGCCATCGTCGAGGGCGAGCTTGATGCGCCAAGCGCTATGGCCCTAGGGATGCACGTACCAACGCTATCAGTACCGTTCGGTGGCGGCTCTGGTCAAAAGCAGCAATGGGTCGAGCACGACTGGGAGCGGCTAGAGCAGATGGAGAAGTTCTATCTGATGCTGGACAATGACAAAGAGGGTGACATTGGCTGCGAGGAAATAGCCAAGCGCCTGGGGCGGCACAAGTGCGTCAGGGTCAGGCTCCCTAGGAAGGATGCCAACGCCTGTTTAATGGAAGGCTTATCCATAGATGACGCGGTCGAAGAAGCTGAAGAGATGAAGCCTGGAGGTATCCGACTAGTCGCATCCTATGAGCAAGAAGTGCATGACCTTTTCGACCCACCCCCTAACACACACCTAGGTTACTCAAGCCCGTTCACTAGAATGCACGGCAAGCTGCTGTTCAGACCGGGCGAGGTAACGGTCTGGTCTGGCGACACTGGCTCGGGCAAGTCTCAAATACTGTCTTACCATGCGGCTTGGTGGGTGAAGGAAGGCAGCGGGGTTGTCATAGCTAGCTTAGAGATGGCTCCAAACCAGACGCTCAGACGAATGGTCAGGCAGTGCTGCGACATGAACGCACCGTCGAAGGTATTCATAACGGAGTGTTTCGAGTTTCTGTCTGAGTCTCCCGCAGGAGGACGGGTGCTGATATACGACCAAGTAGGCAAGGATTCGCTCAAGGTCATTCTCGACAGCTTCAGCTACTGCATGCGCAAGTACGGTGCTGACATGTTCATCATCGACAGCCTGATGCGCCTGGGCATAGAGACCGACGACTACAACGGGCAGGAAGCAGCCATGTTTGAGCTGACCAACTGGGCAGTAGTCAACCGGGTACACGTTCACTTAGTGGCTCATAACCGCAAGCGTCCAGCTGGACACAATGGAGGACAGGGGACCGACGGAATTAAGGGCGCAATGGAGGTGGCTGCTAATGCGTTCAATCACATCGAGATTTGGCGACGACGCGACGTAGAGGAAACGCTGAGCAAAGAGGCTGCCGGTATGCCTCTCTCGCCGAAGGAACAAGACAAGGTTGACTTGCCTTCTGTATCACTGGCCGTGAACAAGCAACGCAACGGGGACTTCGAGGGGCGCATGGGCTTATGGTTCGACCAAGACTCGTATAGGTACTGGGAAGAGAAGGGAGGACCATACGGCATAGGTAATAACCCTTACTTTTAGTAGACTTAAACCTACTGCACTGTATAATGAACAGACGACATACTCACTGAGTGACACCGAATGACCAAGTACAGCGTTACCAAGTCTGACCCAGGCCTGCCAGCCTGGACGGTACTAGCCATCCGCAGTGGACGGGTAGTATCAGTTGAGTATTTTGAGTCCAAGGCAGAAGCAGACTCCTGGGCCAATTGGGCCTGAACAACACACCGTAGGTGCAATGGCAACACACTGCCCTTTCACGGCAGATTTAGCGGGTTCGATTCCCGCACGGTGTACCAAACTTGGGTGTAGCTCATTTCGGTAGAGCAGACTGCGGGGATGCGCAGTCAGGAGGTGGAATCGAGGCCACCCACCCAAGCCAAACTTTGCTGGACGCGTTTCTCGCAGGTCGCGCGGAAAGCAAGGCAAGACGGTAGGCACGCTGCAAGTGTCCTAGAGCGGAGGAGGTCCGCACCTTAGCTCGCCAGTCTGACAGGGTAGGTACCATCCAAGAGATGGCAAGCAGGGTTCGAGTCCCTGGGCGAGCAACCTATTAGGAAGAAGCCTAGCATCATGACTAAGGCAGCACTGAAGAAGGCTCGCGCAAGAGTCAAGCCTAGGACGAGCAACGGGACACCGGCAGTCAAGTGGCGACCGGAGTTCATTGAGCGAGTCAGGGGCGCAGCCTTCCAGGGCGCTACTCAAGCTGAGATAGCCAAGATGCTGGGTGTAGCAGTAACAACACTTCATCGCTGGGCAAAGGGTAAGCCCGAGTTCAGCAAGGCCCTAAACGAAAGAGACGAAGCTGATGCGCGTGTAGAGCGTTCACTCTATGAGCGAGCCATTGGTTACGAGTACATCGAGACCACCAGCGAAGCAGAGTGCGTAGCATTCAATGAGGATGGCGAGCAGGTACCCGTCGACAGTCCATTCGCGTACAGCTCTGAGATTGTAATGGTGCCGAAGAAGCAGGTAACCAAGAAGGAAGCGCCAAGCACGACGGCGCAAATATTCTGGCTTAAGAACCGCAAGCCTGAGTCCTGGCGTGACAAGTCTGTTGTAGAGCATGAAGACCCACAGAAGCGAGTAGCTGCATTACAGATGGGCCGCAAGCGCATAGCTGACGCACGCAAGAAGCGCGAGTCCAAAGAGTCATGAGCAAAGCCGAAGCACTCTCATGTCACCACTGCGAATGCACAGACCAATCTGTGCTTGAGTTCTGCGATGACTGCGAGGCCGCATTCTGCGAGGACTGCGAGGTAAACATCGCCCCAGGCGAAGGCCACTGTCCCGAAGACCATTTATTCCAGCTGCCAGAAGAGAGCAGCTAACAACCAAGAGAGAGAGCATGAACGAGAAGCAAACACCAGATATTGAGCGCAACTTCGAGAGCCAAGAATTTAACGCGGCAATGGAAGACGTGTTCGAGGCACTAGACCAAAGTGAACTTCCTACCGAGGTCGGTACCGACGTACCTGACGGCGTACCGCTGTCAGCCATTGCGGGACATCGGCTTGTGTTGGTCGAGGATGCCTTGCGTGTTGACAAAATCGTAAAGGAACGAATAGCGGCACGGGTAGACCTACTAATCCGCTCCGTCTGCCAGACGCTGGCAAGCAAGCCAACGGCAGCCATGTCAGAGCAAGGCCGCATCGTTGCGATTATAGCTGGGTCCAGCAGCCTGCTCGATGAGCTGTCACGGAACAACACGAAGGGTACCGACGCCAACCAAGAAGAGGTCGACCGGAAGGTTATCTTGCTCTGCTGTCAATTGATTCACTTAGCAGTAGGTGGTGACATCACACTGGGCTATGAGCCACCGCTGTCTCCTAAGCAAGACGAGGACTCCGACCTCGACTCCGACGGTTACGAAGAGTAAGGCCTGACTGATGAGTGGTGAAGCAGAAATAAGCAGAATGGAACGCGCGCTGACTCCGTTGCACATGGTAGTCGAGCCCCCTGGACAGGACCCCACGCCTGAACAGGTCGACGAATGGATGATGGAAGTGTCGGAGGTGTGCCAAACGGACATCGCGACACACCAAGCCAGCGATGCGTTGCAGGGCGCTCTGCTTCACCTAGTCAGGGGCATGGATGAGCGGACAGCAACGCTCATCATTTTACGTGAGACGCTGCGTGAGACGGTAGAGCTAAAGGCTCGACTCATTCAGTTCGTCAACACAGACAACAAGCGAATCATTGTCCCAGGAGCCCATGCATTAGCAGAGGCCCTGGGCAGGAGAAACTGATATGACTGGCAAGGCAAAGAAAGCGAAGGAAAACGCACCAGCTACCGAGACCCTGTATTGCTTCACCAACGGAGCCATGCAAAAGCTGCTTCTGGTCGCAGATGAAGAGACCGGAGTTGCTACCGACAAAATCACCGGCAACGAACTCAACAGCGATGACATCTCTACATGGGAGTGGGCATCTAGCCGCAGTGACGCAATGGCTGGCGCGATTGCCCTTGAGCGCGTGCGTATCGCCGAGCTTGCAGCGACACAGAAAGCGCACCGCGCTGAGATTACCTTACTGCAGGCAGCGATGGCCGAAGAAGAAGCTGAAGAAGGCAGCGGCACCAGCGGCACCAGCGGCACCAGCGACGCCAGCGGCACGGCAGCCACGGCCGCTCCCGGCTCAACCGACGAGCTAACCGAAGGTGGTGGGCCTGCCGAGTAGCAATAGCAGCCCCTGGCTGTGATGAAGCAGCCAGGGGCGTCAATGGGATTGGCAGTTATGAAAGTAACCTACTACAGCATCCGAGCATTTAAGCCCGGCACACCAACTTCGGAAATCGAAGTCATGCAAATAGTGCTCGACGTCGACGAGGACGGCATCGTCACCAACAATGGCACCGTTGTCGGCAACGACCTCAGTGAGTGGTTGGCCGCTAACTTCTGGGGGCCAACCGTAAACGAAGCCATTGCCACCGCTATCAAGCACCAGAGCAGGGCCTTAGATTCACTCTCTCGTGACGTTGCAATAACCGCCAGCAGACTTGTTTCGTTGCGCGAGTTAGCTTCACTCCACGCAGAGCCGGAGTCGCCCACATGCCACTAGAGCCAGTGAGCTATTACGTTGTCGACACAGAGAGTGGCAACTTCGACGTCCTGCCTCACCACGACGTCCACCTGAAAGACATCCGCATCCATAAGCTGGAGTTATTCAAAGACCACAAGGGCTTGCTTCACTTGGTTGACGGCTCAGCTGTCAGCGAACGATGGCTAGCTGCAGGTCGATACGCGGAGTCACCACGAGCAGCCATAGTCGCGGCGCTTAACTTTGTGCGAGCGCAGCAACCATCGATACGCCAAGCGCTGGCAGCTAACCTCACTCGAGGCAAGAAGCTGTCTGCGTTACTTGACTACCACACGTGGGGGACCGAAGGATGAGCAACGGCAGAATGGAACGCTGCACACACGGCGCGTACATGCCAGCGAATGGGTTAGCGCGATTGCCGCCGGGGCAGGGCGCACCAGCACGCCACCTCTGCGCTGTCTGCGCGTACGCACAGGGGCACCACGACGGAATGCTTGAGCAGTTGACCGCAACGAAGACAGAAGACCGGCCAGGAGGCAGTCACAGTGAGTGACCCCTTGTATCAAGCCATATGCATGCACAACAAGAGCATCACGGCCAAACTGCCCCTGAGTGACTGCTTGGTCTGCACGTACAGCCGAGGCTGGGATGCAGCAATGGCGCTTACCGAAGCATGCAATGGCGTCGCCAAGCTTGAGTCTGGCCCAGCCCGTAGCGACGCGTCCGTCATCAATCAGTACGATGTCATCAACAGCGACAACCTCGGGACGCTTATCAGCTTGGTCAATCGAAGACTAAGGCATGACTGGGTGACGGTAGGCAGTGTGAACGCCTCATGGACCGGCACCCGACTGGAGTACACCCAGACGATGACCTCACACGTAAAGCGGGAGGTGGACTGATGCTCCGCTGGTATCGCTTCGACGTGGAATGCCCAACACCCAAGCTTCACTCAGTAGACGTAGAGCACGCCACTAACGGCAGACTGCTGTTGAAGGGCGGCAAGTTCATCAACCGCAGAACATCCAAGCAGGGCGAATGGCACCCGACGCTGGAAGAGGCAGCATACGACGCCAGAAACAAGCTGGCACGGAAAGTTACCTCAGCCCAGGCGAAGCTGTCATGGGCTAGACAGACCCAGTACGAGTTCGACGAACACTACACGCCCTAGAGGAGCAGCAACATGGCTACTGATTCAATCGACTGGCACGGCATTCAACGAGTCTGGCACGCGTACGACCACGGAAAGCTCAGGACAGTGTCCGTCGTGCATGAGACGCCGACGCGGCTGTATGTCAACGAGACCAACTTCATTAAGCGAGCATCACCTGGGTGCTTGTTCTTTCGGACTGAGATGGAAGCAACCAATCATGAGATTGGACGCATGCAACAAGTCATCGAAGATAACCGAGCGGAGACGGCCATTCTCTTGCGGCACGTAGCTAGACTTGAGGGGGCCATAGGCAAGTCAGCGCAATGACCATCATAGGCATAGGCAATGATGGGGCGACCGCGTACGTCATCAGGGACGAGGTCTACTCGGCACAAGAAGAAAGGGAGCAGTACCTGCTGGCGGCAGTACGTGAATTAGAGTGGCCCCGACCAGACCTGACGGGACTGACCCTTGTGAAGGACGAGCCCAAGCCGGTCACAGCAGACGACGTCGCGGCATTAATCAAAAGCGAACAGAAGGACGACCCAATGACTAAGACAATCCAAACCCGACCCAACCTTAGGGCGCGACTGGCCCTGGCTCTAGCTGCCGGAATGAGGACGGCAGGCGAGGGCATTGGCTCCGTCATGCGTAGCAGCTCAAAGCTTTCACCGGAAACCCTGAGGCCAGCGGTCGGCGGCTCGTTACGCGGCACCGGCTCACTCGGCGGCAAGCGACGCAAATTTAAGCCACGTAACCGGGTACACTCTGGCTCGATAAGAGAGCGACGCGCGAGCAAGTAGAGGCAGCCTTGATAACCGAAGAAAAGAAGGACGACATCGAGAAGGAGCTGGACCGGCTCCTGTCGGAATGCTACGGATACCCAGAGGACTACGCGAAGGCCGCGTTCCCCTGGGGCGAGAAGGACGGACCGCTTGAGCACAACACGCTGCGTGAGTGGCAGTTTGGTTATCTGAGGGAACTGGGCGAAGAGATACGGGCTCGAGGCTTTGATGGCATCGAGCCCGTTGACCCCATCCTCGACAGCACATCCAGCGGGCACGGCATCGGCAAGTCGGCACTGACCGGCATCCTGACCAAGTTCATCCATGACACCAGACCCCATAGCTCTGGCATCGTCACAGCTAACACGTCAACCCAACTGAAGACACGCACCTGGGCCGAGCTGGGCAAGTGGCACCGTATGTCACTCACCCGTCACAGGTCGGACTACTACGCGTCGCGTGGCAACATGTCGCTGGTCAACGTCTGGTACCCTGAGTCATGGCGAGTTGACGCGTTCACTTGCCGTGAAGAGAACAGCGAGGCCTTCGCAGGAAACCACGCCAACAGCGCCACTCCGTTCTATATCTTCGATGAGGCCAGCGCGATACCGGCTAAGATTTGGGAGGTGGCTTATGGTGGACTAACTGACGGCGAGCCGATGTGGCTGTGCTTTGGCAACGGCACTCGCAACAGCGGCACGTTCTACGAGACCCACAATCGAAACCGCGACATGTGGCGTCACCGAACCATCAGCTCGATGGACGTCGAAGGCACCAACCACAAGCTGCTGCAGTCTTGGATTGACGCCTGGGGCTGGGATTCTGACTTTGTTAAGGTCCGAGTGCGGGGCTTGTTCCCTAACAGCTCATCGCTGCAGTTCATCGACACCGACTTGGTCGAGCATTGCATGGGCGTCAACCGTGGCTTTGAATTGCGCGACCCGCTCATCTACGGCGTCGACGTTGCGAGGTTCGGTGATGACAGCTCGGTCATAGTTAAGCGCCGAGGCCGGAAGGTCCTGCCTATCGACGAGGTCTACCAGAAGGGACGAACGACGCAGCTGGTTGCCCGCATCGCCGCGATGGCCCGACAAGAACAGCCAGACGCAATATTTGTCGATGGTGGCGGTGTTGGCGGAGGGGTCATAGACCTACTGACAGAACTGAACGTTGCCAACGTGATTGAAATCAACGGGGCCAGCAAGCCCACCGGCAGAGAGTGCGCCAACATGCGCGCTCAGTGTTGGTGGAACATGCGTGAGGATGGCCTAGCCAACGGGCATGACTTCCCGCCAGACGAGGATTTGCGCGCAGACCTGACGCAGATGGAGTTCGGTTACCGCATATCAGACAACCGAATTCTGCTAGAGCGAAAGGACGACGCCAAGAAGCGCGGCATTCATTCACCTGACAGAGGTGATGCAGTTGCGCTAACATACGCGCTACCGGTCGGCCTACGGGCTGCGTCTAGTCGGGAGCTTGGCGGGAATGCCAGAGCAGGCAGACCACCAAACCTAGTGACCGACAACTAGCGGAATAACTTATGTGCGTAGGTAACATCAAGCGCTCGCTGATAAAGCTTTTCGGCGGAGGGGACGAGAAAGAGGCGACAGTCGCCGAGCCGCCACCATTACCAGCAGAGCCTAAGGCAGCCCCGACACGGCAGGACTCCGGCGTCAAGGCCCGGCGAGTGACCGAGGTCAACAAGCTCAAGGCATTGGCTGGCACGGCATCGCTGAATGCTACAAGCACCCAGGGCCTGCAGACCGCAGCCAACACCAAACGCAAGAAGTTACTCGGGTAATGGTCGATTCTCGGCAGTACAGCCCAGTCCAGTGGCATAAGCGCAGACATGCCTCGTTGCTGACAGAGCGCAGCAGCTTCGAGCCTCACTGGCGCGATGTTGCCGACATGCTTCTGCCCCGTCGCGGTCGGCGTCTCTACAAAGGGCAGCAAGGTGACGGCGGAAAGATTAACCAAAAGATAATCGACTCGACCGGCACTCACTCGTTGAACATCCTGATGTCGGGCTTGATGTCCGGCGTGACAAGTCCAGCACGCAAGTGGTTCGCCCTTGCAACGCCAGACCGCGAGATGATGGAGTTCGGCCCGGTGCGCGATTGGCTGACCATCGTTGAGCAGCTGATGTATCAAGTGCTCAAGGCTGGCGGGCTGTATCGCATGCTGCCTAATGTCTATGAGGACCTGGGCGCGTTCGGCACCAGCTGCCTGTTCCACGCGCAAGACTTCAACACCGTGGCTCGGTTCGGTACGTTTGGCATTGGTGAGTACTGCATCGCTCAGAACAGCCGCTACCTTGTCGACACCGTGTATCGAGAGCTACCCATGACTGTCGAGCAGGTAGTGCATAAGTTCGGTGACAGAAATGCACCACCATCAACTCGATGGCAGAACATCTCCGCGTCGACCAAGGCGCTCTACGACGCAGGCAACTACGACGCCTGGGTTGATACGGTCCATTGTTACTTCCCGAACACTGGAGCAGTCAGCGGCTCGACCAAGTCCAACGAGCTACCGTTCAGCTCGTTTGTCTATGAAGGGGGTGAGCATCATGAAGCAGGCAAGCTGCCCCTGGAGACGAAAGGCTTTCGTCGCTTCCCTGTGTACGTGCCTCGGTGGCACCTGCTGACTCCTGATGCGTATGGCCGCAGCCCAGGCATGGATGCTCTTGGCGACATCCAGCAGCTGCAAGACCAGCACAAGAAGAAGGGCTTAGCGCTAGCGAAGATGGTCAACCCACCAATGGTGGCCGATGCTGGCATGAAGAACACGCGACTGAGCACGCTGCCCGGCGACGTTACGTTCGCTGGCTCGACTGCTACTGGCGAGGGCTTTCGTCCTGCCTACACCGTCCAGCCGCGCCTGAGCGAGTTCAATGCGGACATCGACGCAACGCAAGCGCGCATCCGGCGGACGATGTTCTCTGACCTGTTCCTGATGATTACCGAGCGACCGGGGGTGCAGCCACTCAACGACTCGGAAGTGTTCGAACGGAAAGAGGAGAAGCTTCTCGCCCTAGGTCCGGCAATGCAGCGACTAGACGAAGACTTGCTTGGCACGCTCATCAACAATACTTTTGATGACATCGCTGAAGCAGGCATGCTGCCACCACCACCAGAGGAGCTAGCAGGCATCGAGCTAGAGGTGGAATACCTATCCATCATCGCTATGGCTCAGCGAGCACAGGGCCTCCTGGGCATGCAAGACACAGCTGCGTTTGTCGGGCAGATGGCAGGCATACAGCAAGCAGCTGGCATCCCGGTTACCGTCGTCGATAAGTTTGACTTCGAACAGGCCGTTGACGAGTACGCAGACAAGCGCGGCGTACCAGCTGGCATCATTCGAGCAGATGACGAGGTCGAGCGAATACAAGCCACCCGAGCCCAGGAGGCCCAGGCGCAGCAAGCAGCAGAGATGGCAGCCAATGCAGGCAACGTGGCTTCGCAGCTTGGTGGCATAGAGTCAGCCAAAGGCAACATCGCAGCTGACCTGTTCGACGGCGCTGGCGAAGGTCCTGGCGTTGATGGGTTGCTGCAATGAGCAGGCCCAACATAGCCAAGGAAGGTGACGCAGCTGCGATAGACCTGTCGACGAACAAGGACGTAAAGCGAACGTCACTCAATGAGGACATTGGAACGTTCGAGCGCAGCGATGATTTGCGCGCACTAATGCAGGCCCCTTGGGGCAGACGACTTGCGTGGGGCTGGTTGTCTGAGTCAAGGGTCCATCAGAGCCCGGTGGGTAAGGACAACGAGGAGACCCACTTCAACCTGGGCCGACAAGAGTGGGGCAGATGGATGTGGCTAGAGCTGCAGACCCCCGCTCTTATCGGCCTGTTCAGACTAATGCAAGACGAGGCACAAAATGCTGCACAAATTTCTCAGAACGTTTCTACTGCTAGCCCTGCGATTTAACGCGGTAGGCGACGAAGGCGCTGGCGGCGACGCTGGCGAAGATGCTGGCGCTACAGGTGGGGCATTCGATACTGATGCCGCTACCGGTGGCGCGTTCGACCTTGAAGGTGAAGGCACCGGCGACGAAGGCGCTGCCGGTGACAAGAAAGAAGGGGACGACGACGACCCCGACGCAAGTAAGTCCGACGATGACAAGGGTGATGCTGCCTCCAAAAAAGAGGGCGCACCAGAAGCGTACGAGGATTTTCAACTGCCGGAAGGCACCGAAGCTATTGCTCCACTAATGGACGTGTTCAAAGCTGAGGCCAAAGAAGCGGGCCTCTCCCAAGAACAAGCCCAGGCGCAGCTGACTAACTTGGCGACTTGGAAGGCTCGCATCGACGAGCACCACGCCACTGAGGCAACTGACCATTGGCAGCAACAAGCAAATGACTGGAGCGCACAGAGCAAGGCCCAGGGTGTAATGACTCAGGAGAACATGGCATTGGCAGGTCGCGGCCTATCGATGCTTGACTCAACTGACTCGGAACTGGGCAATACGCTGTCGATGCTGGGGCTGAACAAGCACCCTGCCATCATCCGAGCGTTTGCATCGTACGGTCGCCAACACGGTGACGCTGAGATTCATGACGGCAACTTGGGCGGCTCGAACAACTCGCCTGAGTCAGTCCTTTATGACCACCCAACTTCATAAGACGACAGGACTACAAACCAAATGGCTGGACTAGCAACAACCCACCCGACCCTTGCGGACGTAGCTAAGACGCTCGACCCTGACGGCAAGGTGGCTTCTATCGTTGAGATTCTCAACGAGACGAATGAAATGAACGAAGACGCGGTGTATCTGGAGGGTAACCTGCCTACTGGTCACCGGCACTCTATCCGCACCGGCATCCCGGTTCCTACATGGCGCGCTCTGTACGCTGGCGTCAGCCCTACTCGCAGCACGTCCGCTCAAGTCACCGACAACATCGGAACGCTTGAGGCGTACGCAGAGGTCGACAAGAAGCTCGCCGACCTGAACGGCAACACCAATGCATTCCGACTGTCCGAGGACCGGGCGCATATGGAAGGCATGAGCCAGGAACTTCAGTCCACGCTGCTGTACGGTAACGAAGGCACAGAGCCTGCTGCGTTTACTGGCCTTGCTCCTCGATACAACTCGTTGAGCGCTGCCAACAGCGACAACATCATCGACGCTGGCGGCACCGGCACTGATAACGGCAGCATCTGGCTGATTGTGTGGGGACCTAAGAAAGTCCACATGATTTATCCGAAGGGCTCCAAGGGTGGCATCTCGTCTGACGACAAAGGTCAGGTCACCATTGAAGACATCGACTCGAATGGTGGTGGCCGCATGGAGGCTTACCGCACCCACTACAAGGCTGATGCAGGTCTCGCGGTTGCTGACTGGCGCTACGCTGTTCGCATCTGCAACATCGACAAGTCCTTGCTGACCAATGACAAGGCTACCGGTGCTGACCTTGTTGACCTGATGGTGCAGTCGCTTGAGCTGCCGCCTAACCTGAACGGACGAGTAGCGTTCTACGTTTCCCGCTCGATTCGCTCTATGCTGCGACGTCAGATGCTTGACGGCGTCAAGAACTCCACCCTCTCGTGGGAGAAGATTGCCGGTAAGCGGGTAATGACTCTCGGTGAGGTCCCAGTGCGCCGCGTCGATGCCTTGGCAGCTGACGAAGCTCGCGTCGTTTAGAACTTAGACGACCCACCCTCTAGCCAATAAGGAAAAGCACAATGCTTATCGACTCGCGCCTGCGGTTCTCTAACGCGCAGGCAATCACGGCCACAGCTGACTCTACGTCGCACCTCGACATGGGCACGGCTAACAACATCGGAAAAGGCGAGCCAATGTTCTTGGTCGTCCTGTTGACCGTTGCCCCTGACAACGCCAACGGCAACGAGACCTATGAGTATGTCCTTGAGTCGGACGATAATGCTTCGTTCAGCTCAGCGACTGACATCGTCACCATTGCTGGCGTCGCAGGCTCGCCTGCGGGGCATAAACATGTGGTGAGCGTGCCTTACTCAAATGAGCGCTACTTACAGATGCGTTACACGCTGGGCGGCACGACTCCTAGCGTAACCATCACTTCGTTCCTCACCAACCAAGAGCCTGAGTCCTGGGAGGCGTTCCCTGACGCTATCTAACCAACGGTAGCAATCTAGCTGGCGCGTTCGACATGAGCGCGCCAGCATCAACCGACTAGACTCATAAGGGTAAGACGATGCCAAAGGCGCGAATAATTCTAGCGGAGGACAAGTTCGTGTTCTTCGGTGAACGTACAGGGGTGAGCCGCCGGTACGGTGGTGACATCATCGACTGCAGCGAGGCGCAGTTCAACAAAGCAACGATGGAGTGGTGCACGGCTCCCGGTGAAACGCCAGAAGCAGGCCATCAGCTCAGTAGCGATGACCGGGCTGACGCTATTGCCAATTCAGTCACGCGGCTCGACCACTCCAACGATGAGCATTGGACGAATGCAGGCCTGCCTTCGATGGAGGCAGTGGAGAGCTTTGCTGGCTTTAACCTCACGCGCACCGAGCTGTCTGGACAGTTTCCTGACTTGAAGCGAGAGTCGGGCGACTAAACCTTCTTGGCATTTATCAAACGACAAAGGGGGCATAGGCTCCCTTTGCCGCATCTGGAGATTAACAAATGGCAGACTTAAAGATACCGGCGCGAAAGGAAGACAATCAACCTTACGTCGAGAAGGACCGCTACCCGTCCGCGTACCTATCACAGGACGCAGCTGAAGCGGTGCTCGCACAGGGCGTCAAGATAGGCGGTGAGTACACCGGCACAGTCAAGGTCCGCATAGCTGGTGCTAACCAGAGCGCCAGCAACGACTACACCAGTCTCGACCTAGAGCTTCTTGACCTGACACTAGTTGTCGAGCCTGAGAAGACCGAGGACGACCACGCCAAAACTTTGTTCGGGAGCTAGACAATGGCAGGCAGCGCTGTAGAGATTTGCAATCTGGCACTCGCTAACTGCGAGGCCGATGGCACCATTGAAACAATCGACCTGGGCAACATCGACCCAGAGGACATCGGCGAAGAGGAGCGTCTGTGTGCGCAGTGGTATGAGCCGCTGCGCCTACAGGCACTGCGTGACCATGAGTGGAACTTCGCAGTTAACGACATAGCCTTGACCGCACTGGCTAGCTACGTGGCGATTGATACGCGATGGGCCTACGGCTACCAGATGCCTAATGGGGTGAGGTTCTGGCGCATCATCAACCCGGTCAACTCATCCCCGGTTAACTTTCGCATCATCAACGATGACCGCGAAGGCATCGAGCAGATGGTAATACTGACCAACGAAAGCAACGCCATTGGCACGTTCAGCCGAGACGTAACTGACCCGACTAAATTCGACTCTCAGTTTGTGCTTGGCTTCTCGTGGCTTATAGCTGCGCACATCTGCGGCTCGCTCACCGGCTCACGCGTCAACCGTCAGCACTGCTTAGCAATGTATGGCTCGTTCATGCCTGCAGCCAAGGCAGACGACGCCAACGAGCAGAAAGACAATCCAGCATACGAGTCTGAGACTATAGCCAGCTGGCACTCGGCAAGGACATGAGCATGCTTCCCTTGAAGTATCACCACGACGTCCGCTGTCATCGCTGCACTTTGACGATACCGGCAGGCACTGAAATCAAGTACTGGCGCGGTACTCGTGAGTTCATCATTATCGATGGCGAGCGAGTCAGCGCGCCTAAGAAGGTCGACAGGGTTTACTGCGACGCGATGTGCAGTAACGAGGACATCAACAGATGAGCAAGAAGGCGCAGGTTTCATTTGGTAGCGGCGAAATATCTCCGGCGCTCTACGCGCGGAGGGACCTAGACAAGCATGAGTCCGCGCTGGCCTCGACTAAGAACTGCTTTATCTCACCAGAGGGTGGCATCAGTAATCGCCAGGGCTTGCACTACGCTGAGACAATCAAGAACATCTTGAGTGAAGGCGCTCGGCTCATTCCGTTTGCTTTCAACGTAGAGCAGCAGTATGCGCTTGAGTTCGGTGACTACTACATGCGAGTCATCCGCAATGGCTCATACGTCTACGAGGCAGCCAAGACAATCGTAGGCATCACTAAGGCCTCTCCTGGCGTCGTTGAGATAACGTCGCATGGCTACACTGACGGAGACCAACTGTACTTTTCCGACGTAGCTGGGATGCCTGAGCTGAATAATCGCTCGGCCCTGGTGGCGAACGGCGCAACGAATACCTTTGAGCTAACTGACTTCGACGGCGTTGCAATCGACACCAGCGGATATTCAGCGGCCGCAACGAACGGCAGCTCAGCCAAGGCCTACGAGATTGTCTCGCCCTATTCAGTCGCGGTACTCCAGCAAGACCCTAACGACCCGACCAAGCCGGGGCTCAAGTACACGCAGTCTCAAGACACGATGACCATCACGCTGAAAGGCTTTCCGACATACAACATTACTCGGACAGACCATGACGCCTGGACGCTACTGCCTGAGGTCTACAGCCCGACGCAGGCAGGGCCAACAGCCATCGACATAACTCCAGCTGCGACCGGCGCGGCCACCACCGCTTACAAGGTGACCGCTGTCGATGCGGAGGGGGAAGAAGAGTCGCTGCCTGGGCGCTCCAATACGACGTTCACGATTACCGGAGCAACCAACGCGAGCCCGTGCGTGATTACTGTCGGCACCACTCCGACCAGCGACGTCGGCGACGAGGTGGAGATTGACAGCGTAGTCGGCATGACTCAGCTGAATGACCGGCGCTTTATCGTGGACGCAGTGAGCGGCAACGATATCAGCCTGCGCGATGAAGACTCGACCGACCATACGGCGTACGCATCGGCAGGCACGCTGTATGCAACTTACGATGAGATAACCAATTCACATGTCACGGCCAACAACTCAATAGCATTCACGGCCGCAGCTAACGCGAGCAAGTACAACATCTACCGGCGCGAGGATGGGCTCTTCGGTTTTATTGGCTCGACCCAAGGACCTCCGTTCGTTGACAACAACTCGGAAACCATCGAAGACGAGAGTGATACGCCGCCGATATTCCGCGACCCGTTCCAGGCGGATGGGGACCGGCCGCAGACGACCACGTTCTTCGAGGCACGCAAGGCCTATGCTGGCAGCGCCCTAGGCCCGCAAGAGTTTCACCTGTCAAGAACGAATGCGTTTAACAACTTTGCCTACAGCTCGCCGCGTCGAGCAACGGACGCAATCCAGCGCACCATCAACTCACGACAGATTAACGAGATACGGCATCTGGTACCGCTGAACAATCTACTGCTACTAACGTCAGGCGCTGAGTGGCGTGTGTTCGCTGGCTCGGAAGACTCCATCACTCCGAACAGCATCATAGTGAAGCCGCAGACTCATCACGGCTCAAGCCATGTGCGTCCGCTAATCATTGGCGGCTCTGTGCTTTTCGTCCAGCGCCAAGGCAACATCGTCCGCGACCTGCAGTACCGACTGCAGAACGACAGCTACCAGGGCGACAATCGCTCCCTGCTGGCTCGGCACCTGTTCGAGAATAGACGGGTTGTCGAGTGGGACTATTCAGAAGTACCCGACTCCCTGGTATGGGTAGTAATGACAGACGGCAAGCTGCTGTCTATGACTTACGTGCCAGAGCAAGAGCTTTATGCGTGGACGTCTCATGAGACGCGCGGGGACGTCGAGTCGTTGTGCATAGTCGAAGAGTCTAACGACCCGATAATTTATATGATTGTGAAGCGGACCGTTGGCGGCAAGACCCGGCGCTTCATTGAGTACTTAAGGCCTCGCCTGTTCGATGAAGAGTCAGACGCAAAGTTTCTGGATTCGATGCTGACGCTTGACAACCCAGTAACCATAACCGGGTTCACCAGCGCCAGCCCTTGCGTCGTAGAGGCAACTGCCCACGGGTTTCTCGACGGAGAAGTAATCGACATCTCCAAGGTCAGGGTGCTCCAAGACGCATCGGCGAGCGACGCCAACGAAAGCGACAAGCTTCTGAACCCGTACCGATACGCGCCCATCAATCGAGACGGCTGGGTTGCCGCCAACGTCACGGCTAACACGTTCGAGATAACTGACTCTGACGGTGGCGCGGTTGACGGCAGCAGCTGGCGCTTGTACGCGGACAGCGGCGAAGCGCGCAAGGCAGTGACCGAGGTCTCTGGGCTTCATCACTTGGCTGGCTCGACAATCACCGCGCTGGCTAATGGTAACGTCATCACCGGGCTAGTAGTTTCTGCCACCGGACAGATAACACTGCAAGCCCCGGCTAGTCGCATCCATGCTGGTGTGCCCTACTACGCTGAATTCGAGGCCCTAGACATTGAGTTTGATGATGACGATGGCACGTCGACCGGACGCAAGCGCAAGGTGTCACGCGTGTTTCTCAACGTCGACAGAACCAGAGGCATAGCGGCAGGCCCAACACGAGGCAAACTGACCAACGCCAAAGAGGCGCGCGACAAGATGACCACTGGAGCTATCAGCATAAGCATCCGACCCAAACACGACCGGGGTGGTCGCTATGTCGTCAGGCAAGCTAACCCATTGCCAATGACTGTTCTTTCCGCGACACCTGACTTCAACGCAGAAGAGGACGGCTAACGTGCAAAGCATCGCAACGACCAGGGCTCACATTGACGAGATGGGAGTCAACGCCCGAGAGGTAGACAAAGTCGAGGCTCAGCTGCTTATGCCTGGGTACGAGTTCAGCGAGCTTCTACTCAAGACTTGGTACAGCGCTAGCTGCTCGTGGTCGCTTATTGACGGGGACGACCAACTAGTTGCGGTGCTCGGCTGCAACGACGTCACGACGAGTGACCGTCCGAGTCATGGCGTGGCATGGCTAATCGGCACTGAACTAGTGCCGCTCAGTCCCATCGCGTTCTACCGTCAGTGCGTGACGCATTGGAACCTGATGCACGAGCAGTTCGACGTGCTGGTAAACTTCATTTGGACCGAGCACAAAGAGTCGCTACGGTTAGTGGAGCATTTGGGCGCTACCCTTCTATGGCAGAAGGCATTGACCGTGAGCCCTGGCAATAAATTCGTACCATTCAGGAGCCAGCGCTAATGTGCCTTGACCCAATAACCCTAGCGACAATCTCGACCGTAGCATCCATCGGCGGCACTGTTTCTTCAGTCATGGGGGCATCAAAGAAAGCGAAAGGCGACAGGGCCGCGCTTCAGTACGAGGCAGCAGTCCACAAGCGCAATCAGGAGCTGGCCGAATGGAAGGCAGCCGACGCAATCGACCGCAGCAAGAAGGCAGCTAGTGAGCACAGAATAAGAGGCGCTCAGTTCAAGTCCGGCCAGGAGGCGCAGATTGCAGCTAACGGATTTACTGTCGGTGCTGGCGATGAGGTATTCATCTTGGCTGACACTGCTGCCAATACCGACCTAGATGCCAGGACAATTATAAACAACGGCGAGCGTGAGGCCTTCAGCTTCAAGGTCCAGGGCGCTGGCTTTGGGAGTCAGTCCGAGCAGGCAAGCAGGCAAGCAGGCAACGTTCGTTCTGGTGCGTTTGGCGCGCTCATCTCTGGCGCGTCGGGAGTGGCTAGCAAGTGGATGAAGTACAACCGAGACAGCGCACCGGCCGGACCGGTCGACCCGTCGCCCAACTTTCAAATACCGAGCTTCACATAATGGCAACAGTCCCACAGTCAGAACGACAGATTAAGGCCCAGGCGATTGACGGGCGAGTGAGTCTCAGTGGAGCAAGGCGCGGCGCGTTTGCTTCGGGAAAGGCAGAGACCCAGCTCGGTAGGGACCT
>Ga0307984_1000160_pt1 | contig 27997 bp, 21 predicted proteins | sample EllFjometageno78_FD_203169 | JGI IMG/M metagenome (GOLD analysis project Ga0307984, IMG submission 203169) | Marine microbial communities from Ellis Fjord, Antarctic Ocean - #78 | ecosystem: Environmental > Aquatic > Marine > Unclassified | place: Southern Ocean | collected 2014-10-09
CAAAGGTGCAAGTGAAACAGAGAGAAGATATGGTTAAATCTCAACAAGCAACCGTTGAGGGACAACAGCAGGAATTAAGACAATATTGGGAAGGTGTGGCAGACACTCTAGAAAAATCGAAAGATTTTGCAGGGTTGAGCATCCCAGAGAGAGAAAAGGGTAAATTTTATTCTTATCTTTCTGCTCCTATTAATAAGGATGGCCACACACAACGTGATTTAGATCATAGTAATGCGCAGATGGAGCAAAAATTAGCAATAGATTATTTAATGTACAAAGGATTTAATCTAGAGCAAATTATAAACACCAAAGCAAAAACTAAAGCGACTAAATCCCTGAGAGAAAAGATTTCTAGAAATGAAGAGACTGTAAAAAGCTCTAGAGCTAAAGCTAGAACGAAACGAGTAAATGTCGATTTTGACGATCTTGATCTTAGTAATTTATAGACAATTTATTAAATTGTATTAACCTTAAAAATAATTAAAAAATGAGCGGAACAAACATTAGCGTGCAGAAGAATTACTATAACGATGCACAAATGACAGACATGAACAGTCTGTCTAACGCGCTATTGGCTCGTCCAACAGAATTATCACCGATAATTACTCACTTGGCTGGAAAAGACGATAAGCGTTTTCCATTATCTTTCTTAACAGAAGGTGTAGGAAACACTAAGTCCATTGACAGACTAGAGTATGAATATCGTGTGAAAACTCATACGTTAAAGACGAGACCAATTGCAGCAGCAGGAGCAGCAGTAGGAGCAGGTGCGGCAGGAGCAACATTTACGTTGACCTTTCCAGATAAGCACTTTGTATTTCCTTACGTGTTGATCAACGGAATCGGAGAACAAGTTAGAATCATGAATGAGCCAGTACAAAATGCTGGAAATTATGAGTACACATGTAGACTTGTTAATCCAGATTTAACAGCAACTTTAACTAGTGGAGTAGCAGTGGGGTCTCTTTGGGCTTCTTTGTATGCACCTGTAGGAGTAGATTTCTCTAGAGGAAATGCTTCAAACTGGGAAACTCCAGGGAAAGTTCGTAACAAAATCGGAACTGTAAGAAAGTCTTACCATATGTCTGGTAATGCTAAAGATTTTGTAGCAGAATTCTCTTTACCAACTAAAGGCGGTAAAACTACTAAACTTTGGATGGACTATGAAGAGTACACACACATGTTGGACTTTAAAGAAGAATGTGAAATGTACTACTGGTACGGACAAAAAACTTATGACTCAGCAGGATCAACTCAAATGAAAGACGAAAACGGACAGCCAGTAATTGTAGGTCCAGGTCTTTTAGAGCAAATCATCAACAGAGATACTTATTCTACTTTAACGGAGAATAAAATCAAAAATATTATTGGTGACTTATTCTATGGCATGACTGATGCTGCACAAAAACAAGTAACTCTTTATACTGGTACTGGTGGTGCTAGAGAATTTGATGAGGCTCTTAAAAATCACTTTAGCACAGGCGCAGGTTCGTGGAAAGTTGGTGGAGAGAATCGTTTCATCACTGGATCTGGTAGATCATTAGGTATGAGTGGTTACTTTACTTCATACGAGCACATTGACGGACATACGGTAAACGTGGTAAAATTACCATTATTTGACCATGGTCCAGTTGCACAAGCTCGTGCAAAACACCCTGTTACAGGATATTCACTTGAATCTTATAGAATGGTATTTGTTGATCAGTCAAACTATGATGGACAAAATAACCTTCAAATGATCTCTAAGAAAGGTCGTGAGATGATGAGATGGTGTGTAGCCGGTTCAGTAGTTCCAAGAGGATTTGATTCAAGTTCTTCTAGAGCATCTGACGTGGATGGGGCATCTGTACATATGTTGAAAACAGCAGGTATTATCTTAAGAAGATTTGATACTTCGCTTGACATCACTTGTATAGCTTCGTAGTAGGCATTAATTTGCGTTTTATATATATTGGTTTTTGATTGAGGATGTGGGGGGAAACCCCCACGTCTTTAATTATTAATAATAACGGGGAGTTATTCTTTACACCCACCTAATTTAAACTTTAAAAGAACTAAGATTATGAGTAAAATAGTATTTTTAAGGAGACGAGAGATTTTAAATCACTTACCTAAAGAAGTTAGAGCAGAAGCAATTATGAAGCTTAGTAGTGTTTTTGTGAACAGACAGCCATTAAAAGGCTTCGATCGTGCAGACGAAAGTAAATATTTAGATGGACTGTTGGATGTAAGTCCAGCACATGCAGATTGGCCAAAACATGCAAAATCTTTTTGGACTGATCTCACAATACCAGTAGGATTCACTGGGGTAGAATTGGAAATAGGTATGAATGCAGATGGATCTCCATTACAAATTATGGATTACATCAAATATAGTTTTGCTCTTAAACATCCACAAGTTGGATTAAATAAGGAGGAGATGCAAGCAGACCCTGTTAAGAGATTTTATATCCATGATACTACTAGAGATATTAAACTTAAAAACACTCAAATACAATTGAGGAAAGATGCAGACAGAGAGTTTATTAAAATTGCAGCAGATATTAAATCTATGAGGAGAGTACTTCGTATTTTAGCTAATACAAATCCAGATAGAATGACAGAGGAACAGGTTGAAAATGCTTTATATGAATTTAAAGATTCAAGCCCTGTAAAATTTGTTAAGATTGCTAGAGATAGTAACCTACCTGTAAAAGCTGAAATTGCAGAACTAGTGTCCGCAGGAGTATTAAGAAAAATTGGAAACCAGATAATTTTTATTGATGAGGTAATTGGAGATTCTACAGACGATACAGTAGTATTTTTAAAAGATAAAAAGAATTCAGGACAGTTAACAATAATGAGAGCAAAATTAAAAGAATTAGCCTTATAACATGAATGTACAACAAATGCATTTAGCAATCGAGCAAGGAGTGGATAAAATCAATTCACTCCAAGCCGATTTGCTTTTACCTGAAGAGATAGATTTAGAATTGAATAAAGCTCAATCTAAATTTGTTAATCTCAAATATGGAATAAATAATAAATATCAACTAGGATTTGAAGGAAATCAAAAACGTATAGACGATTTACGTGTATTGGTTTCTGAATATGAAGATATAACTACATATAAAGAGCAACTGTTCAATAATATACATGTAGACTCTTTTAGATTACCTACAGATTATATGTATTTAATTAATCAACTGACTAGGGTTTATACAAATAAATGTGAGCCTATGTCTTGGAGTGTTTCATATCCCAAAGATTATTATTACTTTAGAGTAAGTATGGCTGGTTTTATATCTAACGAAAGTACCGCCATTATTAACGAGCTAGTCATTTATGACGATCCTCAAAATATAACAGCAGGTACTACATATAGTTTATGGACAAATGTAAATGCACATACATATCCAACAGGTGTTCCAGCTGCGCAGGGAGAAATATTAGCATCAGGTAACGCTGGCGCTATTATGAACTGGGAAGCTATTGGGCATTTAAGCTATCCGGATGAAATAATTATTATAATTGATCCACTTCTTTACCCAACATTAGTGGCAGCTTTATCCACAGCAACCGTAATAGGTAAAAATCTAGCAGGTGCACATATCTCTAGTTCACCTTTACGTAAAACAAACGTAGCATTTTCAGAAAAGAGAGTTCCAACTTCTTCTGCATCTTTAAAATTATCTTCACATGCCTCTAAATTTGTGCAGCAAGATGATATATTTGCAATGCTACAAGATCCATTTAATACAACAAAATATACATCTCCGCTCTACACAGTAAGACAAGATGTACTTGATATATACACTAGTGATATATTTATAATAGACAGTGTAAAATTAACATACTTAAGAAACCCTCTCCAAATTTCATTATCTTTGGGGATTAGTTGTGAACTGCCCGACCATTCTCATAGAGAGATTGTGGACATGACCATAAGTAGTATTTTAGAATCGATTGCAGATCCTAGGTACAAATCTTATGAAGCCGAGGCAAATAAAAATGAATAAGTAATAAAAAAAATTTAAAAAAATGAGACAACTTTTAATTGGAGCGGATGTAACATCTGCAACAGCAACGGGCTTAGTAGCCTATAAAAAAGTAGCAGCAACAGGGGCAACTGCATTGTTAGTAACAGGAGACACGTTGCAAACAGCACCAGAAGTAAAATTCTGTAGAAATGGTTCAGGAGAGTGTTCTCCTTGGATTCAAGGAAAGGATATTACAAACTGGGGTGGTATATCAGGAGCAGCACAAACTGCAGAATCTGTAGCTATTTTAACTTCTGTAGCACCAACTACTGCAGGAACAATAATGATGATTAAATTAATTGATCAGGCATCAGGATCTGAGCCTTATGTTAGAGAAAATATAGAATTTGTTTGTACTACAGCAACAGCAACAACTTCTGTAGCTTTAGGGGCAGCAGTAGCAGCACACATTGCAGCACCTGGGTATAACGGAATGATTGCTTCAACTTCACAAACAGGTTCAACAGTAACTATTGTTGGGCATACTTATGCAGGACCATCTGCAATAGGGTATAATGCACAGACTAATATTGCAGGGGCTTTTGATGCTAATGGTGATGCAACAGGTGCACATACTTTTACTTCTACAGCAGCAACGTCTACTTTAGGGGATTCTTTTATCTTAGCAGACTTTGAAAAAAGTTTATTAGGAAGTAACAAAGGAGATTACTATAGAGTACAACAGCCAGATGCAACGGTAACATATGCAGTTGCAGGATTACTTATGGATGTGTACACTTTAGGGTGGAACTCTAGATATTCAAATGGTCAAATTAACAAAGTAGATAACAACCATGAATTATACATGGCGGTTCCAGGAACAATTTCTACTTGGGTTAGATCTGGATCAGGAGTAACTGCTTTTGAGACTATCATGAATGGGTACTTAGCTCATACATCAGCGGGTAATTTACCAGTAGTAGCACTTTAATATTTAATTAATAAAGGTTATAGAGAGCATTCGTGTTTTCTATAACCTTTTTTTAACCTTATACAATGGCCTTACAAACAACCCTTATATCTAATTGTAGCAGTGTAACTGTTCAAGTAACAGACACTTTAGCCGGAGCCTCTTCAGGTGACGTGATTCAATTGATAGATTACAGTGGGACTTATCCTACAGTAACTCAAACAGTAACAGGACTACCTGCATCAGGATTTATGGATGTAGTTGTATCAGTACCTGGAAATGGGGTTTATACCATTGATTTTAAGCAAAATTCTACGACGGTAGTAGATAGTACAGGATTAGTTTCCGCATGTAACGTAGACTGTTGTCTAGGAAAGTATGCAGAGGAATTAATGGGGTGTTCATGTGACTGCCCAAAATGTTCAACAACTTTAGCAAAAGCTCAAAAAGTTTTCTTACTTTTGAACTCTGCAATTGCAAACGCTGGTTTGTATGATCTGACTAATACAGGTTATATTAAAGGAGCTAATGATAAATACCTAAAAGCGAAAGCCATGTGTGATGGTAAATGTGGATGTGATTGTTAAAACCTTAATATATGCCTGTTACTTGTCCTTCGTGTTCGTCAATTACTCTTACAGCTGCTTCCGGAAATACTAATTGTATTTCTGAATGGAGGGCTGAAATATTTTGTACCTCTAATCCTTTTGATAAAGTTACTACAACTCTTCAGTATAGCGTAACCGGTACAGGAGGATGGACTGATATTCTTTTGTCTTATCTAGATTATCAAAATACATTTCAGAATTTTAATTCCCCTACGCAAAATATGAATGGGTTGGGAACTCAAACAGGGTATTTTGATTATAATACACAGACTTTTGATGGGTATCATGCATTCAAACATCAATGTGGAGCACTTAGTCCCTTTCAAGAAAATAAGACTGGGTATTATAGAGTAAAAGCAGAGCTAGAATACCCTTCAATAACTTGTACACAGTACTCTAATTCCGTTTTAATAACAATTGGATCAGGTAATATTGTAGATTTAGAAGCTAGTGTCTCGTGTGGGTGTGTAGACACTGACTCTACTTATGGAACAAGTGCTAAATTAGCTCTTAATTTTCAAGCTTCTGCTCCAACATGTCCTTCGGACTGCAGGTTTGAAAGCTGTCCAACTCTTCTAAGTATGTCTGATGGGGATATAGTATACAACTTACCCTCAAAGGTAGAGGATAGATCTGTAGTTTTATTTAATATTAATGATTTAGGGCCAGCTAACTCTGTAGCATTCGCAGCAGGGAAGAATTATATGTATTGGACTAGTGCTACTTCCGGGTATATAACAGAAGTAGGATACCAATGGCCTGGAGGGTGGGATTTTGAAACAGGAGCTACAGCTACCTCTTTCAAGGTAGGAGTACTTAATTTAGATTATGTTACGCCTTTGTATTCGTGGGGATCACATTTAGCGGATATACCAAATACTACACACCAACTTTTAGCTTCTCATAGAAATAGACATATAAATTTTAATGGTTCTAGTTTAACCACAAATTACCAATTACATACTGGGGGACAACATCCTAACTCTATATATATAATAAATAACTATAATATTAGTGATCTGGCTCAGGGTAAGATATACCCTGCTCTGTTTGACTGGGGAGGAGTGACACGCCAGGAGCAATTTGATTTTGGGATAGTAGTTACATCTGACTATGACGCTGGCGACAGTGCGGGAGATTTAGTTGGGACTGTTTTAGTGAATTTAGATCCAATTCGTATGGTTAACCCCTTAGAAGTACAAGCGGCGGATATGGAACCTATGTTTATGTATCCAGATTATAATTTTTATGATGCTGCTAATTCTAACCCCGGAGCACTCCCAACTATGAATGCTGAGGTAGGTATAACATCTGGGTTTGATTATAAAACATATTGTTCAGGAGATTTAACAGTATTTAGAACAAATGCCCACACAACACTATATTCTTTAGATGATGCAAGTAATACCTTTACAACCGGTACCTCTAATCATCCTTGTACAGGAGTTGGGGCAGATTGTCCTCCTTATTACCACTCGTCCGATGTAAATGCGCCCCACGCTAGTATAGGTAGACTTAAAATATTAAATAGAATAGAATATGTATCGTCTACGGCAGGAGAAGACGATGAGTTTCCTAGTACAACAACTGCTATAAAACTTAGATTTGCAAATGGATCTTTAACATCTCCTGGAGCCACCGCTGAAGAAGGGTGGTACCACATTATAGCTAAAGATTGGAATAGAGAGATATATAATACATGGAACACGGCTAATCCACAGACCCCAGCAATGAATAATGGGTCTACACAGCATTGGGCGTCTCTTGGAAATGCAGGAATAGGATTTTCTTCACATCAAAATTATAACACTATTTATAATACTAGTTTCTTTAGTATGCCTCAATATGAACTCTTTTTTGAAAATGGAACAGATACTTGGAGATATGGGTTTAACCCGTTAGGACTACATGCGTCATATGGTACTATTCCATACCAAGTTGATGAGGCAGGTAAAAGCACCTTTAGAGTTTTAGATACTACAAATGGTGGGGCATGTACAGGATATGCTTCCAGCTGTTCCGATCCTGTATCTTTAAATTTTGATTCTAATACTGTTTCGACGTTCTCAAGAGGATCAGGCCGATCTGAAAAAAGAAGTACAGTTTGCTTCTATTGTGATAAATTAACAGGGAAGGTTGAGGCTGTTTCACCTGGAGATGATGGACCTTCAGGAGATATAAGTGTCCCTTTTGAGTTTGTATCTCTAAGTACTACTAATCCTACCTATGCAAATTGGGGAGATGGTTCTATCACTTTAACTGTAAATAGAACTGCTATTTTTAGTGATAATTTTCCAGTGCCTATACCAAACTATAGGTATAAAGCGGTTATATATAAAGTTTCAGGTCCAGGAGTAAGTTGGACTGATTCACAATCCTATATTGTTGCTGGGGGAATCCAAGATTTATTAACTTCACCTGTAGTTACTTTTGCGAGTACTACATATCCGTCTCCTTTATTATTACCAGAGGGGCACTATAGTATTAAGTGGTCTATAAATGTAATTGATCCTGGAGTATACGAGGTAGAAGAGTGTTGGTGGGAATACCCAGTATCACTAACGGCGGACAATGTTGCTCCAAATCCTCCTATATTTCTACATTTGGGTATACATACTAGCGGATATAGTTTTAAAGTACAGGCCTTGGATACTGTTAGATCATATGCATCCGCACCAACACTTACACCTGTGTTTACACCTCCTACTACGTCTTTCGTACAATGTCAAGAAGGTACGTGTTTAGACAGTGGAACAGTCAGTGGTACTGTTGGAACTAATATTACGTTATACGGCGGAGGTTCTTTATATAGCTATAAAGATGTATGTGTAGCTGCAGGGCATACTTGGAACGGATTTGATCACATAGCATCTATAGAAGATGTAACAGTTGGTAATTGGGGAAATATGACCGCTAAACCAACCTTTACACACTCTTACCCTCTCAGTGGGGTACCATACCCTAATCATGCGTATAATAAAACGATCTGGCAATCTTCTACGTACTTTCCTAAAACTACTCCTAGTTTTATATCATCGGCAATAGGTACATTGTACCCAGCCGCAGATATTGATATTAAAGTAACTTGGGAAAGTGGATTTACTAAAACTTTTACTTTAACTTCCCCGATAATGCACGGTAGAGGAGGGCAGGGTCTAAATGGATGGTGGAACCTTGGTGATTTAGCTCCATGTGCAGCAGAAATGTGGCCTACAGGGCAGTCATTATATAACGAGCCTGGAATCACTTTTCTACCGTATGATCAGAATGCTACAACTACTTCAAGTGCTACGTCTCCTTACGTATCGCACGTTCCTCACCTCGTTCGTACACAAAGTTCAACTACCGCACATAATTTAAATCAATCATATAAAAATCAACAATTTTATAAAGTGTTGTCTTTACCTAGTCAGGCTCCTACATATCCGTACGAAGTTTATGATGGAGTAGGTAGTGCGCATGGCCAGTCAGGGAAAGGTATTCGTGGTTATTTCAGTACGTCACAATTTGTAGATTGGAATATTGGAAGGTCTTTAGCTGCAAACGGTACTGCAACTTTACACGCAGGAATGATACTTGGTGGATTTACTGGGGAAGTTCTATATAAAATAGGACATGTTAGTGTTCTCTCCTCGTGGTTTGCTGCCAATTCCCTAGCTGCAGTTGCAGGGGTATTATCCACAATTGGAACTTCTACACACTATGATGATTTAATAACAAGTATTAAAAATACTACTGGAACCGCATACCAAGGGAATATAACCTCGCCTGCAGTAATTGGAGGTGTAGGTACAGCTGGAACACTTACAGATGCGGATGACTCAGGAATATATTTTGAAGATGGTCTTTTTTATGCTAAAGATTGTCCTGTATGTTTAACCCCACAATTTGATAAAGCATGTAGAGCGGCTGGGGCTATAAATTTAGATCTTACGGGCTATTCATCTGCTAGCACTTTGGCTTCACAGGATGATGGATCTTGTATGATGTGTGAGGCAGGATCAGGTAAATTACAAGTAGACGCTTGGGATCCGGGAGACGATGATCCAGCGCACTTTTCGTTTTACAACACAAACCCTATTCCATACCCGTCTTCTGGTCCTGACTTAGATGTGTCTAACCTAATTGAAGGGACAGGAAATATTTTAGATATTAATACAGGTTCTAATAATTGGGGAGCTGATGATGGACTATTAAATGTAGTAGATGGTTCTAATTTTTTAGGGAAGACTTGGTATAAAATACAAGGGGGATCAGGAGCATATTTAGGTTATGCCTCGAACACTACGGATGGCTCAGGAGAGATTCTGTTTAGAGCTGATTTTTGGGGTCAGTTTTTACTTGCAGCTAGCACTTCTATGGGGAATTTAGGTACTGATTTTCAAGTATTTTATGAATTATTTTACTACAATACTTCTACAAGTTCATGGGATTTAATTGAGCAGAGAGGTACAGCATCATATGTTAACGGTGTTCCCTCTACAGTAGAAGACTTTCATTCTGGAACCACAACCCAGAATATCACATACGGACATTATAAATTACGAATTAAAGCGGTTGATACAAATATTGGTTTCAGTGGTCCTCTTACTACATGTTTTCAAGATGTTTATCTTAATATGAGAGTTAGAGTATGTGATACCTTATACTCAACAACGGACGGAATAATTATATCTGATCCAAACGAAAGAATTGTAGACCCTAGTTTATCTTGTAACTGTTGTCCAGCTCTTGTATTAAGTGCAACTACTTCAGGAACAGGTTGTAATATAACACAAGGACTAACGATTACTGCTAATTGTGATTCAACAAACGGGGTAACACTAATTAGCTCCACATTAACAGCAACATTTCTTACAGGTCCTCTTGCAGGATCTTCCTCAAGTTTGGGCGCTATCACATCCTTTACCGGAAGTCCGGTTACAACTGGGAGTGTTACTGCCGCACATCTAGGACCAATGGCTCTATATGGAGCTTCATATACCGTTACTAGTACCTACACAGGCGGAACGTGTGATGGGGCGGTATTAACAAGTGCTCCTTTCAGCATTGCCGCTACTCCTACTTGTGAATGTCAAGATCCAACTGCACTTAATTATCAAACTGTATACCCTAACGGAAATGCAGACTGTGTTGGGGCTATTGGAGGAACAAATTACAGTTGCTGTACATACCCAACAGCCTGTGCAGCTCCTACAGTAGCTATTGTAAGTACTGCATGTAACGTAACTTTAACTGCTACGTCAACTTGTTCTGGAAGTATGCCTGATACAACACAATTTTTTGTGATGGATGTATCTGCAACTAGTAATGTATGGGATGCAAATAACCCTACATATACAGGGGCAACTCAAACTTTTGCACCTACAACTGCCGCTATAAGTTGGACAATGGTTGAAAGTTGCAATTTGAATCAAATCTCAATATGGGCAGGTCTTACTAATGGAGTTTTTGTAATACTACAAAGACAAACTTGGACCACTACTGGTTATACAATTGACAGTGTTAGTTCTGTATTCACTTTAGGTACGGGCTCTAATCCTTTAGGTACAGGACATTTTCCAGTTGTTTGTGGGTGTACTATTCAAACAGTTGGTTCTCCTGCTATAACTGCAACAAATTATAGCGCTTCAAATACCTGCGGTGATGGAAGTTGTATCTACCCAGGGTGTATGGACGCAACAGCTACAAATTACAACGCGGCAGCTACAATTGATGATGGAAGCTGTCTAGGCGATCCAAGCTGCTCTATAATAACTGGTCTGAATTGGCGTAGGCCTGACTGCTCTTCCGGGTGGTGTGACCCTGAGATAGAGTTTAACTGGGCACAGTGTGATACTGATTCTGCTGGTAACAGTATAGAGTCTCCTGACACTATTCAGATTAAGACTATTTTTAGCATAGACAACGGTGCTTCATGGGTGCAAAGTTCCCAATATACTGTAGCGGGAGTAATGAATACTCCAGGAAATACTAGTGATACAACTACTTATTTAGGTACTCCATTAAAACTACAAGATTTATTTACATCTTGGTTTAATGAGGGTTTAATTGCTTCACCAGATATATTTGACTGTGTGTTTGCATATCTGGTTATGTCAACCTACCCAACAGCTCCAAATGCTTCTAGCAGCACGTACAGTGAAATTGTTCGTGTGTTAAATCCTCACGGACCAAATCCATACTCATGGCCTATAAGTGTAAGTGATACTTCTAATTTAACAGCAGGGGTTCAAACTAACTGTCATGCAGGAACTTGGCATGGTACTGCTTTAGGAGCGGGCCCTCATGCTTCTGCGGGACAACCTACAACTATTCTTGTAGCTCCTTGTGGATGTACAGATGATGGAACTATTACTCCTTCTACTGGTTGGTTTTTACCAACAGTCTCGGCATATACATCTCCACTATTTTCTACATCAACACCAGCAGATAATTTAATGACGAATTCTTCTATGGGAATAGATGATGGTTCATGTATATATGCAGGATGTATGGACTCATCAGCGTCTAATTATAATAGTGGGGCTTCTCAAGATTGTACAAGTCTTTGTGGGACAGCAACTTGCTGTTGTACTTACACAGGATGTACAGATAATTGTGCAATCAATTATGATCCTTTAGCTGTTACTGATGATGGATCGTGTCTTTTACCAAATCCTACTATAGGCACTACATTTATGCCTAGTACTCTGTGTACTATGCCATTTAGACTTGTATTTAAGCAGTCTGGGCAGTATGGAGCTGCCTGGGGGTTTACATCTGTAGCGTGGACTGTTCATTTTGATCCAGCAGGTACTAACGTTCCTGTTTTGAGCGGAACTACTGCTTCTGCGCCATATAACGTTGTAACTATTAACTGGATGGATGACTGTAGTACAGCTACGATTTTTTCATCTGGTCCAGGAACTTATAGATTTACAGGTGTACTAACATATCCTAGTGGGTGTTCTATTACTCTTACTACAGATATGACTAATAGTTCTCAGTTTATTACATGTGATTGTGCACTTTGCCCAAGTTGTAGTAATTATAACTCATCAGCTACTTGTGATGATGGCTCTTGTACAGGGTGTACTGATATTACTGCCAGTAATTATAATTCTGGAGCAGTTATTGATGATGGATCTTGTATTGTTAGTGGATGTACTGACGCAGGAGCAGCAAATTATAATGCACTAGCTACTGTAGATGATGGAAGTTGTTTATTTTGGCATGTATGGGAAGAGTGTACTTCTGGAGATAAGATGTCGTTTGGAGGAGGGACAGGTCCAGGAATAGTAACATTACTTAACAATCAAGTTGGTTTAAATTATATTAACCCCCTTGAAACTATAGGAGAAACTTTTCAAGCAGATTACTGGGATGGAACGGCTTGGCAGACAGATGGATGTTGGAAATACATAGGAACAGCTTCAGGAGACAATCCTGCAAATTATACTAACCCATTAAACAGTGGTGTAGGTCCAGCACAATGGATACCAGCAGTTGTAACTACAACGTATTCAAATTGTTTAGGATGTATACCAGTATTAGGTTGTATAGACCCTACAGCATATAATTATAATTTTAATTGTGCAGGTGCTGCAGTATTAGCAACAGTAGATGATTTTTGCTGTGCTTATTCTTGCTGTGGTGCTCCTATTTTCACACAGGCGGCAGGACATGTAGATTCTTGTGATGCAGAGTATACAATGACTATTAATTGTAATGCTATTGCCGCAGATAATGCAGACACTATAACAACAACTTTACAATTTTGGGACGGGACTGCCTGGCAAATAGCTAATAGTTCTGTTTATGATCCTGCAGGCACAGATAATATAACTAGTCATTCAATCACTTATCACTATAATTGTAATACTGATGACTTTGGGGGGTATGGCACAGGACAATATAGAATATACTCATCAATAACATACTCAAATGGAGTTACGTGTTCATCCCACTCAAATGGTGGTGCTAGTATAGTAATTACGTTAGACCCAGGAGGATGTACTGATATTAATGCAACCAATTATGACGCAGCTGCTGTTTGCCAATGTGTAACCTGCCTCTATAACCACTGCTGCGCTACTCCGGTATTAACTATAGACGGAACAAACGGAATATGTGCTCAATCTTTAGAGTGTGACATACAATGTGATCCAGCTGCTGATGATGGATATACAGCTTTGTGGCAAAGTTTTGCTACTGGGTCTTGGGTTACTATAGATACTCAAACTAGTGCAGGGCCTACAGCGGCTGCTACACTAACCCTAGCTAATAGTTATTTACATACTGCTAGTGGAACATCAGAAAATTATAGAGTAGTCTTTACAAGTGATTATACTGCACCTACTCCAGATTGTACAATTTATTCTAACATATTAACAGTTATAGCCCCTATCTTAGGGTGTATGGATGGAGGGTTAACTGAATATACAGTAGGTCCAGGGGGTACAGGATTTGGAACGGCAGCTGATGGAATAACAGCTTCAAATTATGATCCTACAGCTGAGTGTGATGATGCAAGTTGTTGTGTTGATGGGTGTACAGATGCACTTGCTACAAACTATAATGCTTTAGCAACTTGTGGTGATGGCTCGTGTACTTATACATGTTGTACCAGTCCTGCATTAATAGCAAACTATACTGCCCCTTGTTTCCCTCATCTGGAATGGACAAGTGACTTTAGTGCGTGTCCTGCTACTCCAACCTCTTTAACATTAGATTGGTATGAGAACACAGCTGGTAATATTCTAGTACAAACAACAGTATATCCTGCTCCCGTAGATGGAACAACTTATATATTACCTAATGCAATTTCAGCTCCTTTTGGGACAATGCTATGGTGGGTAATTCCAACATATACTTTTGGAGGTACTTCAATCCCTGACTGTAATAATATTGAGATGGTAGTTATTGTTGCTCCCATTCTAGGTTGCACTAACCCACTCTCTTTAAATTATAATGCTTTAGCTACATGTGATGACGGTAGTTGTATAACTCCTGTTTTTGCTTGTACTGACCCTACAGCTGTAAATTATAACCCAAATGCATCTAACGATGATGGATCTTGTATACATTGTGGGACAGGATGTACTGATACTGCAGGAGGGTATTCTAATTATGATGCTACAGCTATTTGTGATTGTGATAATGTATGGGTTAACATGGGGACATGTAGCGATACCGCATATTACGACGATAATGCGTGTACTACAGGGGGTGGAACTTGGACTAACACATATACAAACAATAATACTTCAGCAACGTGGAATACTTGCTGCATTGCTTGTGTTTATGGATGCACAGATTTTAATTGGAATAATTATAACCCTTTGGCAACTTGCCCTTGTACGGAATTATTAGGAACAGAACCTTGCAACACTAGTACAAACTCTTTAACTGGAGATGACTGTTGTTGTACAAGTTGTATTTACGGGTGTACTGATGATGGAAGTAAAAATCAACTTTGGTGGGATGGAGGAGGTGGAACAGATTACGCATTCGCTACAGGAATAGCTACATATGGGGTAACACCTAATGCAGCCGGCGCTACTAATTTTAATAGTCTTGCAACATGTGAAGATGGTTCGTGTACATATGCCGGGTGTACAGATTTATTAGCTACAAATTATAACTCTAATCTGGTAGCAGATTGCTTAGGCGTGGTAGCAGGATCAAATTGGTCTACATGTTGTGTGTACCCTGCGACTGGGTGTACTGATGCTACTACACCCGCGTTTAATATTACACCAGGAGCAACAGTTGATGATGGTTCGTGTATGTACTGTGATTTAGCTACAGGGAATTATGAAGACGCTGCTGGAGCAGATCAAGCAACATGGGCTACAGGGACTTATACTCAATCCCCAACAACAAGTATAGCTGCTGTAGATGGAAGTGTGTTTACTTCTTTCACTTTAACTAGTGTTGGAATAGCGCTTCAAAATACTGCAGAATTTTTAAATGGTACTAATAGCTTTGCTATAGAGTTATATACTGTGCCTACAAATTGTGGAGCATCAAGTGGTGGTACACTTCTAGCTACAGGCCCTTTAACATTAGCTTCAAGTAGTATTATAACTAATAATTTTACAGGGCTGCCTTATGGGTATTACGCAGTGAAATTAGTTGTTAAGAATTCTATCGGTACTACAGAGCCTACTAATTGCTGGGTTGAGTCATGCGCATTAATACAGGCTACTGTTTGTTCTGATGCTGCTGCTGCTAATACTTCTACAATAGCTGCAAATTTACAGTATACTGATAATACATTATGTATTTATCCAGGATACTGTGCATGTCAGGCAAGTTTAAGTGTTACAACAGGTACTCCATGTAGTAATTCTGCAGTTATAAATGCTACAATTTCTTGTACAACATTTACAGATATTTCTTGGAGCTGGCAAGACGCTGGAGGAAACACGCTTTTAGCAGGAGTTACTTCTGCGGTATTGGCGGGACAAATTGTTTCAAGTCTTCCTGTAACAACAAATGCAACGTATACATTTATATGGGATGAAACAAGCACACCTTACGCTACTTGCCCTCAACAGACTGCTGCTACAACTGTTACTACAATAATATCCTGTGCGTGTACAGATTCTACAGCGGCTAATTATAATGGCACAGCAACGTATAACTGCCTTGGTAATCCTGTTCCAGATCAAACTGCAGGATGGAATGCATCACCTTGTTGTTTAAGTTGCATATATGGATGTATGTCTTCTACAGCTTTAAACTATAATATAAAAGCTACATGTGACGACGGATCTTGTATTGAGCCTGGAGACGGATGTTGTGATCCAGGAGCTGCTAATTTTAACTCAGCAGCAACAAATTGTCTCCCTAACCTATGTACATACTGTAACTAAAAAATAAAACTATGGCATCAAATTTAACCTTAAACTCAGCAACCTACTTAAAACTTCAGAAATGTCTTATAGGAGATGGAGATCGTCTATTAAATAAAATTGAAACAGGTCGTATAGATGACTGTTCTTTAATGAATCAAACTACATTTGCAATTATAGAATATTTACTTCAAAAGGTAGAACCTTTGCCTTTAGAGTGTCTAATACCTTGTGATGTAGAATATTCTGGAACAATGTCTGCATCATCACATGGTTATTTAAATAAATTTATTAACTTTGCAAATCAACACTGCGATTATTGTAACTATAATTAAAGTGAGTAATAACTAAACCCAATATATAAAAATGGAAGCAATGACACAAAAAACTACAACAATGAAGTTTAACGGAACAAAACATGAACTGGTAGAAATACTTAATGGCCTTTACTCTACAGGAGAATTAGCAGGAAAAGAATTTGCAATCGCCTCTAGTAAAAACATTACTATTATTAAAGAAGCGCTAAAAGACATCGAAGAGATAGCAAAACCATCTGCAGATTTTATAGAACTTGCAGAAAAAGTAAAAGCTATTGGTACAGAAGAGGATTCTAAGGTACAAGTAGATGCATTAGAAGCAGAAAACCCAGAACTAGTCCAAGCAAGAAAGTCTCAATTAGAAGCAGTAACAGCAATGCTTGATGAAGATGTAGAGGTAAACTTGGTAGGAATTACTTCGGCAATGTTACCAGAAGAAATTAAATCTCATCAAGTAAGTTTACTTACAAAAATATTAATTGATTAAAACAAAAAAACAAAATGGCAATACTAACTTCAAAACTAATCTTAACCAGCACAGATCTAACAACTGATTCTCTGGCATTAAGTCACCAAACTACTTTTACAGGTAGTCACACTAGCGGGCTTGCTAGGGAGAATATAAAATCTATATCTAAAACAGTAAAAATTTCTTGTATAGACGGAGACGCTGTAACAACAGGAGCTGCTTTAGAAGGGCAATATCTAGATATTACTGATAATCATGGTCTTAAGAAGAGATATGTAGTAACAGATACCGCTGCAAGTGGTGCCGCTACAGGTACTCTAATTGTTGCGAATACAGATATTGGTAGTACGAGTACACCAGCATCAAACTTATACGGAGCTGTTTCTGTGGGAATAGGCGCAGGATCTAGTCAAAATCTTTTACTAGCACAATTAAAAATTGCTATTGCAGATGCTCAAGGACATAATGGGTCTATAACTGTAGGCGCTTTAGCATCAGCAGCTAACGGGCCTCAATCTATAACTCTTACTAACGCTGTTGCAGGAGAAAGTGGAATGTTTACTGTAGACAGTGTAAACTCTACTTTAACTATCCTAGACACAACAGGAGATGCGGAGGCTACTAACAGCCAAGAGCAACACTCTGTTGTTATAGCAAAGGGTAAATATGCTTCTCCAGCAATTTATTATATAAAGAATACAGCTACATATAATGCTAGTACAGGTATAGTATACTTATATTGGAATGATGGAGCAAGTACAGAATTTATGGAAATGCGTGGGCAACAGTTTGCATATTTTCCAGGGAACCCTCAACATGATTTAATGGCATACACTTCAACAGCTAATACAGTGATTGAATTTATGGCAGTAGGTACAGAGGCATAACATGGCTAAAGAGTTAAATGAAGATACTGGTTTTACGATTAGTATTAAAACTTTAGTAGGGATAGGAGCAGCCATGGCAACTGTTATAAGTATGTGGTTTATACTACAAGCTGATATAGCGGAAGCAAGGGAGTTACCAACGCCGTTAGAATCAGATGTTAGTAGGATGGAATTTGATATGAAGGATAAAATGATTAGACAGACTATAATGACAACTCAGCAGGATGTAGAGGATATGAAAAAAACTCTAGAACGAATAGAGGATAAACTTTACAAGAGATGAAAGATAAAAGTACTGTTTGGAGAATCTTCGTGATGTATTTACTTGTATTAGCTTGTATGTTAATATCTAGTTCAGCGTTTAGCCAGCTTCAAGTAGTAGTTTTTAACGCAGGGTGGAACGCTGCAAACGACGTAAAGTGGGCATATGATTTAAAAGATGTTGAAACGTATGTTTATGTAGATGTGAGTAAAGATGTTAATTTACAAAAGAAGCACAAGATAGCAGTTATACCTACTATCATATTATTTAAAGATGATATTGAAGTTATAAGATTTCAAGCTGATCTTAGTTTTAAAATGATAGCAACAAAAGAAGAAGTACAAGATGAGATAGATAACCAAATAATGAGCGATTTTTAAAATGAGGAGATTACTACTACTATTATTATTACCACTTAATTTATTATCCCAGGATTCTTGGGTTAATTTTAAAGTACAGTTTGACTTCTACGCACTAACAGAGTCGAACTTCTTTATGGTATCAGATGCATCTGGAGATACAGCTATGTTCTTTCAACCTACTCAACAGTATGAGTATCTAGATACGACTATAGCTTTAAATTCTGGCTCATATCTATTATCTCTTATGGATAGTTTTGGGGATGGATGGGTATCAGCGCAACCAGCTTGGTTTAAAATGAGTAATATATGTCAAGGTCCTATAGTAAATTTTACCCCATTAACAATGGCTTTCTTTACGCTAGACACTTTAGTTAATATTTGGCCGTGTGCCCCACCAACGCCACCTTTATGTGCTCCTGCTTTATTATACCTTAACTTGGATCAATTCCCAGGAGAAACAACATGGGAAATTAAAGACACAGTTGGAACTATATTAGAATCTGGAGGGCCTTACGCTGTTAATTATCAACAACTTACTATACCACTATGTTTACCCCTATCTCCGTTAGTATTTACTATTAACGATACGTATGGGGATGGAATGGCTGGATCATTGTGGGGAGGACAAGATGGCTCATATTATATTGTACAATGTTATGACACATTAGTAGATGGAAGTGTTGCTAATTTTATAGATGACTCAACTCATTATTTTATAGCAGATACTTGTGCTCCTATCTTTGGTTGTATGGACCCTTTATATTTAGAGTTTAATGTTCAAGCAGATACTAGTGACGGATCCTGTTTAACCTTAATATCATATGGCTGTATAGATGACAGTATGTATAATTGGAATCCTTTAGCAAACACAATGGAATTAATACCTAACTGTGATTACACATTAACTCTATATGATTTAATGGGTGATGGTTGGGTTGGCTCTTACCTAGAAGTTGTACAAGGCCTAGACACAAATCAATATATTTTAACAGCAGGTTTTCAACAGAGTTTTACTATAAACTTAGATGCACCTCAAGCAGTATCTTTCAAATTCTTCATAACACAACAAGCACAACTAACAGCTGCCCATTGTGGATTTAAACTAACAAACCCTTTAGGAGATAGTATAATAGAAGTACCAGCTCCATTCCTATTACCTCTTTCTACACATATTACAAATACTTATTGCGGTAATACCTGCGTTGAGAAAGTTTTTGGATGTACATTTCCTTTAGCTATTAACTATGATAGTTTAGCAAATACGGATGATGTAAGTTGTTATTATAATCCAGGGTGTACCAATCCGGTATACTTAGAGTATAATGCTGCGTATGACCAAGAGAATGGTTCTTGCAGCACACTAGTGGTAATAGGGTGTATGGACTCCACTGCATTTAATTATATAGACACCGCAAACACAGAACTACCTAACTCTTGTATAGCAGTTGTTGAGGGGTGTATGCAACCATTAGCTTTTAACTATAATGTTAATGCTAATACAGAAGACACTTGTATTGCTATAGTATATGGATGTATGAGTCAATTAGCATTAAATTACGACTCACTCGCAAATGTTGATGATAATAGTTGTATTGGAATTGTTTATGGGTGTATTGATACCCTAGCATTTAATTTCTCTCCTACGGCTAATGTAGACGATGGAGGGTGTATTCCAGTTATGTATGGGTGTATTAACCCAATCATGTTTAACTTTGATACTAGCGCCAATACTAATGATGGAACGTGCATTCCTTTTATATTTGGATGCACTGACTCAATAATGTTTAATTTTAATATACTAGCAAATGCTGATAACAATTCTTGTACTCCTTATGTGTACGGCTGTACTGACCCTTCTTCTCTTAATTACAACGCCCTTGCCAATACAGAAGATTTTAGTTGTATCCCTTACATGTATGGTTGTACCGATAGTACTGCTATTAATTATGACTCGACAGCTAATACTGACAATGGTTCGTGTATGGCTGTGGTGGAAGGATGTATGGACCCAAATGCCTACAACTACTCAGGATTTGCTAACAGTAGTGACAGCGCTTCTTGCTTATATAGTGCTAATTGCATATCTGGTGATAGTATACCATATTGGTTAAATGACCCTTGCTATGCTTGGGTGTTAGAAGTAGATGATTACTGTTGTAATAATGAATGGGATAATATATGTCAATTAACTTACAACCATTGTAATGGTTCTTATACAGGCCCTTTATTAAGTAGGACGCAAGGAGAAGTAAAATTAATATCTATCACAGACTTACTGGGCAGGCCAGCAAAGGAAGGTAATAATAACTTACTGTTTTATAGATATAGTGATGGAACAGTAAAAAAACAATTAAAAAAATAATAAAATAATGGCACAATCATCAGAAGAAGTACTTCTAGCTGGAATATCAGGAGAAGTAAAAACAACAAGAGACCACATGTTAGGACAACTAGGTTCTGCATTTAATGATTCAGGAGACGCTGTAACTCCCCCAACAGGTAAGGTTATAACTGCAATTTCTTTTTTAGGAACTATGTCTTTAGCTGGGTTGGTAGCAGAAAATATATCAGGTAGCATGTCTTTTGCTTTAACGGCAGGCCAGAATGGAGAAGGTGCAGGAGGCGAGGTAATAGACGCAAGTAATAAATTTCCTTCTGGAGCAACTATACACGGAAGGTGGACTTCTGTAACATGTACTGCACAAGCTTCTGGAGGTATAATAGCTTATTTCGGGTACTAATGAATAGTATGGGTATAAATATCAGTAATCCTATTTCAGATTCCTCTAGGAAGATGAAGTATGTGGCATCAGTTAAGTCTGTAACTATGGGAGGAACTTCTGACTATTTAGATTGTGGGGATGCAACTGATTTTTCACATACTTCTGGGTACGGCGCTTCCAATGATTTACCATTTAGTGTATCTGCGTGGGTTAAAGCCTCCGGCACTCAAAATTATACTATTGTAAGTAAAGCAGACGCGGCTTCTGGTAACCATGAATATAGAGTATTTATGCTAGGCAATAAAATATACTTTGATGTATATTCTAATACTAATAATGTTTATAAACGTGCATACTCTGTAAATGCACACACATATGCAAACACATGGGTGCACTATGTTGCTACATATGCTGGCGACTTTAACGTTTCCAATCCCCTTAGAATTTATATAAATGGAGTTCTGGATATAACAGGTACTGGATCTGGAGGGACATATACAGGTATGAACAATGAAACCTCAAAGTTGACATTTGGACACATGTTATCAGACCCTAACTATGATTTAGCAGGGAATATGTCAGATATAATGATGTGGAAAGATTATGAGCTATCTCCTGCGGAGGTTGACGCTATGTATAATGATGGTGTATACTCAGTAGATCCTATGGAAGATAAGGGATCTTATGGGGGAGCAGCTTACTGTAAATTATGGTTAAAATGTGATGCTGATGTTGCTATCACTTCACCTACTTCGTCTACTGTGTACGTATCATACAGAGACCCAGCAACTCCAGAGGTCCCACCATCGGGATCAATACTTAAACTTACGTCCGGAGAGGAATTTGATGAACACTGCTCAGGGTTTACGGACCCTTGCTGGAAAATAATAGATCCTGCAGGTACTCCGGGAATTACGGGTACTCCGGATTACAGTGGGGGCACAGTGCACAATACAAGTTATGTAAATCAAACTTCACTAAATGCTTCTACTACACCGTGTAGTGCTGTTATTTCTAATGAATATGCCTTTTAATATGAAAAAATTAATACTAATATTATTTTGTCTTTTTACTTTAGGTGCCAATGCCCAAATAAAAAAGTACTTTAAGTTTGCTACTTTCTATGCGGCAGTGAATGGAGGAACATCTATGTCTGACCTTAAAACTTTTAAAGTATCATCAGGGCAATTAGAAGAGGGGATTACAACTACTCCTTATGATTATTCTGTTACTTTAGGGTTACGGAAAATAGCTAGATTTGGGTATGAGAATAAAGCCAATACATTTTATGATGGTACTGAGACATCTTGGTCAGATAATGCTACAGTTGGTAAAGTACAAGGATTTGAATATTTATTTGAATTAGACTATGCTAGACAACAAGGTGTAGATTACCTAGACCAGCATCATTTTATTAGATATAGTTCTGATGATGATTGCGTAGGTAAGTGGTGCCTTAATGAGTTTACTACCAAAGTAGAATACTTAAACGACGGTTTTGCTGATGTTGAGTATTTTGAAGTATCAGAAAGATATAGAATTAAGAAAAATAGAAAACTAGCTTTTAATATAGGAGCTGCACATAGACTATCAGAGCCTTATGGGTACGATCCTTTAGAGGATTGGATATTAAGTAATGGTAGTTTACATTATACGCATTTAGCTATAATGGAGGGATATACGGTCGATGTATATGCAAATGAATATAAAGATCCAGATGGTAATATAGTTGCTACTAGCTCTGAGGTATGGAAAGAAGTAATAATACCACAAGTATTAGCAGATTATTCTGAAAAGAAAAGAAACGAATTAAATAACCAGATACAACATTCTCTTATAGTTGGGTTTGATTACTATAAATATTCTAAAACCTCTTGGCTGCACGCTTGGGGAAATTTAATGCCGTTACATTATAATGATAACAGTGAATTTTCTTACCATAGATATAATGACGGAGAACAATGGTATGATTATTCTGCTGGTTTAATATATGGTGTTAAGATAAATAGTCATTTAGGTTATTTTGTAGAAGGAAAATATAATAAGTATTGGAACAGAACCTGGTACGATTTTAAGTTTGGAGTTAATTACGTTATATTCTAATGAAAATACAACTAATTATAACTGAGGATGAGATTGTAGAGGAGCTCAATTACGGGAGATAAAAATTAATATTAAACTAAAATTATGAATTGGATAAATAGTTGGAACACAGGAAATAAGAAATTAAAATACGGCATTAAAATTAGAATAGGTAAAATAACTATTCTAGATCTTAGAGCGTGTTTATTTTGTGATGTAGGTTGTACATCTAAAAGATTTAGACTTGTAGTATTTAACCTTGGATTTGAATTATAAGATGTCTATCACAAACAAGCAGATACACGACGAGCTTAAAGATCTTAAACTTGATGTGAGATATATTAAGAAGAAGTTATTAGATCCGGATGATGGGACTATAGCTAGGGTTAATAAGAACACAGAGTTTAGAGCAACAACAGGTAAAGTACTATGGTCCGTTTGGATTGTATTATTAGGTATAATTGGTAAACTAACATTTTGGAATTAAGATGAAATTAAAAGTATTAAGATTTAGCAGCCAAAAGGATTCAACTAATGGATTACTTTTTGACGCAACAGATGGTGATAAGTTTTTATGCTATACACTAGAAGATGAAGCGAGAGCTATTAAGGTAAAAGCAGAGACACGTATTCCAGCAGGAGTTTATAAAATTCTATTTAGAACAGAGGGTGGATTTCATGCAAAATATACGAACAGGTATGGTAGCATGCATAAAGGTATGCTACATATACAAGATGTTCCTAATTTTGAGTATATCCTTATACACACAGGTAACACTGATGAGCATACTGCAGGATGTTTAATTTTAGGAGATTCTCAAGAAAATAATATAACAACTGAGAATGGGTTTATAGGTAAATCTACTACTTCTTATAAACGCGTATATCCTAAGATAGCTAAAGCATTAGAAAAAGGTGAAGAAGTAACAATTGAGTATATTGATTTTGATTAATGAAAGTACTAGGAAAAAGTAAAACATACATACATGATCAGGGCAATCCTAGTGATGTGTGGACAATAGAACATAACTTAGGGAAATTTCCCTCAGTCTCTGTGGTAGATTCGGCAAATTCAATTGTAACGGGAGAGGTACAGTATATAACAAAACATAAAATAAAAGTAACATTTACATCAGGTTTTTCAGGAAAAGCCTACTTAAATTAAAATACTATGGCAAAAATAAATTATTTAGTAGATCTAGATTTAAATCAGAATCAACTAACAAATGCAAGAATTCAAAACTTAGCATCGGCGCCAGCCAATCCAGTTGAAGGTCAAATCTATTATGACACCTCAGACGGAGATAAACAAATATATGTGTGGAATGGTACTATCTGGGCAGGTGTTGCACATATAGCAAACCTTGCAACAGAAACTACTATAGCCTCTGGAGACACAGTAGGTTTTTCTGATGAAAGTGAATCAGGAGATCCTAATAATAATATAACTATAAATAATTTAATTGGTACAGGACTGCAACATGTTGCAGCTGCCTCTGTTACAAATGGAGATCATTTCTTATTTTTAGATGGCGGTGCTACTGGAACGGCTAAAAAAGAAGCTGTACACGATCTAGCAACTTTGTTTGCTGGGTCCGGGTTAACAGCTACAAATTCCGTTATTAATGTAGGAACGTTAAATCAAAACACAACTGGATCAGCTGGTACTGTGACAAATATTGGCAACCTAACAGGTGAGGTTACATCTACTAATAGAGTAACGGTTATTGCAGGTAATGTAGTTGACGAAGCTAATCTTAAAGTTTCTAACGGACCTACAAACGGTTACGTCTTATCAGCACAGTCTGATAATAATGGTGGTTTAACATGGGTTGACTCTGCTGCCTCTACTCAAACTCTAAGCAATAAAACTATTGCAGCTTCTCAAGTAACTGAAATATCTAATATAACTGCTGGGGAAGGAGCGCAACTAGAAAATATTGGGTCGACTACAATATCCGCTACACAATGGGGATACTTAGGTGCTGCATCAGGTGCTATAACTAATAGTAACACACAGCTATCACAAGCGCAAGTAGAAGATTTTGCAGGTGGTTTATTTAGCGGAAACACTGAAACAGGTATTACTGCTACATATCAAGCGGGTGATAACACAGTAGATTTAGTTGTAGGTACATTGAATCAAAATACAACTGGATCCGCAGCAACACTAACATCTGCGCGAGCAATAAATGGTGTTGACTTCGATGGCTCTGCTGCAATCACGGTTACAGCTGCCGCTGGTACGCTTTCAGGTAATACATTAAAGTCCAGTGTTGTTGCTAGTTCACTTACATCTGTAGGTACTATTGCAACAGGTGTTTGGAATGGAACCGTTATTGCTTCTGCTAAATTAGATGCTGATACAGCTCACTTAACCACAGCACAAACATTTACTGGTTCTAAAACGATGGGGACCACTACAAAGCTTAACTTTAGAGACGCTAATGCTTTTATAAATTCTCCAACCGCAAATGATCTTGAAGTTGTTGCAACTACAATTACTTTGGATGCTGGTGCTGATATTCAGTTAGAAGGAGCTACAACTGTTACTGGTAACTTATCTGTTTCGGGTAACTTAAATATTGATGGAACAACAACGACTATTGATTCTACTACAGTTGCAATAGCTGATAGTATGTTGAAGCTAGCTAAAGACCAAGCAAACACAGCTGATGCTTTGGATTTTGGTTTCTACGGTCAGTACGGTGTTGGTGGAACTCACAAATACGCTGGTGTATTTAGAGATGGAAGTGTAACTGGTGATCCATTTACTTTCTTCGATAGTCTACAAGCTGAACCTGGAACAACGGTTAACACTGGTGGTACTGGTTATGATTTAGCAGATATATCAGCAGGTGCAATAACTTCTGCTGATGGTTTTACCGGTGATTTGACTGGTGATGTAACAGGAAACGCTGACACAGCTACTACGCTAGCAACAGCAAGAACAATTGGTGGTGTATCATTTAATGGTTCTGCTAATATAAATCTTCCAGGCGTTAACAGTGCAGGTAATCAAAATACTTCTGGATCTGCAGCTACCTTAAAAACGGCTAGAACAATCGGTGGAGTTTCCTTTAATGGATCTGCTAATATTAACTTACCAGGTGTCAACGCAGCTGGTAATCAAAACACAAGTGGTACTGCAGCAAGAGCTACATTAGCGTCGGGCGCTGACACGCTAGAAACTGCGAGAACAATTGGTGGGGTATCTTTTGATGGTAGTGCTAATATTAATTTACCGGGTGTAAATACTGCAGGTAATCAAGCAACATCTGGTTTAGCTGCAACAGCAACTATACTAGCTACTAACAGGGCAATTAATGGTGTAAACTTTAATGGATCAGCTGCAATAACAGTAACCGCTGCTGCAACGTCACTAACGGGTACCTCGCTAAAATCTACAGTTGTAGGATCTTCTTTAACAAGTGTTGGTACATTAACTAGTGGTAATACAACAGCTACCGTTAGCGCGGCTTCTTTAACCGCTGCAGGTATTTCAGAGAGAGCTACAACAGGTGAAGCTTTGGAAGGTACTGACACATCAAGACATGTAACGTCTGCTGGTTTAGCTGCTAGGAGTTACACAACAACTATTGGTGGAGCTACAAGTATTGCAGTTACTCACGATTTAGGTACAAGAGCTGTAATAGTTCAAATGTTTGATACAAGTTCTTACGAAACTGTACATGCTCAAGTTGTTAGAACATCTACAACAGTTGTAACTGCAACTTTCAATTCTGCTCCAAGTGCTGGAGATGTTACAATAATGATTACTAAAGTACAATAATCAATGAGTACTCCTAAAAAAAATTACGAGAAGTTTGGCTCTAGGAATTTTGTTCCTAGTACTGCTGGTGCTAATGGAGATGGTGAAGGTGATATTATCTTTATTGGTACTGGACATGAAGGAGAAGATGTCGGAGCTGGGCAAATATATTATATGGCTACTGATGGAAATGGTGGTGTTGAATGGTTAATCACTGATGCTGACGCAGAGTCTACATCAAAGAATTTATTAGCTGTCGCTATGGCTAGTGGACAACCTTCAGATGTTGGTATGCTTTTAAGGGGAATGGTAACCTTGAGAAACGCACCTGGCGTTGGCGCTGGAATTCCTTTATTCTTATCTACTACAGCTGGTGCTTGTAATAGAGTAGCCCCATCTGCCACTGGAGATGTCGTTAGAGTTATTGGGTATAATATAAATGATACTGCCAATGCACAGATATGGTTCAATCCAGATAGTACTTATATTGTTATAGCTTAATGGCAGATATATCTAAAATAACTGGAGTAGCAATAGCAAGTGTATCTAAGATATGTGGAGTAGCGATTGCAAATATTTCAGAAGTGATGGGTAATATATATGCTTCATTCACAAATGCTCAAGCTGCTTCAAGATCTCTTACGGCAGGATCTGGAGAAATGGTGCATTTACCAGATACAAATTCAATGGGAGTTGAGTGGGATGAAGACGATGATTTCTCAATTTCTTTTTGGGTTAAAGCAGG
>Ga0307984_1000161_pt1 | contig 27899 bp, 25 predicted proteins | sample EllFjometageno78_FD_203169 | JGI IMG/M metagenome (GOLD analysis project Ga0307984, IMG submission 203169) | Marine microbial communities from Ellis Fjord, Antarctic Ocean - #78 | ecosystem: Environmental > Aquatic > Marine > Unclassified | place: Southern Ocean | collected 2014-10-09
ATCAGGAAGACCAGAGCCGTAATCTAGTTTCCTTTGTTTTATTCTTTCACTCATTCCAAATTGAGTACCTTTTAATAACTTATCCAAAGGATAACTCTCACCGTTTCCTTTTAATACATCTCCAGAGATACTATGTCTATAGTTACCGGGTTTATCAGGGTCGGGCATCCACTCGTTTGATGTTTTCCAGTCATATATAGCTTCACCATTTGTAGCCGCATCAAGTACCATATCTTGTGATTCCCAAGACATATAAGTTCCTAGCACAATACTTTGTTGATCCGCTAGTGGTGTGGATTTATCGCTTGCTTTCTTTGTTTTATTGAATGCAGTGTCGTAACGACCTTTATTGATTTTACCTAAATAAGCTCCTAACATAGGAGCGGATAAACCTATATCAAATGCAGGGTGGTGAACATTTGTAAGGGCATCAATCAACGCGTCTAGGTTTTGTTCAAAAGCAGAGTCTCCTTGTCCCGCGGCTATATCCCCCGCGTCAATAATTCCATCATCTTCTTTACTACCCGCTATATTTAATTGCTCCACCAAAACATCCATGTCGTTGATCCCATCGCCATTATCGTCAAAATACATACTTGATAGCATTGTAAGTGGAATGCTAAGTTCTTTTTCTAAACTCACCTTAAATGACTCTTTGATCTCGTGTACTCCTTTGATTTTTGAAGTTGCAAAGTTTTTAAACTTATCCTCAGTATCAACATGACTTGTAAACAAAGCATTATACTCTTCTTCATTATAAGTATTCTCGGGGTTCAGCTTACCCCCTTCATCAATAGCAACTTTAGTAGAATTGTTATAATCTTCTAACAAAGAAATATGCCCTTCGATGTTTATTGGTTCAAAATTTTCTTTAAAAGAAGCTAGTGTCACAGTCACATTTTCCCCAGAATAACCTCCTGCTGTAGCAAACTTACCATCCTTAGGCATCATACCGCTAAAACTAGAATTTTCTCTATCATAATTATTAGTGGTTATCTCTATACCATTTTTACCATATTCAACTGATATCTTACCATCAGCCACCAATTGATCGTAGTCTGCAAAATTAAACGCTTGCGCATAAGCAGCGATGTTACGCCCGTCTACGCTTCCAGGATCCACGTCTTTAAGAGCATCTAAAGATATCTCCGTACCAGATCTAAAGTTTTTGGCTTGGTTTGTAACTCTTTTCAACTCCCCCATTATCCTAGCTCTAGCCATACTGTTTTCAGATGTATCTCCTTTGCCATAAGTGTTATAGAGTTCAAATTCATCCTGTAGACTTGCTATCTTACCTCTAAAAGCATTGATGAACACGTCATGTAATGGTTCGTCTTGAGCATACATACCGCTCACAAGAGCATCAGCATCTTTTTGAAACCCTACCATTTGTTTTCTTACCCCAGCTCTGCCTATTTCCTTTTTAGCCACATACTTATCCATAGCGCTATTAATAGCTCCGAATACCTTGTTACCAATGCTTGCTGTACTATCATACAGCGGTTTCATATTCGGAACATCTGCTCCGGCTCTAGATGCTGCCTCTTTAAAAGCCGCGTTTATTAATACACTATCTGCTCCCATATTATTTTTTGTTTTATTATTGCTGTTGCCAAGCAAACATATCTTCTGAACCAGCGCTAATCGCTGTTGAAGCCACATTGCTTAAACCATCTGTTAAAGCTTTGTCTTGAGCTATCTGAGCATTCATTTGATTTGCTTGTGCTTGTTGGCTCGCTAAGTTGGCACCCGTTGTTTGGGCCATCTGCATTCCAAGTAAAGTCGCCTGCCTATCCATTCCAGCTTGTTGTACCCACTGATCACCTTGTCTCTGCGCATTTTGTACAGCCGCTTCACCCGCTTGTGATTGCTGTGCGCCCTTGGCTTTTAGCCTTTGGTTCACGGATTCCTGCTGGCCTATGTTCGCTGAGATTTTTTGGGTTTGTATTTGGCCTTGGTTGGCCATTGCTTGTGCTAACCCAGCTATACCACTAGAACCAGCCGCGCCTTTCATACCTTGCATGATATTTGCTCTTTGCTGATTACCTTGTTGGGACTGGAACTGTGCTTGTTGTTGATTAACCGTTATGTCTTCAAACGGATTTTCAGCATAAGCATTATCCATGTTTTCGAACGGATTTTTAAACTTCATAGCCTTATACTCGTCTTTCTGCTTGTTTAAGAGCTTCTCCTGTTTTTCTCTCTCTGCCCTAGCCTCACCAGCTATCCCCTTAGCATCTTGCTTTGCTTGGTTTGATTGATACATACCGACTCCAGTGCTTACCACTGTCGCTGCGACAGCTATAATTCCCATGCTCATAGTATATGTGTTTTAATTATTTTTTTCATAATTTTCCTTTTAAATATTTGTCGTACTCTTCCCAGCTAAAAACAACATTTATAGCCTCTATCTTACTTAGATCCTCAGTGTTAGTTGGGTTAGCATGTACAGTTGTTATAACACAGTCTTCTATCGCATACACAACTCTCTTTGCTCCTCTTGGCGAAACTATGTAACAAGGACCAATAAACTCCTCTATCACTTCCTCGCTTGTCGATGCTAGCACTCCTGATAGTAGGAAGAAAGCGTAGCTATGCTTGTGAATTGCTGAAAATCCTAATTGACCCTGCTTCATTGTCATCTCTCTAATATAAATACCATCTGCAAAAGAGTGTTTATATCCCCACATACCTGGGTATATTAATTCATTTCCGTCTCCAACAACTATATCTATACCATCAGCAACACTAACTAGATATTCCTCTATTTGTGTTATTTTATCTTTATAAGATTTTGCTGGTGTATTATCAAGCAAAGTTTGTAATTCATTTTTAGACATAATTTAATTTAATTTATATCTATAATAGTCACAGTTTTGCCTGTTATTTTACTATTAAGTAATAGAAAGCAACTTATTCACATCAAATCTCAATGTTTGACTTGCAGTCCCCGCTTTTAGTACTTGTATATTACCAGTTATAGTCGCTGTCTGTCCCGCGTTAGCAAAAGTAAGCGTTATGCCACTCTCCAGCGATTGAACAGCGTCTAAAACTATTGTTCCTGCCCCACTTACCGCACCCGCACCCGTATCCACTAATGGACTTGCTAAAGCTGAATTTATACCAATACCACTTACAGTACTAACATCATCTAATATACCATTTCTCGAAGCAACAACAACACTAGCGCTAGAGCCACCAGCTGACGCGGCAGTAGTTTTGGTGGTCACTGGTGTTAAGGCTATAACTAAATCAGAGAATATCACATCATAACCATAAACGCGTAATATCTCGCTTTTTCCATATCCACCTACTTTTAAAGTATCACCAACTAAAGCCAAAACTTGTTGCTTATCAAAAACAACCGCTCCTTCTTGGGTTGATATATCACCCCTTGTAATCACTGGTTTTATTGCTAACGTGCTTGTAGGTTGAACTTCTTTTTTAACGATTATCTCCTCATCTTTAGTGTTTGGAAATATTGTTATTGTATCCTTATACGCCCCTATAGAAGAACTAGCTGTAATATTAGTGTTGGGAACCAATATCATACCTTCTTTTATTACGTGCGCAAAGTTATCGATTGGCCATTGGTAATTCACTTGATTACTAAAGCTTAGCGGTAAATCATCCGCTATTGAAATTGCTTCGGATATAGTAAATATATTCCCACCACTCACAGTGGCTACGGTTACAGTTGCAGCGGCTAAAGCAGCATTACCAAGCACCCTATCACCCACGGTAGCTATTGTTGCGGAGGCGACATGCGTTGTTACTGTTGTGCCGCTACTAGCTCCATTTACAGTCGTACCACCTTCTGATGTACCGTCTAGAGCGGTAGTGATCAATGGGTATATATTTTCCCCATGAATTGTTATCGGTGCATCCCCAATAACAGGCTCTATGAAGGATATTACATCACTACTCAATGGTTGTTTTATTATCTGATAACACTTTGTAGCTGAAGTAACAGCACAGGATATTGAAAATGCTTGCTTTGCCGCCGTTAAACCCCTGGACAATGTTATAGTGTCATTTACCAAGGATCCAACCTCAATAGTCCCACCCACAGAGTAAGGGGATATTGTTAGGGTTTGATCTAAGTATTGGTAAATGACTTTAGTCATCAAAAGCGAGTTAGATCCTGTTGATGAGTTTATATCTAAACTACCGTCTCCAAACCTAACCTCATTATAATCAGTGTGAGAAGTTGTAATGGGTTGTGCAGATAATGATATATCATACTGATCATTATCCGTTACTGCTGGGAAGAATATATCCCCCTCAAAAAACCTACCATTAATAATCTCATCATACAAACCTGATTTTAATACCTGAAAACTCCGCGTAATAAAGTTGTAGTAATAACCATCTTCATTCTTGATCTCAAGAGTAAAAACAGCTCCATCATCACCTATTACTGAAAACCGTCTAACGGTTATTTCAGCGGGTAACACCGATAGATCTAAATCAAATTCTTTTATTACTTTCATTTTATAAATTTATTTATTTACTACTCTCAGAAACATTTGCCGCCACTGAAAATAGTTCCGCTTTACCCCTAGAGTCATTAACAAAGTCTACACTAGCATAATACCCTGTTAAATCATTGTTATTGACAACGTTGCTTTTAGCAAAGGATATGTAAGACCCGGGCGGAGGGGTTGTCGTAGCTAAACACCCTCCAACACCAGCCACGCAGGGTTGTCCCGTGTCATCCACATGGTAACTAAGTACTACTACCGTCCACGGGTCGTAACTTATATCCGTAACCGTGCCGATATGTATCGTATTTGAAGTTCCATTGTGCGAGAAACCACCATATTCAACTAGTGTGTTGTAGTAAACATCATCCCCTATCTGAAGCGACGTATTTAACTCATGGCTAAAAGCCATTACAAATGAAAATGAACTTGGCATGTTTTATATTTTATATTTATATTTATATTTATACCTGGTAAGCATAAGTTATATTTCTAAAAGCTCGGTAACTAGTAGCTTGCCCATTAATTACCGTTAAGTCTTTAGTCACATTTTGGGCAGCTGAAATCCCTGCTGTTGCTTGGAAAACATAGCCATAGTAAGCACCTGCTTCGTTAGAAGCCCAATAGTATTTATTTAGTTCAAAGTTTGCAGCGTTTAGGTTTGATGTGCCGTTACTATTTACTGTTGTTATCGCAATATTAAGTCCTATTATATTTAAAGCATCCATTAATTCCCCATAAGAAGGAAGGTGCCATCCTGTGATAGTATTTGTACTTGCATCATATGGATCAGTTGCTATAACTTCTAAGTCGTTAGCTAATTTCGCAGCTATAAAAGCTTCTGAACAACTAGCTAATATATCAATCGTGTTTTGAGCTCCATGCCCGGTCCAGAACCCTAGATTTGTAATTGCAGTACCTTCACAACCCCACGATGGAGAGGAAGTGTCTATTTCTGGCGAAACTGTTATTCCTGTTCCCGTACCTGAATCCAAGTAGTAAACAACACCCCCTTCGTATGTATCTCCTATTTGTAAAGTATAATTACAAGAACCATCATCAGCAGTTGCTAGTGAATTATAATTATAAGCGGGAGTACCAGCATTATTGCCTGTGAAAAAAGAACCTGTGGTTATTGAACCTGAATTGCCATTACCATTATTAGTGTAGCTACTATCCATATTTCCATCATCCATACAGCCCGCAACTGCTGGTGGAAGTGTGGTAGTCGTTATGGAAACTACTGGTCCGTAAGCCCCAACAGCTCCACTATTTCCTTGAGATACTCCTGAATTAAAACAAACCCCTTGTAGGGTGAAAGTATACGGGGTATTTGGTGTTAAACCTAGGTAGGTTAATCCTGAGCCAGAACCTCCTGGAACGCTTCCTCCACCGTTGTAAGCTGTGTAGTCCCAATGGGTATTATTAGCGTAAAGTGGGTCGTTGCCATTATCGAAAGGCGCAACAAAATTCATACCCAATTCAACATCAGTTATATTGTCAAAGATGAATGTCTCCGCCCCGTCGTTATTATTCCAGGAAGTCGCACAGTATCGACACGTTCCGTTATCCCCATGAGTAGCATCAGCGTCAAATTCCCAATTATTCGCGGTGCCATCTGTACATCCCATAAAAGGTAGAGTTATACAAAGTGACGGGTCATTAGCTACCCAAGCACCACCACTACCATCTGTAACAACTACTTGATTTACGGCATCCCAACAATCATCACAACCCTCAAGGTAAGTCATGTCAGTACACCCAACACAAGTGTCAAATACACAAGATCCGTCATCTGTATTTGCTAGGGCGTTGAAATTACAAGCACCATAAGCCTCACCATATAAAGTACCATCATCATCAGTACACCCAAGCAATATTGATGGTGGTAAAGTCAACACACTTGCTGCAGGTGCTGAGCTTGTCGCACCACACTGGCTTGTGATTGTTAGGTTTATATTTTGACTTGAAGAACCAGTTACCGGTGTTATACCCGTTATGTTGTAAGTTATAGTTCCAGTACCCCACCCTGAATAACCAGCTGTTGTCCCGTTGGAAGCGTTAACATTCCAAATTGAACTTCCATTTGAATTACTTATTGCAGGTTGTATCCAAAAGTCTATTACTGGCGCCGCGGGACTTACTGGTTCATCAAAAACCATAGTGAATGACGTGTCGGTTTCGTTACTAAATACTATATTTGTGGGTGGCATACAATAAATACATGCATCATTACAGGTACCCGCATCATAGTTTTGTGCTAACAAGTCACCACAGTAAGTACAAGAACCATCATCAATAGTTGCAGAAGCATCATAATTACACGCGGGTATACCGGTATTCGGACTGTCATATGCATCTCCACTAGCAAGAACTAAAAATCCACTATCCATGCAGCCCCCATATCCACATGATCCATCATCAGTATTTGCAAGAGAATCGTAATTATTTGCAAGAGGATCAATACATCCAAAAGCATAAGTAGCACAACCATTGGGGTTGGTGGCTGCATCATAAACACCAGAACCACTAACATTTGCGCTGGGATTATAATTATACATGTTAATATCAGTGCAACCAATAATAGTTGGAATACATGAACCATCATCTACAGTAGCTGTAGCATCATAGTTAAATGCAGTTGGATCAAGACAACCTAAGTAATAACAACTTCCATCATCAAAAGTAGCCAACGGGTCATAGTTCGATGCAGGTGCATCCATACATCCATCTACAAATGCAATACAATTACCATCACTAAAGGTAGCTGAAGGATTGTAGTTTTCAAAAACCTCATCCATACAGCCATAAATAACCGCCGTCGATACACTTGTTAATCCTCCTATACCTTGCACGCTGAAATCAGCTGTGTTGTAATTATCAATAACAAGAGCAGAACTATTTATGTTAGCATCAATACCGGTGAAATAACCAAACCACTTACCCTCTTTTTCTATAAACTCACTAATACCACCACTCTCTAAGTTAGTAAAGGTTGAGTTAACAAACCAACCATCTACTTGTGTTAAGTTGTAGTATTCCCCATCCTCAACAATAACTCCATGTTCTCTATTCTCTAATATCCTAGCTTGAGAGCCTTCATAATTAAGCGCTCTAAATGACTTGACACTACCTGGTATTTCGTTGAAAATAACAGAAACTAAAGATGGTGTATAAACGTTATAAAAAGTGTTCCTATTCACCGCCTCATCATGATGTATCCACAAGCCTTTGTCATTATTAATAGCTGATGAAGTGAAGGAATAATATTCATTTGCACAACTAATAGTGTTGTCCGGAGTAAAGGATTTAAAACTAACCCAACCCTTTATGTCTTCCCTAAAGGATAGTGTTGAGCCACTTAAATAAATAATTGGGTCTGGTTCCGTTACCGGCTCTAATCGCGAGAAACTCAAGGTTGATGACCAACCCCCATAATCAAGACCAGTGACCGCACTTGTCATAACATTATAATTATGATTGTTAACCCCTGCATCTCCAGTTGAAATAAGTTGGTTAAGCGTTATCTTTATATACGTTGATGTGATTGAATATCCATTCCAAGGACCAGCAGCCGCTATAACTATACTTACAGTATCAACTGTCGTACCAGGCAAAATACCCGCACCAGTAACCGTGTCTCCAACCTGAACATCGGTACCGGGTGGAAGGTGGTATTCTCCTACTTGAACGTATGATGGGGGTGTAGGCATTTTATTTTATTTTTTTATTGTTGATTTATTGTTGTTTGTAGCTAAAAATTTATTAATATATTATGCTAATACACTTGGTATTAAAACTATAATAGTGCTTTTTACCACTAACTCATCACTAATGGTAAAAGTTTGTACTTCTCTCGGTGATAACGTGAGGTTGTACTCATCTTTCTTGTCATCGTATCCACCGACTAGTTTATGTGATAATTTCAAATTATCTCTAAACCAATCCTTCATTCCGTGGTCTGATATTGGTGTTAATCCATCTTTAGACAAACGCATTACTGTACCCCTGACTTTATCTGTAAAGTAAGCCCTATAGGATTCCGCTACAAATGATTCGGGGTTTTTAGATATACCATACTCCCCAGCAAATGGGATGGTTTGCCCTAACACATTTTCACTCGCTATTAACTGTGGATTTCCGTCGGCATTATATATCGCATCTCTGTCCGCTAGGATCTTCAACACCCTATCCTCACACAAAGCTATCAAATCACCATCAGCCGTAGATCTTGTGTGTAATTTTTGGATGCTACCATACGCTGGGTTTATATCCTTCGTGATCTTCTCTGCTGCAATAAATTGGTTTAAATTATTAACCCCAGGTGTTGAATTGTATATACCGGAGTATATTAAACCATATCTTCTGGTCTCTTCTATATATTCTTTATCTAAAGTGGAAGATGCCTTTGGTCCGTTTGACAAATAGGGTTTATTATAAGTATCTCCTATTCTATTAGACTCAACTCCATTCCCAAAAGACCAACAATTAAACCAGTTTAAACCAACTTTATTAATAGTCTCAACCTCGAAACCTACAATCATAGTATAGTCGTCATTGAACTTAGCGCCAACAAACCTAACGTAAGAAGTACCCCCCGAAATATTGTCAAAAACTAAAATTGGGGGCGGAGCATTGACAGGTTTTATCAAAAAATATTGAGCAAAAGTAATAGCTGGCGTGATAAATAAGAGATTTTGTTGAAAAATTCCTAAAGCACCAATTCCACCCCATCCATTAGCAGTTATACTTCCATCAAAACTATCTTCAATTTCTGGTTCAAGCCGCAGGGTGGAGCCAATAGGTATTAACATCTCTCCATCACCACTATCGATTGAAGTCGGTATCTTACCACTCGCTTCGTAATATATATCTAAATCCGCGTCCTTTCTTGGCTCTGTTTCAAATACCGCTGGATAAGTGCTAATAGGTTCAACCCTATCAGTATCATATGTTTCTATAAACTGAAGGTCCCCTGTATTAAAAGCATCTGCTCCAGTAACCCCTGCGTTAGTAAGTAGGTCATTTAGAACATCACCCCCATCAATAGTGTAGACTATATGATAGGCTAATCTCCTGTTATTTGGTCTAGCAAAATCCTTCAAAAATTTAGCCTTACTCCAATCGGGATTCCCATGGAGGTCATACGACCCATTATAAGGCTCTGGCAATGCCGCCCTATGGTTATATACACGCTCTTTAGACACACTAACAATAGTGTATGTTTTAGTGTGATCAGCTCCCATCCGAAACTTACTACCCGTTTTTATTTGATCAGCGAAATCTTTTTGTGCCACCTCATGTGAATTACTAGTATCACCAACAGCCCACTTATCATCCGTTTGCTTACCTATGTGTGGTTCTATCGCTGAGTAAGATAGTGTTAACCTGTACTCAACACCACTTGCTGCACTCGACGAACTCCAACTTGATATACCATGTTGAAACGCTGTACCTAAACTCGATCCAGTTCCATAACTATCTGTAACACTACCATCACCACCCCAAAACCCATTATCATAAAGATAAGTTTGAGTGGTGCTAAGGTCTGTCATATTACTATTTGTTACCGCATCCGCGAAAAGGGCTGAGGTTAGAGGTTGTGTTCCCGCATAAGATGCTTGGTCAATAAACCACCTCCCCTGCATATTGCTTCCCCCAAACTTTAATAGAGATTTCCAATGGGATTTTTTGTATGAGCTACTTGATATACCACTCACTGCGTTTGTAGTGGAATTATTTCCAACTGGAGTGCCGACGTTAAGTTCTATCTGATCAGCATTGTAATCTCGCAGGTAATATATGTCTGCGCTAGCGGTTATTCTCCAGTTTATATCAACGCTTTGTGGTGTTGATAAATAATGCTTTGCGTGTTCGTCATTTCTTATTTTAACAAAAAACCTGCCATCAAACTCAGGTTTATTCTTTACCTCCTTTTTATGTATTACGGGTCTATAATCGGTGTTAGCAATTAATACCCCAGGGGTGTCGCTAATCCAACTATCACTACTTGTTATAGGTTTTGATAAAAACACCTCGTACACAGCATTATCAGTCCCAATAGCATTTGTAGCGTCGATAGAAACCACTTTTGTTATTAAGTACTTTTCACTTTGAACAGCACCTCCATCAATATCACCTATAAAAGAAACGTATAACTCGCTATTACCCTTTTCATCCCACTGTTCCTCTAAATCCGGCATTCCTAATTGATTTGCAGTTGCAACATCACCTGACCACCACACCAAGTCAATATAAAAAGAACTACCACCTGTAACTGGTTCTTTTGGCTCATTACCCCCACCAGATCCACCAAAAATCGCGTCCGTACTTAAACCAGGCCATGCAACAGGTCTAGCTATAGTGGTAAAAGTTGTTTTAATATACTCTGGTGCTTCATTTTTTATGGCTACAATTTTATATCTAGCCTCTTCAACAACAACCTCATTATTTTCTACCCCTTTCTTTAAAATCAAGTAGGTATCTTCATCAACCTTGTTTCTATCAACAGACGGAAAAGCTAACCAAACATTACCATCCTCAGCATCATATATTCTGCCTAACGCTAAGTTGTAATACTCATTTGATGTCTCTTTTACAAAGAATTTATAATACTTCGCCCACAATGGGTGTGGAGTATTAATCTCAGCATTTATTAAAGTAGACGATCCAGCCATATCCTTTGTAACCGTTTGGTTTGAGCTATTATTAGTAAATACTGGAGTCTCCCTTCCGTACTGATCCCCATACACAACACCAACATTATATGTTCTAAGTGACTTTATAGACTTTTTCCCAGCGCCGCTCCTACCTGATGTTGCTCTAACACCAATATTAGCTAACACCCCTGGGAGAGTATCTATATTGTAGTTTTGTAAATAATTAGCATATACGATTCTATTACCAATAACCTCTTGAGCTAAAGCTGATCTAGGCACGTTATCCCAAGTGCGAAGTGATTGGTTGGATGGCAATACAGCATAAATGTTTTCGGTGGTAATTTCGTAGGAACCAAAAGATCCGGGGAAAGTACCAGCGGCTAACCATGCTATATCAGATGGTTTTATACTACTTACGGTATATATAACGGGTGATGCCTCATCTTTGTACAGTAAGTCAACCTGTACGACGTCCTTAGGTATATCATAAGATATAAAATCCTTTAATTTTAATGATTTTAAGTTATTAACCATACCTTTGTTATATGCCTCGGTTGGGTGGTAGCTGAAGTGACCAGCTACAAATGCTACTTCTGAAAAAGGACCAATTGAGGAGTATTCACCATCCTCATATTTATATCTACATGCAAATCTAGGAAATTTATGCTCAAATAAATTTTGTCCAACCTCTGAAACGGCGACAAAATAACCAGTGGAATACATTGGGGTGTTTGGTGAAATTGATACTATCGTTATACCAAACTCCACTTCAACACCGACATGTGTAATTACGTTTACCACCGCTCTCACCATATAATTCTCGGGTGGGTGGGTGTTTGAAGCCATACTATTAAGTAGTATCACATCCCCAATTTGTATATCAGGCGGGTTTACCCCCGTAGAAGCACCAATGGTTATTATTAAGTTATCACCTTCTAATTTCAACGTGGGAGATGTGGTTGCTCCATCAGTGAAATTAACGTTATACGCCACGCCACTAACTCCATCCTCCCTGAGAGATGTTAGTGATTTTAGTGTTGGAGCTCTTGAAGGAGCTTTTTTAATAACTGTTATGTGTTTTTCTGCAACATTTATACCGGAACTAACGGTTATGTTTTGATCTTTATTGATTAACAAGGTTCGCACTTGACCATCTTGTTGTGTGCCCTCTATACTACGTTGTAGGTTTATTTTTTTTGGCTCAGTAACCCCATCCGTCCAAAACAACATGTCATCAATTATATTTATACCGGTGATACTACGATCAGCGTCAAGGTTCAAACACCCTGACCTTAAGAATAAATAACACTCAGTGTTGGCTCCAAACGCTACATCTAGATTGTCAAACACCATGAACTCAGGGTCTCCAGTAAACTGAGCCACATGGGTGTGTATAACAGTGTTAGCCGCTACTTTTACTTCATCAGTATTGATGTTGATTATTTTCTCTAACACATCCCCAACTGAAACACTAGCAACCCAACCTGGTGGAGTATATATAGTATTTGTAGCGTAATCAAACGCCGGTAAAGAATCTAAAGCCTCTGATTTGGATACCACTAATTTAGTATCAGTAAAAACAACTTCCACAACATTGTCTTTCAGCTTTATAATATAATCCCAGCTAAATACACCAGGCAAAAGTACTGCTCTACCATAGTTAAACCTAGGCCCCGCTAAGAAGAAATAAACACTATCCATCTTTTCATCAGAAATACTACCGACACATACTTGTTTAGTTATATCGAATGGTATATTTATTTTAGAATTACCAAGTACATTTTGGATAGTTCCAACGTCAGATCCCTCTGAGGTTGAAACCTGTACGTTCATCGCATGTCTATATTCTCCGTTGGGAACAAGTCTTTCATCAACATCCTTGTTCATTTTACCACCGGTAAACTGATGTTTAATCTCTGGCATGTACTAGTGTTTTATTTGTTTCGATTTACCTCTTAAAATTTGAGTGATTTCTTCTAGTTTAAGATTTGATAATCTTAATTTCGCAGTTCTAACAGCGGCAAATCTTTCTTTCTTAAGTCTATTTACTTGGTACTCTGGTATATTTGATTTCCCAGAGAGAATACCATGAGACATCCATTTGTACATAGCTTCTTCTGCGAACTTATGAACCTTCATTTCTCCTGGCGTACCAAGACTATCGCTTATGTAATCTAAGATCACAGTTTTTCCACTAATATTAGAGCTAAAATGTATTTTACCACTGCTGATATCTATATAAAAAGAACCGTTGGCCTGTGCGTGTTGAGGGTCAAGTCCATACCTACTACCATCTAACGGCCAGTAAGTATCATCTTGATAGTCGTCTTGATTTCCAGATGTAGTACTGGATTTATAGTTAGCCCAAGTTGTTGATTCCGAGTTCTCTAGAGCTGCTCCGCCGTCGGCAGTGCTATGAAAACTATATGCTCCAGCTGAATCTTGTAATAAACTTCTAGGATTTGAGGTTTTGCTAGCTGGGTATAACAAATGTTTTATCCCAGCTGAATCCACCCAACTAATTTTAGTGTAGTTAACATAGTCCTGTGGTAAAGTCATGGTTAGCGTTGCTGGAACCACTATTTCTATTCCCTTAACAGACTTAAGCGTGTCGAATGACATTTCAGCTAGACCTCTTTGTGCATGGAAAGCCACATCTGTCCTACTAGCTTTAGATATTAATTTGTCTTCACCCACGTATACGATCATAAATTGATTTATGATATCCTCTAAAGAAGCAAATTGGTAATCTCCAGGTTGTGCGTGTGCATAGTACTCACTTTCTGATACGTCTAATAATCCCATGTGTTATATTTTTGATTGTTGTTGTTTAATCATACTTTCCATAGCACCACCTGCCCTCATAACATCAACTTGTTGTGTGGCTAACCCTGCTAATCGCAATATCTTATTTACTAATTGTATCTCCTCGGATGGGTGCAATTCGAAGTGTGCGGTTGTAGGGGTGGCATTATACATTGCTCTTTTGTTAATAACAGCATATGTCCAGTTAACCTTATTAGGTGTTCTTATATAAGTTACATTAAAAGGTGGTAAATCACTACTACCGCCATCATTACATTTTAACACCTTGCCCTGAAGATTTGCTATTGGTCTAGCTACACTAGGACTTGTTAGTGGGCTTTTTTTATTGTTTATATAATCTCTAGTGTTCAGCATCTCACATTCCCCAGAGGAGTTCTTTAACCCAACATGGGAAATTCTATGTACCTCGTTAGGGATAACTTTCCCCCCACCTGGAGCATTAATCCAAGTAGCAATTATTGTTGATTTTGGCGAGCTTTCGAATATACGTAGTTTATCTTCTAGTATATCATCAATATCAGCAATAACCGTGTCATTACCCTGCGACTTCCTAGCTTGATTTATGTCATAAAAATATTGTTCAAATATTTCTAATTGAGCTTGGTTAGCGAATAAATTAAAGTCTTGAGGGGTTATATATCCTCGCTGTTCCTTATTAGCTAAAGCCAAAACCTTCTGATATACTGTATCTATATTTACCGCCATAATTTCTTTTTATTTATTATATGGGAACAATCTATTTAAAATATCTCTTCTCTCCCCACATCCACAATCTTTTTTAACAACTTTGCTAACTGTATCTACAACCTTCTTTATTCCAGTTGCTTTTATTATCTTCTCTATCGTATCTCCTAATCCTTTAGATTTTTCTTTCATATAATTAAATTTAGTAGTTTACGATCGCCCCGAAGAGCGACCGCATCTACAGTTAGATTAATTTAATCTTTTTTCAATATTGGAGTAAATCTCCATTCCTTCATCTGTTTTGAACCAGTGCGCTAAAGCGGTGTAAGGATGCTCGTCAAATGGTATAACCATTAGTTTTCTCCCGTTACTACCCCACATAAAGTTTCTTTGATCAGAAGATAGTCTTAGCACCCCAGCTTCAACAGCTTTTATACCAAAGTTTCTTAGCATTACATTTTCGTCATCCGCTAACTCTAAGAAGAGTTTAGGGTTGTTACGAGCAAATACTAATAAATCTCTTTTAAGTTCCTTAGAACTCAAGTTAGATACATCAGATCCTTTCTCTACACGCATGATAGCTTCCGCCATGTCTATGTCTATATTTCTAGCTGCTACTAATGCATCGACTTGCATGTTTAACACGTCAATTTCGTCAGCCGCTTTGACTGCTGGCTTGTACTCCTCGTAAACATTTCCCATGTGTGGGTGGTATAAACTTAAAAGTTTCTGCAATACCGTTTCATTTTTTGGAACAAATAAATTTCCACTTCTAAAAATTATATGCTCTAATCTTTGATCGCCCTTCATTTCATCTACAAAAGAAGTTGTTTGGTTTTTACAATACTTAAGTTCTCTTTCGTATCCTTTTTCTTCATCAAAGTAGTATATATCCGCCGCTTTAATAGTTCTTGAAAGTGGTTTTTTACCGCCTCTTAGCATATAGACTCTATCTTTAATTTCCCACTCATTAGCGGGTTTTAATCTTTCTCTTGCTTTTGGTTCTGCAACTACAGTTTCTTCAAAAAATTCTGTAACTACTTCTTCCATTGTTTCAATTTGAGGTTGTACCTCAACTTTCTTTGTTGTGTTAGCTTTTTTAGCCATAATATAATATAATATAAATTAATAAAAATAAAAGGGGTTGGGGAATTACCCCCAACCTCTTTAATGTAAATAATGCCTATTTCATTAACATGAAATTGTTAGCACCTTGAGTAATTAAACATCTTTCTGATAACATATGAATTTGCATTGCATCTAAAGCAGATGTAGCAGCTCCAACAGAACCAGTAACCCATGATTTCATTTTTCTATCATCAGTTTGTGAAGCTCTATAACGAACATGTAAGAAAGGACGTTTCATGTTTTGACCTAATTGTTGGTCATAAACAGAAGAAGTACCAGCTGGAATAATAACCCCTCTAATAGCGTTAGCAGCGTTAGCAGCATTAATACCACCTCTTGTTGCTAGATCATTTAAATATCTAAAGTCAGACTTGTAGAAGTCATAAGAACCTCTTCTGAAACCAGAGAAACCTAAGTTTAATGCCATATCTTCAGAGTTGTCGAATACTCCGTAAGAAGTACCACCAGCTCCATAAGAATTCATAGAAGCTAACATGTCATCCATTGCTAACGAAGTAGCTCTGTTTACAAACATCATGTTTTCTTCAATAGCACCTTGCTTATCAAACTCAGCTAAAATAGCGTCAAACTCAGCTAAATCAGTAGCAGCGTTAACACCAGTAACACCTGAAGTTAAATTACCTCTATCTTCAATAGCAGCAAATAAACCCTCAGTACCAACGTGTCCAGCGCCAGCAGTAGAACCAGCAACTATAGCACCACCATCAATAGTAGAAGCAGCAAGATTTAATTGCCCTTCAAGCATTGACATTTCTAAGTGATCGGTAAAACGAGCTCTTGTGTCAGACTCAGCTTTTAAATACCATAAGTAACCTGATCCACCTTCTTCTGAAGAAGTTTCAACCCAACCAATTCTAGACGCATCAGAACCTGATACTTCGTAGAAATCTTTTAAGATAATTGGTTTGTTTTGGAAAGTCTTGAAAGATGGCTCATTAGCTCCTCTAGTGTCAGTGTTAAGAAGACCAGTAGTATCTCTGTAGCTCATACCTTTTCCAAACTCAGAACCATAAACTAGTATAGTAGTAGTTTCAGTTCCACCTGTAGTTGATAAACCAGCAGTGTTTAAAGAAGCAAAGTCATAAGGCTGAACATCAATTACAGAACCTGTATCAACAGCCTCTACGATACATTTTGTAACGCCCTCAGAGTTTGCTATAATAACAGTGTCATTCACTCTAATACCGTGAGCCGCCGCCACATCGTTTCCATCAATATCAGTTTCAATTTCGATTTGTCCACCTGATAAAGTACCACCAGCGTTTGATTCAACATGCCCTTTGTAAGACAAGTGTAGTCTACCTTGCTCTGACCAAATAACTTGATCAGCAGTCATAGACTCTTCAGCTCCTACTTGTGCAAGAAATCCTGATATAGTTCTCGGTCCGAAAACTTCAGCTTCTTTTTCCATAAGGTCTGGTAAATATTGTTGTGCCCAACCCGTTGAAGAGTTTAGGTCTAAATAATTTGAAGATAGCGCTTGTGGCAATGGAGCCGGTACGCTATTCAAATTAGTTGTTGCAGTAATTGCCATAATTTTGTTTTTTTAATTTTTAAATTTATTGTTTTTAATTTTAAACTTAAAATCAGAAGAATCTTGTCCTAGCACTTTATACGTTGTACCACCTGCTTCGATTTTCCCATGACTTTGTCTTGGATTCATATCCACATTCTTAGCTTTAGCGATACTACTTTTCATAGCGTCTGCCCTGCCTTGGTCGTAAAAGTGTTTTGCAACAGCATCAGCATTCATAGCTGTGTAAAGAGATTTATGATAACCCTTAGCATCTGATAACGTGTTATTTTTATCCAAAAACTTTTTGGTAAAATTATTTATATCACTTTGGGTATTCTTAACCTCGTTAGCATTGTTAACGTTAAACCTATATTTTTTGTCCCCGACATTATATTCAAAACCTTTGAACTTGTCATTGAAAACCTGCTCGGTTTTCTGAGTAAAAACATCTGTGTTTTGTTTAGCTGCTTTTTGAGTTACTTCTGACTCCTTGTTGTACCTATCAAAGAAATTAACAGCTTTCTGTTGCTCAGTTGTGAGCTTCGATCCAGCTTTAATCTCTTCATAGTATTTAGACTTTTGCCCGTCTAGGTGGCTTTTAGCGCTGGCAACTTGCTCTTTAAGCGCTAATTTCTTTCTACGTATATCTCTATCGTCGTCTATATCTTCGTCGTAAGAGAATGTATCTTCCATAAGGAAGTTAATTTCTTCATTATCTAAATGAGGTTTTGTTTGGTTATAAAACTCTCTTAATAAGCTATTGTCATCTAGTTTGCTGTAATCTTGATTCAACTTAACATAGTCACTAATGTCACCACCAGTCTCTTCCATAAAATCAACTAGTTTTTGCACATTCTCGGGTAATGCTTCCCCGGTAGCCTCAGCCGTGGCTATAGCTTCTTCAACTTGTTCTTCAACCTCTACAACTTCCTCCTCAGTAATTTCTTCTAATACTGGAGCTTCTTGTGCTTGAACTTCCGGTTGTACTTCTTCTTGTTCCTGTGTGGTGTCGGCATCTTCAATGCCATCAACCACTCCGCTGTCGTCAGCGTTACTTTCTTGAGTTTCATTTTCTACTGGTTTTGGGGGTTTAGATAAATCAACCTTCATCACGCTGTCATCTCCAGCGGATTCAAATTGTGTTTCTTCTACTTGTATAGTCTCATCGACTACTTTTTCTTTTTGTTCTTCCATAATATAATATAATAATAATTAATAAACTTACCTAGGGTCAAACGCACCTAAATCAAATCCGCCACCCAGTATATCATTACCTGATGACTCAAAGTTTTTAGGTGGTTTACCACTATTTCTTTGATCAATCAACTCACTTTGCTGAGATGCTTGAATTTTTGTTCTCTCGTCTTTACGATCTTCTTTTTCTTTTTCCCCAGTTTTTTTGCCCTCAACCTCCATTCCCTTTAACTGCATGTTCATTTGGAATTCTAATTGCATTAGTTCTTTTTTGTGTTGAACCTCTTGCATCATTTTTTGAGAAGCTAACTGGGCTTTTAATTGCTCCAACTCTCCTTGACTAGCTGTTAATGCTTGGTTTTTTTGAACTTCACTCTGTGCCGCCATTTGAGCCGCTTGTTGATTCATTTGACTTTGCATCTGCATATTCTTCTCTTGCACCAGTTGATCTTTGTCTAACTTTTTCTTTCTACGTAATTTCAGAAGTTGATTAGCTAACTTGATATTTTTAATGTCTCTTACGTCGATAGCATCAGCAAGTTCAATAACTTGTTGTTGTAATGCCATTTGGATATTGTTTTCTAACATCATTCTTTCCTCTTCGTCTGGCTGTAAGTCTATAAAAATGCCAAAATCATATAAGTGTAATTCTTTAATCTCCTCTAGGACAGCCGCGTTGTGTACGCCGATAGCTTGTATGAAAGCATCTTTTGTTGGTGAATACTCTATGATATCCGATACCCTTAGGGATAAAGCCTCACAAACTTCTGAGGTTAAAAATAGACCTGATTGTAGAATATGTCTTGTTGCTGTGTTCGAATTCGCTGCGGCCATTTTCTGAACACCAACCAAAGCATTTTTATCTGGAGTACTACCGTCCGATGCTTCGTTTAAACCAGTAACATCCCTTATCATTTGTAAATAATAATTGTATGTACCAATTAAAGCCTGCATCTTATTACCGCCAGATCCAGATGTAATCTCTTGAATAGGTACCTTACCTGGATTCATATCACCATCAGAAGTAAAACTTCTTCCTATAACAGATCCAGTTTGGAAGAACATGTTTAACGCTTCTTGCGGGTTGTAGTTTGTTCCATTACCTAAATCTATTTCAGCCAAACCATCAGCGTCTAAATAGACACCGTCTGGAACCATTCTTGATAATATTTGTTGTAATTTTAAGTGTGTCAACTGAATCATATCAGCAAAACCGGTAATTCTTTTGACTAATGAATCGATCCTACCATTATACATCCTTGGAGCGACAATAGCATAGTTCATTTTAACCTTAGTATAATCGCTCTTAGGTCGCATCATGTTTTTTGCTAATTCCCATTTGAGTAGCTTTTCGGTACCTAAAATCATAGCTCCTTCGTAAAGGCACTCTATAGATCTTAACATTCTACCGTATCCACCTTCTTTCTCCCCTGGTGGATTATATTGGTCATCTCTTGGTATGATCTTGTCTCCTCCTGTTGCTGTTTCTTTAACTTTATAAACCTCGTTCATATAGGTTTTGTAATTAAAGTATACGACTTGAATAGTGTTGTTGTCCTCTTGGTCTGTTGAATACCTAGAATTTTGGTTAGATCTATTGCTGGACTTGTTTTTCATTATATCCTCAAGATCTTCTTCTGACAAATGAGGGAATTGCTTTGCTAATTCATTTGCTGGGATGGATTTAACTTCACCCACGTAGTATATGTCCTCGAAATAAGGTGAGTCAGTATAAGAATAAACAAGGTTAGCTGGGTCTACGTAATCTACAGTCACACCCTCTGATGTGTTGAAGTTTGTTTTAACAGCCCCAATCCCAAGTACAGTAAGGTCATAATAGAATTGCTTTTTAGTCAACTCATATCTATTACCCTCTAGTAAGGTGTTTATTGCCTGTTCTTCAGCTATCTCAATAGATTGCTTATATGTTAATTGCATATGAAGTTCCAATTCCTCTTGAGTCTCTGGTAGCTCTTCAATTTGACTTTTCCTAACATCTAAACCTAAATCTTGCTTTACAGCTGCGTTAAACTCCTTCAACCTCATATCTTTTAAGATATCCTCCATATAAGCAGTTCTCTTTGAAATACCGTTTGGATCTTGAGAATAAGCCTTCACATCATAAGTTCTTTCGGCTATACCATTGACAACTATGTCTACAAACTTAGATATAATCGGAACAGGCTTCCAATCTAAATTAAGATAGGACAAATCACCGTTTATCGATAACTCATCCTTATACTTTTGAACAGACTGTTCGCCCCGAGCATACAATCTTAAATTATGAAAATCATTGTGGTTAGATTTATACCTACTAGAATTACCATCATTAAACCATTCTTGCTCTATAGCTTTACCTACTTTCAACCCATACTCATAGCTTAGCTTCTCAGCATCGCTAACCGTTTGACTTGGGAAATAACTTTTAATGCCAGACTCTGCCATATTTATTACTTGATTATTTGTGAATTACTTCCAGTGTTTGAGTATCTGGAAACGTTTATATTTAACTTAGGTTTTTCAACCAGTGCATTTGGTCTATATAGATGCCTATTATTAGCCATAATAGCTAAGCCAGAGCTTATAGATGCATCATGCTTTGTTCTTTTATTTATATCGAACTTTGTCCAATCATTCAGGAGTTCATTGAAATAACAATCCCCGTGAGTTCCATCTTGCTTAATACCTACGTGATCTTGTATGTACATCTCAATCGCAGCAGCATGTGCTTGCTTTATATCTTCACTTGAATTGGGTATTCCACCAACTTCTTTTTCTGCTACAGATAATTTGTTCCATAACTTGTCCGGTCTGTTCATGCTAAACCCTCTATATCCTCTCCGTCTTAAATAGTACAATAAGCGAGGTTTGTTATTCTCTGCTAATATTGGCATTCCGTAAAACACTAAAGCCATTAGAACGTCTTCAAAGAACATCTCAGCTGTAGGAGGTCTTGATAAGTATTCTAAAAAGAAACTGTTAGCTGGAGCATCTTCCATCGAGAATCTAGTTAAACCATGTAGAGCTCCTTTGGATCCAACTCCATCTACCGTCCCTGATATATCATAACTATCACAACCAAAAGCTCCCATGTGTTCGTTTCCTGGGTATTTTACACCATTCTTTAAAACAACATTATTTTGAATTTGTTGAGGTGGAACCCAACTAACTTTAAACCTGCCTTTTGGGTTTGGAGAAAACACTACTTGTGAATCCTTAACCCCGTTGACCCATTGGAAATTACCTTGAGTAACTCCCAAAGTGTTTTTCATTTCCTCGTTATAATCTATTTGCTCATATAGCTTAACAAGATTAAATATACTGCCTTTTGTCTCGTCTCTAAATGCATGCTCTGTTGTTCTTGGGAACTGACGGTAGAATTCATTTAATCCGTCTGAATCGTCTTTTAAACCATCTACTTCATTCTGCCAGTTATCTATTACACCTACATCTATTAATTCACCGTTTGGGTCGAATCTATCGACACTAGGAGTAGTGAAAACTGGAACTCCGTACTCATCAATAAATCCTTCGTAGTTCCATTCCATTGGGATAAACAAAGAGTATAAACCAGACTTTGTCTGACCGTTTCTATTTCTTTTTGTAACATCTGAGGAGTTGTATAGTTTTTTAAAATTCTCACCACCTTTATCCAAAGCGTTTGAGGTTGATCCCATCATACATTTACCGATAATCCGACTACCTAATCTTAAACAAGTTTTTGTAACTCTCCAGTTATTTAATATATTGTCTGGTCTTTCCCACTTACCACTCTCATCATGTACTAGCAAAGCTAATTTTTCACCATCATAACTATTGTCTCCAGTATTCTTCCAGTCAATCGTTGTGTCTAATCCTTGTATGTCTTCGAGCTTCTCATTTGCTGTAATCTTTTTCCTAGTAAATTTACTAGCGGGTACACGATAAGCAAGCTCGGACTTTGGACGATCCATACCATCTTGGACAGGCTTAAAAAAGAATGGGTAGTTAATTGATATAGGGACGACTTTGTCGGTAAACATTTTTTTAGCATCTGCTCCAGATTTAGATAGTATTCCATATCTACTATCACTCGCGAGAGTGGCTAAGTTAACGGTTTCTGCGGAAGACATAAAAGAAAATCCAGATCTTCTATTCTTGAGGTAGCACATTCCATAACATCTTTTATCTGCCTTACAGGCTTCCCAAAATATAAAGAACAATCTATTTGCTTCTCTAAAGTCTGGTGCTCCAACATCAATCTTACTCCATTGCAGGTACATATATTGAGTACCTGTTATCCAAACTGGTTTACCGTCATTCGTAAACCAAAATCCGTCTTCTCTCCTTCTGAACTCCTCGTCTATATAGTCGTGCCATTGGTCCTTCTGATCCTCTGGGTAAGCACGCCAGTCAAAGATGTTCTTTAAGCACTCTAATTCCTTTGGTTGAGTAAACTTAACCCATTTATCTTTCGGGTCTTTATATACGTCCTTAGGTACCTTAGGTAGAGCGATGACCAGGTTTTGTATCTCTATGATTTCTCCAATCTGACCATTACGAGATAGAACAATAAGATCGTGTTCTTTGTCATATCCGTACCTCCACTTCTTACCCTTATTCATCCTGTGGATAGTAGTGTTTTTTATTGGTTCAACCGTTTTAACTAAACTTTGCTCGTACATTACTTAGATCTACCTTCTGCGAATCCCTTAAAAGTTTTTTCCTTTGCCTCTTCAGGTGTTTTACCCTCAAGCAAGTCTTCTTCTTCTTGTATTCTGTTAAGTATCTCAAATGCGTCAAATATAGCTAGTTTTTTAGTTGCCGCTGCATTCTTTAGTTTATCAGCCGTTAAATCATCATCTGAATCAACAATGGCTTCCTTCGCTACTTTAATAAGTTCCTCAACTGCTTTGTGCCCAGCCTGGATTATATTCCTCTTCGTTTCCTTGATGTTCATACTTGATTGTAATAAAATTAGATAAAACTCGATATAGTCTCTCGCCATCAACGATAAACTCGTATTCACTACTTGGACGAAATCCGACTAAGTCGTTTTTCTTAACCGTACCGTCAGTGTATTTAACGATACCTTGTAGTGGTTTTTCGGATTCGATATTAAATTGGTCTGTAGCTTTTAATGGTGCTACGAAACAATATCCTTTAGGACAAATCCATTTGTCGTCTCTTTTGTATAAAAAGATCTGATCTTTTCCTATGAAGTAAGTTGATTCGTTAAAATAGCTTCTACTATTCTTTTCAACTCCTTTTACGTTATGCCATCGTCTAAAGACATTATGGTGTACTAAAACCGTATCACCAGGTTTAATTTCTGTGTGACCAACAATCGGGGTTGATACTACAACAGCTTCTCTATTAACATACTCGTGATTATAAATCTCTGTATTTAGAATAAGCTCTCCACCATCTAGTTTCTTGGTGTTATTGTATCTCTCTCCTTTTGGCGTTACAACAAAGTCGTAAACGCTTTTCATTAGTATTCGAGGTTGTATTCAACCGATACCGCCATATTCTTGTTAAAATCCTTCCAAGGCAAAACGTCTTTTTTCTTTTTAATGTAGATGGAGAACTTTGTCTCTTCTTCTACTATATCGCAGATAGTGTGCCCACCATACACTTCTTGCCCCACGGCATAGTGCATAGCGTCACTCTTGTAATCTTTACCGATACTAATCTTACGAATTAACTTTGCCATTCTCTGGATAGTTTATCATTCCGTCTTGAATGTTGATGTCAAAAGTACCATATTCTTTTTCAAATTCACTTTGCAAAAAAGTAAGCTCATCTCTAAGCCCAGCGATACCATGCATCATTTCATGTTTTTTAATCTCTAAAGATCCAATTTCTAATTGAGTTCTATTAATGCCATTCACGGTATCTTGAACTTTCTTTAATTGCTCTTCGGTAATTCTTTCAGGCTTGATACTCTTTAGTTCTTTGATCTTTGCATTTGTGCCCTTCGTTTTTGTTGTTGCCATAATTTAATTTAAGTTAATTTAATTGTTATTTGTTCTATATATCCTCTTCGTGACGATCATCGTTAGTCCAATCGGTTCCAGCTAAAATAGTGCGTATCTCGCTGTGCGTATACGTTGTTTTGCCATTTAAAAAGCTTGGGGTATCTCCATCAAACTTTACAAAGGTTTTAGTACCGTCAAGCGAATAGCTTAAGGTGTTTTGTGAATCTTCATTAACCTGTGAAAAGTCAACCAAGTCAACTTCTGAAGAATTTATTATTACGTACTTTCTATTTTCCCGTGTCATTTTTTTTTATTTTAAGGTACGTCTGTTACTATGTCCCCACTAGTCATGTTAGTCATGGTACCGTTATTAGATCCTGAATGATCTACGATAGTGGGATAAGTATCTCCGTCACCCATTTTCCAGTATCCTATTAAATCACTAGCACTACTATAATTACCGGTATTAACCTTTAGGTCAGTTGGTGCTCCAGAATTATAAATCTCAACAACCTCCGCTGTCGATAACTGATCTTGCCAAACAGCTACGTCATTTATATTACCTGCTATAGATCCTTGTCCACTATTAGGATGCCTATAGCCCATACCAAATTCAGCTGTCGCAGAGTTTTTATTCAGGTTATAATTTGCAGTGTTCTTTCTTAATACACCATCAACCCACACGAAAATATCCACTATATCATCGTCCGCATCGTCACCCCCCACCATAAATACTACATGGTGCCAATTCCCATCAGCAATATTAAAGCCAGTAATAACTGAACTGTAAGAACCAGAACCATCTCCTATCCTAATCCATAATCCCCCGCTAAACCAAGTATCTAATTTTAGTATATCACCCCTACCTATGGTCATATCTCCTAATATCCCTGCGTTGTATTCAGCAGTATCTTGCTTCACCCAACATGACATTGTAACGTTTCTATTAACAAACTCAAGGTCTGTTAAAACATGATCATCTGAACCATCAAAATCTAAGGACTTAGCATCTGTAAAACCAGCAGCTGGAGCTAATTTCCCATGGATTTTACGTAAATTAGCCTTTTCTCTACCTAAGACCTTAGCCATATTAGCGTTTGTTATACTATTTATTTTTGCGTATGCCATATTATGCTATTTCTACGTAAGTGCTATCTGGATTAAACCAAATCTGATCGTCAGTAGTTAAACAATATCCTATAATTCTAACTATATCTCCAGAGCCAGCGGGAGCCGCAGAGTCAGCTGCTCCGGTTGCAGTTTCAGATAGATATAAAACATCACCCACCGCTTCAGTTCCTTGAATGTCAATAAGAGTAACCATTCCTCTTAATAGCATTCCAACGGCAGATGCCGTTCCACTAGCTATAGCGACACCTAATAAACCATCGCAATTAGCCACGGTATTAGCATCAGCTAATTCCCAAGATGCATCTGATTTATAATGATATATTTTACCTACTACCACTGTACCCGTTCCAAAATAAACTATATCTCCATGGGCATCTCCATCCGTAGTAGTTGAAACCTCCATTACTCTTTGCTCTACATAAAGTTTACCCCAATTCTTCGCTGAAGTTCCTAATCCCCCTTCGTCTGTTGCTCTGGGTACTATATTTGGTGTTGCCATATTTTCTTTTTTATTTTTTTATTAAACGTCCAATGGACGTATATCTGTTCCATCTAGATCCCAATAACCTTCAGCTCCATGGGTTGCTGAAGCCTGAGGCATATAATCAGTACCATCTAAATCCCACGTATCATGGGAATCACTAACAGCCCCAGCTGCAAATGGTCTTAGTTCACCAGCGGTAGCATTTTCCCACATGAAATCCTCCGCGAACATAGCAGCATATCCAGTAGGATTGCTACTTATCACCATGCCTAAACCTAACACTATATACCGTAGTAAAGAATCATACCACTAGCATGCGTTGCTGTGTTTTGTATAGATATTTCTGTCCACCTACCATATATAGTCAGACCTGCTGGGAATTTAACCGTGGCAGCAACAGCAACACTAATAGCTTGGTTAAAGCCACCAGCTAAACCATCACCACCGTTAGCAGCAACTTGAGGTCCTGTTCCGAAGAAAGCTGTGTCATCTGGCCCATTATCTGTATCTGCTGCACCAGTGCTGTAGCTAGTATCAGCAACTAATTTATCTAAGTATGTATCATCTAAAAACGTTACTGCAACTATTACTTTTCCTTTTGGAGCGAAGATATCAGTTGCATGAGCAACTATGTGCCCACTACCCATTTGTCCCATTACATAATCTACTACCTGACTATTTGATCCCATAATTTTATTTTTTTACTTTTTCTAATGATCGTCCACCGAAGTAGGCGCCGATCACGGTTATTAATACTAATTGTAATAAGTCTGTCCATTTGTCTTCAACTACAAAGTGAATCGTACCAGCATCAATGAATATCATCAAAACTGTAGATACTACTAAGAAGACTAAAACTAATGGTCTTATATTTTTACTAAGCCATGAATCGGATTGCATATCCATTTTCCAACGCTCAGTTACTTGTTTTTGCATTTCTGCTTCATAACCCATCACTAGGTCTTTGATTTTTGCTTCAGCCGCTAACTTCTCGTCTTTTGATGTATGTAGGTTATCTAAAACTCCACCTACACTTTCTACGAGTTTTGCTGCTCCACCTGATAATAAGTTTGTTAATATACTCATTTATTTATTTCCATTATTTGCATCATTCTCCCAAGGAAAACCAGTATCTCCGGCCTCCTTCCATTTTCCGTCCACCATTATAGAATCTACTCCATCTATATCTTTTCTTTCAAATCTATCTCCATTGTACATGATATGATCATCGTCATAAGACAATTTACCAAGCTTTATGTCTGTTGCATGTCTCATCTCATGATTAAGTGTTTCGTTATATTCTGGGCTTCCAGGGGTTAACTTATCACTCATATATATACTTCCATCCATATTAGCTTCCCCTAATATTCTATATCTATCGGTATCCGGTAGTGGGGTTGGTATAATAGGTGTTCCGGGAATAGTGGTCTGCTCTTCACGCTTGAAACTAAGTTTAGTCTTAATCTCACCGTTACCAGCTTGAAAACCCATTTCTTTTCCTAGTTTAAACCCAGTACTTTTCTTGAAATTTGGCATATTACCTGTCTTTATCTTTTATCATATCATCTATAGATTTATTAAAAACCTTGTCAGAATATGTTTTATTATTATAGAAAACACTTCTCTCGGAAGTAGGTAAATCTTCTTCACCCAGTAGAACTCTATATATTCTACTTATTATTTGCGAGCATTTAAACGATGTCTTAAATACAGAGTACTTTATAGTTGTTCTGTTTCTGTGTCTCCACGTTTCAATCCATCCTTCTCGCCTTAATCTTTCCCAACGGTTTTTATCCCAACTCATGGTATAAA
>Ga0307984_1000162_pt1 | contig 27848 bp, 30 predicted proteins | sample EllFjometageno78_FD_203169 | JGI IMG/M metagenome (GOLD analysis project Ga0307984, IMG submission 203169) | Marine microbial communities from Ellis Fjord, Antarctic Ocean - #78 | ecosystem: Environmental > Aquatic > Marine > Unclassified | place: Southern Ocean | collected 2014-10-09
AGGTCTTAATAATATAGCCCTAGGCCCAAGTTCGAAACTTACTTCTTTTGAGAATCGAGATTGGAACAATTCTTTTTCTGTACTAACTCTGGCATTATAATAATTAGTTATTCCAGTATAAGGAAAGCTTCCAGTTTTTACAATATTTCTATCTGCTTTTAAGAAGTCAGAGTTAAAGAATGTTACACTACGAGTACTGTAGTTAAGTTGTGGGTCTGCTAAACTAGCCTTGATTGTATTTTTAGATGCCTTTTGAGAGTTATCACGAACTCCAATCTTTCCTATTATGTCTGTTTCATCTATATAGTAAGGATTTGTATTTTCTCCATTAGTATAACTAGCGGCAGGGGCATTTTCTCTAGTTTCTACATCAAGTACATACTTACCGTTTTCGTACGATAGTATACCGTTGTAGTGACTTAGTAAAGCATTAATATTAGAAAAAACTGATTTACCTGTGTCTATTATGAAATTAGTTTGGTGTCTTGTTACTTCTCTCTGATGAGCAGTTTCCCAGCCATAGTATCTCCAGTATTTTACCCAGTCTGAATCATATAGTGCATAATCAATAGGTGGATTAACTTTTAGCATATTTAAGGAAGCAACACTTCCACTACCCGCTGACTTATGAAGTGTTACAACACCTGTTAGTAGAGTTAAACCTGTAACACTAGCTGTAGGTTCTGTGCCAGAGCCAATGCCTGTTCCTGTTGCTCTAAAGAAAGCTCCTGCTTCAGTATATACTATATCTCCTATATTGTAAGTTACGTGTTCCGCATACTTTTTAGCAAATTTATTGATAACACTAGTAAGAGTTATTGTATTGTTTGTAGTATCTATTCCACCTACTGCCACAGTACCCGAAGCAACATGAGCGCCGTTTGCTGCACCAGTTGTAGTTATCTTAAATACGTCACCAACGGCAACTCCGCTAGGAGAGCTAGTTAGTTTTATTGTTATGTCTGAACGAGCGTCGCAGAGTTTTGCAGATTGTACAAAGCTTGATATATCTAAATCAACTTCTTTTAAGCCTCTACCATATTTAGCATTACTTAGAAAATCTAGTGTTTGTAATGCAGGGTTGCTTAAGCTTCTTTTATCTGAGCCTGTACCATCTATTTTAAATTTATGAGTAGTAAGAGGGGGAGTTAAGAAAGGCGTGTCTATCTCTAGTATTTTAGTACTAGTACCATAGGCTACTACTTCTCTGAATTCTCCAGTAGTAATATTATGAAGAGTTCCACCTCTTTCAAAAATAGTATTACTAGCTTCATCTGTGTAATTGTTTGTCAAAGCTTCAGAATTTGTAATATTAGCTACCGTAGTACCTGTCATATTAAATTCTTTTGCATTTCTAATTTGTATAGTATTAGGGAACGTTGCTCCTGTGTAGTTAGTTTTTGCAAAGGTTAAAACATTTGCATTTCCACTACCACTCCAAGCTGCTGCTAATACAGCGTACTTTAATCCTGATACAGAGCCTGGAGTACTACCGTACCACTCAGGTGCATAGAATTGAATAGTAGGAGTCGTGGCTCCTATCTTTACTTTATTTGCTGCAGAGATACCTGAAATAGTTATTAAGCCTGCTCCAGTAGTAGAAACATTAGATCCTGCAGAAACCCATCCATCTGTAAAACTAGTAGAACCTATTATTTCATGGTCCCAGGAAAGCATATGCCAGTAGTTACTACTTGCATCTTTTAATCTTAATCTTGTTTTGTCTGTAGCTCTTCCATTCACGAGTCCTAAGTTTGGAGTAGTGTCTAATCTAAATCTATAGTGTGCTGTTCCTCTGGAAGTAGTATGTAGCCACTTATCCATAATTTTGAATTTATTAGAAGTATTAGTACCTGTACTATCTACTACCCAGCTACTGCCGTTTACACTAGTTTCTACTACTACTAAGTCTCCTTCTACAAAATCTGTATGATCATCGCTACCATCTAGGGCTGCGTCTGGTCTATACGTGTTATCAAAGTTAAAGCAGTCTAGTACTTTACCTTTTACTACGTATTCAATTTCTGGTATATTCGTTGAGTCAGCATCAATTTCTAGTTGTGTTGCTGCATAGGCTGTGTCTAGTAGTCTATGATTTGGTCCCCAGTATGGGAGAGTTCCTGTCCAGTAATCTGTTTGTCTTTTGTATCCACCTAAATTTGCTGATGCTATTGCACCGCCACCGCCACCGCCTGTAATAGAAAGTGTGGGTGTGCTTGTATATCCTGTTCCAGGATTAGTTATATTTATACTACGAACTTTGTTTGCGTCATCAGTAGAAGAACTTCCTAATAGTGCTGTAGCTGTAGCACCACTACCGCCACCGCCAGAGAAAGATATAGAAGGAGCGCTTTCATAACTTGCACCCTTAGCTCTTACTGATACACTAGATACTCCGTCCGAAGCTTCGGCAGGACTTACTAACATATCTGAAGCTAGTTGATTTGGTCTTCCATGAAAAAATTGTTGAGTTATACTATAAGGGTGAGTAATATTATACACCGCCCCATGCTGTAATCCAGCTGCTCCTCCAGTATGTAGTAAAGGTACTCTTTGATTTCCAGCTCTACCAACCCTTTTAGCTACATTGTTTATTTGGGTCATTCCTGTACCATCAACAATTACTTCTATTATTGCGTCTGTAATTTGATTTGAGTCTACGGAACTACCTGAGTATACTTGACCACCTAAAGTGTTGCCACGTGACATTCTTCCGTAGCATTGTAGTTGACTATTATCTTTGTCAGATCCTGTGCTAGCGTTTCGTACATCGAAGTCATTATCATCAGTACAGATTAAAGGTATATCATCAATGTATATATTAAAAAGACCGTGAATTTCTCCTTCACTAATTGCGTCTGCTGTATATATTATTTTTCCATCATTATTTAATGTGTCTGCAAATATAGGATTACCATTAATTCTTTGAACTCCATATACTACAGGTAAATACTTACCTTGTAAATGTACATTTAAGTCTACTTCATGCTGAACTTCTATTTGATATTCTTCAGTAGTTTGTTTCTTCATTCCTAGAAGTCCTGCAAGGCCACCACGCCTTTTGCTCTTCATCCTATAACGTGTTTCTTGTGTCTTGTAGTTTGCTATAGAACTCAGTGATGTTTCTGAATGCATGAATCCAAGGTCGGAAACATATTCAGGTCTAAGAGTTGAATCTATCTGAGGGAATTTGGCAGCGTTTAAAGCTCTGTGAACTTCATCAGTAGTTAATCTTCCATTAACTTCTTCAAAGTCTCCCCAATGACTAGTTAAATTCCACTTTACAGAAACTCCTGTAGGTTTTTCATCTAGGCTTACACCTGCTATGATTCCTTTAAATATAAGGATACTAGCGTTTCCAATTAAAGCACCTGTTTCTGGGTTTATAAATACTTTGTGTATGAATACTTCTCTATTGACAAAGTTAGGACTAGCGTTTGATGTGTTAGAAAGTGTTATACCTCTTTCCATTAAAGCTGCTGTTAGTTCTATAGAGTCTTGTTCTATTGTAAAAGTTTGAGTCAGATTACTACCTGGAAAAGCGCTATCATCTGTATCTGTTCCTGTTACTAATAATTTAACTGTTGATACTGAAGGAAATGAATCAATTACATAATTTAAAGTAGTAGTAGAGTACTTAAACTTAATTGAGTCTCCTTCTTTAAATCCAGATTCTACAAAGTCAACAATCTCTCCGTTATGTACAGAGTTTGTTGGAGTGAATACGCCTGCAGTAGTTAAGACTCCTGCTATCTCTATAGAAGCTCCTAAATCTTCGGCAGCAAGACTTATTGACATAGATGTAGCTCTTGCCGTTGTTGTTTCTGAATATGTGCCTACGGAAGTAAGTCTATTTGCTCTATACGTATTTCCATCAAATAGTATATCTGTTGCTCCGTCTGTATAGTAAGCATACCTGTTTGCATCATCCGTACGAACTTCTCCTTCTAGGAGGTCGAAGGGTCTCTCAAACTTAACTAAGTGAGCATACGAAAACTCATCATTATTAATAAGAGTACTTTTAATACTGGCGTTTATATTTCTTTCTGACATATTATGGCTGTGCTTCCTCTAAGTTCAATGAGAACTCATATAAATTATTTGTACCTAGAGAGTAAGAAACTACGTCTGAAGACTGTACTACTCTGAAAGTTGGGTTAGTTGTTATTAATTTGGGGGTGGTCGCGGAAACGTTTGTATCTACTACGCCTCTTTCTATTGAAGGAGTAACATAATAGATTCTGTCTTGAGTTCCTGGTCTAGTGCCTCCTTGTAAGTAATCAGTATTGTTAAGTACTCTTGTTACTTGATATACTTTTTTATGATTTGAATTAGCTGGGTCACTGAAATTAAACATATCTCCAGGTTTTAAAGCTAGATTAGTGACATGGCCATGGTTGTCTGCCATAAAATTAGTTGCACCTGCTACTATAGTACCTTTAACAGTTAATTGATGCCCTGCTGCACCACCTAGTGAAGTTTGAGGAGAATCATACTGAGGTACTACAACTTCAAAAGCTTTTAGTCTTCCTCTTTTTTCTTGTAAGAAACTATAGATAGGTTCAAATTGAGCACGAGTCATAGGATTATAAGTAATTTTTATTCTCCAGTTGTGCCCTGCTATAGAACGAGTAGTAGCTCTACCACTATTTGTTCTAGTGAAAGCCACGGGTTGATTTGATTCTATACTTACCGAAGCGAAGCCTGGACCTTCTACATAAGCACTTGCGTGCCCGTCTCCTGCTTCATTTATGCCCCAGTTTGGATCTGGTAATCTATTATTAAATGCTGTGAAAGGACCACTCATTATGTACTACTCCCGTATGTTTGAGTATCGACGCTTTCTAAGAATCTTTCTCCTGTATCGTTTGCTGCTTCTCTTATCATTCTGATTATATTACCTCTTTGATTTATTAGTAGGTCTTCTACACCTGCAGCGTCTACTGCATTAATACTAAAGTTTACGTTTGTGTTTCCGCCTAATCTATCATTAGGTATTATATCTACTTTCTGGCTTGGTGTTACTATTTCAGGACCTCTTTCTCCAACAAGTATTCCTTCTCCGCCTGCAGCATATCCTTTTCTACCCATTGCTCCACCAGGAGTAAAGTTATTTGCATTACCAGTACCTCTTGCGCCTCTCATGTATGAAAGTTCGCCACCATTACCGCCTCTTGAAACGTCTACTTTATTGCTTCTGTTTCCTATACTTAAGTTTGTCTGTGGTTTTGGTATATCTCCAGCTCCAGCTCCAGCATACTGAGTTTTAGATATTATAGCAAGTTGAGCAGCACCAAGTGCTCCAATCATTATTGCTAGTCCTGTAGCGGTCATACCATCATAGTCTTTATAGGCTCTCATCATACCAGATGCAGTGTTAACTACAACTTGAGCCATTTGCATTTTCTTGTTTTGGTCAAATGCTTTCTTAGCCATAGCTTCTTTTTTCTTTTCGAGTTGAGCTATTTTTGCTAATGATTCTTTTGATTTGCCGTCTCTTCGTTTCTCTGCTGCTATTTGACCGTCCATCTCAGCCATTTGAGCCTTAGAGTTTGCAGCCATCATTTGAGTTACTTGGCCAATAGCAGCTGAAGCGAATTCCGCCATAGCTACAGCTTTGCCTAATCCACCTGAACCATCTTTTCCTGCCGTTTCCATAGCCGTTGTCATAGTACTAAAGGCATCGCCAATAGCCATAGCACCTAGTACTACTGAAGATACTAGTTCACCTTCAGGTCCTAGTTTTGAAAGGTCTGCGGCTAGTGCTTTAGCACTTTCTCTTGCGACAGTAAAGTTCAATGCCTTCAGTGTTTCAGGATCTGCGTCTTTTGTAGTTTTAACACCATCAGCATCCGTACTAGTTAAACTAGCATTATAGGCTGCTATAGCATTTGCTCCTGTAGCTAGTCCGTCGCTTAGTCCACCTTTGAATCCGGTTGCTATTGCTTCTTGGAATCCTAATGCTGTTTTCTTTGTTAAGTCTGTTAAAGTTCTGTCAATTAGCTCCCCTGCTGAGTTTTCAGTGTCGTCTAATGTTTTGAACATCCCAGTTCTGTCTTTACCATTTTCTCCATCATTGCCCATGTCTGTGACACCAGCTTGTTTTGCTAAGACTCTCATCTGCAATTCTAAGATTTTGAACTCAAAGTCAAGCATAGCTTTCTTAATTGTTGCTTGCTTTATTGCATTTTCTAAAGCTATAACAGATGCTTCCATTGTCATTTTTGCAGCTGTTACAGGGTCTAGTACTGAGCTACCAGTTTTTGATGCTTGTAGCATTTTAGCATCCGTCAGTAATATGGAGTTTTTCATCTTCTGTATATCTTCTTGTACTTTTAAAGCTTTTAGATTTATTTGCTCTTGCATCATACCCACTCTAGCTATTTCCGTGTCTGTAGCTAGTTCAGACTTTGCTTGTAGAACATTATCTTCTCTTCTTGCTGCTATAATAGTTAGTACGTCTTTTCTTTCTATACTGTACTCAAGTAATGCTTCTTCTTGTTCCGCAATAGTTCCCTTCCCGTTAACTATATCAATGGCTAGTTCCTTAGCTTTCTCATCTTGTATTAGTCCTCGTTCTTTTATTTTTAAAGCATCCGCAGAAACACTTGCGTTTTTATTAGCTATTTTTGTTATCATACTTTGTTGAGTTGCTAAAGCCTGTCCGCCAACCTTTGCACCTTTAGCTGCAAGTGCTTGTGTAGCAGCAAAATCTTTTAACAGTGACTTTGAAGATAGTATATTCTCTTGATATTGTTTTAGTTCTTTTATAACATTAAAGAAGAGATCTTTTGCACCACCTTTAATCTGCTCTATTTGATCTTTACTAAATAAAGATGTAAATGCATTATCCTTATCAGCAAAGTTTTTAAAGAAATTTACAGGATCTATCATTCCACCGACGTTCTCCATTTCGCCCTCAGTATTTCTTACCATTTTCACAAATGTTTTTTCTAATTCATCGAAAGAGTTGATTACAGCATCTACAGGAGTTTTTATATCAAAAGCTGTTCTGAATTTACCAAAAGATGTAATAGCACCTTTTTGTGCATCTACATATGATTGCATAGCTAGTGTTTGTTCTTTAGTAGATTTTGCTGAATCAGCTATTAAGCCTTTCATCTTCATCTCGTTTATAACCATTTTTTTAGATGCTGCTTCTGCTGTTTTTATTGCTTTATTCTTTTCCACTAGTGCATCTACATAGGCTACTTCCTTATCTGTTAGTCCTTCTTTTATACTTGTAAGTCTTTCTTCCAGAGGTACTCGCTCTGGAAACATGTTATTTTTAGTCCACATAGCTTCGTTAGCCAAAGCATTGGCTAAGCCTTTTGATACCTCAATTAAGTTTGCTTTATTTTTGAAAGAATCATTTTCTAAGGCAGCTTCTGCGGCTATCGCCACTTTGTTTGCTTCACCTAATACTTTAACTTTTTCTATATAAGTGTCAACCTCTGCATTGTCTAACTTAGCAAGAATACTAAGTTGACTCTCATCGCCCGCTAATGCTGCGGCTCTTATAGAGTTTGCTATTGCGTTTGCTTGACCTTCTACTAATTTAGTTTCTTTATCCATTCCAAATATAGATTTTAAAGATTCCCACGCCAAAGCGGAAGCACTTGCTTCTCTTTGGAAGTTTTCAAATTCTTTTACTAGTTTATCTAGTTGTACAAATGTACCCTGTTGAGCTTTATTATAAGCTACTGCAGCTTTTGTTTGTTCTAAGAAAGAAATAGTAGCGTCATCCATAGCGTTAGTTTGAGTATCAAATCTTTTATTAATCGTTTCTTGCATCTCTCCAAGATTTTTAAGACTATTATCAAACTTTTTAGACTCTGCACTTCCAATTCCTAGAGCTTTTGCGGCCATCATAGCTAGCGGAGCTAACATAGAAAAGAGCATCATGAAAGGCCCTAGCATCATCATAAGTCTTGATATTCCACCACCAAGTATACTAACGGAACCTTGAGCAAATGTAGCTGCTTTACCGAAAGTCTTTAGCCCCCCTGTATTTTTCTTTAAGTCTCCTTTTAGTTTTGAGAACCCTGCTCCCATGCCTTCATTTTCTCCAACATTGGTTGCTCCAGATACTATAGCAAGTCTACTTGACTTTTGCTCTAAAGAGGACTGTCTTCTACCTGCTAAAGACCCAGAAGACGTCTCTACAGGCTTTTGATTTTTTATATCAAGAATTTCTTGATTTAATTGTTTTTCTTTTTGTAATGCAGCAAGTTCTTCTTTATACCCTGCCATCTGTTCACGCTTAGCTAATCCTTGTTTCTTAGTGAGGTCAAGTATTCTTTGTTCTATTAAGGCTTCTCTTTTCTTGCCTTTTATTGTTTTGTCTTGTAGTTTCTTTTCTAAAATTCCCGAAGCATCCTTTCCACCAACTTTTAACTTAAGCATAGGGCTACCTTGTGATTGCTTTTGCAAGGTTTTTAAAGAACTATCTAATTTTTTCTTGTCTTCTTTTAGTTGTACCTTTGTTGATTCTCTAACACCGTCACTGTATTTTTTTGCATTGTCAGCAGCTTTTTTAGCTTGGTCTGCTAAGCCTGCGTTGAACTGTCCCATAGCAGGAATTGCTTTCTTTAGTAGTGAGAAAACTAAGACTCCAAACACTACTGTTAGTGCTCCTTTAGACTCTGCTAAAAATTCTAAGACAGGACCTAGTACTCCGTTTAATAAGCTTATTCCAGCTTGTGCGATATCTCCTAAGGCTGCTCCTAATCTTACATAAGGGTCAGGTTTAACTGTCTCTGCATATTCTTGGAATTTGTTTTTACCTTGTTCTAGAATCTCATTTAAGAAACCTTGTCTTTTTTCTGCTTGAGTTAGTGCGCCTGCACTTTTACCTACACTAGTTGCGTATTTCTGTGCGGCTTCGTCAACACGAACAAAAAGACCGATTTCATCTAGTATTTCTGGTTCGAGTTTAATAGCACCACGGAATATTCTATCCATAGCATCGGGCAGGTCTCTACCGAGAGAAATAGCTGCTCCCTTGGCGACCTGTGTTAATCCTTCGATTTCTGAAGTATTGAGACCAGCACTTGATGCTAGTGATACCTGTCTGAAGGATTGCGCTAAATCAATAGCTCCTCCAGAGGCTTGTTGCATGTCTTTTGCAAGACTTTTAATGTAAGTACCACCCGTAGTACTTAGTATTTCCATTGATTGGGTTAGAGTATCAATCTGAGCAGATCTGGATAGTACACCAAATGCAGCTGTAAGTGCAAAAACGTTAGCTGCTAATAGGGCATAAGCTCTAACTAAACCACCAGAGCCGCCTCCCCCATCAATGCCTTGTTGCATTTTAGAGAAGTTTTTAGTAGAGTTTGAAGATATTCCAGCCGCACCTTTTTCTTTACGGTTGTAATTGTCTCTAGACTTACTAAGTCCATCCGTAGATTTACGAGCTTTGTCAGTGCTTTTTGCAAGTTTGTCCGTTTGCTTCTGGACTATATTTACGCCTTTAGCGGTTGCGACTATCTCAAATAATACTTTATTTGCCATGGTTATTTTTTCTTTGCCTTCTCATACTCAGCTTTTATAGCTTTCTGAGACCTGTCTATTGCTTGACCTTCTAGGTAAAGTAATAGTTCTAATGTCCAATCTTTTTCTTTAGGGTGTGTGATATCATGTAAGTTATACAGCATATCTATATTGGTGAAGTCTTTACCTACAAACCCTATCTCAGATTGTATTTTATCTCCGAGACAATTAAATATCTCCATGGCTGTTGGTACAGATTGAGGAAAGTCGTCCCACTCTGGTGGACATCTTTCCCAATCTATTTCTTCTCCAGTTTGTTCGACCATACGCAAGTATTGGTCTTTAGTCATTCCTATTGCATCATGCTTCAGGAGTAGACTTAACTTCTCCTTTATTCGGTTTTTTGAAGTCTGTACGAAAGTTTTCTAAATCAAAGACTACCTCATTGAGCCAATTATCAAACTCTGATGAGTTTTCGACTAATAGAAGGGCGTTTTCTTCAGTATACTCTAGAAGGGTTGAGGTATCTTGTCCTTTAAGGTCTACTAGTACTAAATCTTCTAGGAAGCTTAGTTGTAGTCCTTTCCAACCTTTTACAGTAGAGTTAGTAAATTCTTTTACAAACTTATCGTCATCTAGAGTTTCTTCAAATGCTCTAGTCTTTCTGTTAAATTTTTGTTGTGTGCATTTTTTTCGTAATGCTACGAGTTCTTTTCGGGATAGGTTTGCTAGTTCGACTTCAAATCCGTCGAGTCCAGGAAATTCTACCCAGGTTGTTTTACTGTCAACCAGTAGGCTTTTAAGTTCCATGTTTTTATATTCTCCTATGAATATTGTGTTATTCTAGCAGCTAAAGAAGTATTATCTAAAGAAGAGAAATCATAGCTTTGTTGGTATACATCAGCTACTTGCATTCTCGCAGTGTAAGACGCAGGGTTTAACTGTATCTGGAAGAAAGGAGTTGCACTTAGTGCTTTTCCTACTTCTACTGCCTTTATAGTAATATTACTATTAGTACTAAAATTATCAAATTGTGTTATATTATTATCTGTTTGGTATTGGTTAATTGCTCCCGAAACAATTCTTTTTTCTACCACGTATTCAGACGGTCGCATCACATTACTAGAATTAGTAACGCTTAATGATTTCTGCAAAGTCTTGTAACTTGTCCAAGTAATATTATTTTGTATACTAACATTTACGGATATGATATTACTCATATTTAAGCTGTCAATACTAATTACTGGATAAACTAAAAGAGGGGTTCTTGAGGACGATTCAGATTGAAGCGTTCCTGGAATGGTGTAACTTTCGTTACCAACTCTTTCTAATTTAGTTCCTTGTCCTTGCACTGCTATTTCAAACTGACGATTTGGGCTAATGCTAAAATCTCCAGATGTAGTTACTGCGCCATCTACTTTAAAGACTGAGCTACCAGTTTGAATATACATATCAAAACTAGTCAACTGTTCATTATTTAAACCCTGTAACAGGTCAATAATTGGACTCTCATCCTTTTCTTTTGTCAATGGGACTGTGAAACTAAAATCGACTGCGTTGGCAGAAGTTATAGTTGCTCCCTCGAACATCTTTGTTTGGTCGTGCAAAGTCTTTACTGGGTACGATTCTTGCGCAAATGTTTGGGAAAAGTCTAAGGCGGTAGTAGTATATATTCTATACTTGTTACCGCCATAAACTATAAATAGCTTACTCTCCTTGAGGAAACTATAAGACATAAGTACTTAAGCTTCTGCTTGAGAACCGGTTGCTAAATAACCCGGTTGTGAATGTACTGTTTGTCCGATGTATTTTACTGATAGTTCATCGCCTTCTAGAAGTGATGAGCCGTTAGCAGCAAATTCTACGGAAGCAGAGATTAGATCTCCAACTTCAATTGTTGGCACAGTTAAATGAGCCCTAGGCATTGAGAAGCCTACACCTGCTGATGTTACAGTAGATCCGTTGAAACCAAAGTCTCTAAGTCCGAAACTGCCTGCTGCATCTGATGCGTCTATTTGTCCTGTATCAAAAGCTACACCCATGAATAATCTCATATCAAATGAGTTGGATACCATGTCTGTTGCTGCTGCTAAGTCAGATAGTAATTCGTTAGAACCATTATCTTTATTATCAAGATACATTGTTAAAGAGCCACTTACTACTCTAGCACCTGTGAAAGAACCAATTGGCTTATCCACGATACCGATAGTTTCAGGTGTTACATAAGTAACGTTATTAGCGATTGTTAAACTTCCGCCAGTAATGTTAATTGCATAATTTTTAGCATCAAGACCTTGAGAGTCTTTACCGCCACCTTGTAGTGCTGTATTTAGGTATAGAGAAGATAGTTTGTTTCTTAAGTAGTCAGCGTCACTTGGACCTGTTGTATCTACATAAGAGAACTCTTCTGTGAAGGCATCATGATCAGTAGCTGCCTGAGTATTAGCGTTAAGAGTAGTGGTTACACTAGAATCTGAACCTGGACGTATGTCCGCTGCTGTATATTCAGTTGCTTTTGATGGATCTTCCATTCCTTCTACGACTTGGTCAATAGTAGTAGCATTACCAGACCATGTGATCTGTGCTATACCGTCGATTGAAAAGTCGATTTCTGCTTGGTTAACCTGTGCTTGGTTTAGCCTGTATGTTGTGTTTTCTAGTGCGAAGTAGATATTTAGCTTCATAAGTTCATGGACGTCTGAATTTGTAAAAGTACATAATGAACCTTTTAGGGTAGTAGTACTTGTAAGTACTCCTGAACCTGCTGTTACTTGAGCTGCATCATCTGCATGAGTCGCTGGAAGTCCAGTTCCTGATAGTGCTGCCCACATAATGTTTTCAACACAGTCAAATGTATCACTTGCTCTGAAACTTGCTGCTCCATGTCTGAAAGGTCTGACATATGTGCCAAATGACCATTCTGCAGGTGGTAAAGAATCATTGAATCTTTTTGAACCCCTGTTTGGTGCTGCACCAGCTTCTGATATGGTTACGTCAGTTGAATCACTTCCTTGTGAAAAGCTATATCCATCTAATACACCAAGTCTGAATGTGTTTGCATCGACTTCGTTTCCTTTGAACAATCCTGTTCCTAGTCTTGAACCATCAGCTGTATTTACACCTGTTACTGCTGTAACTGTAAATACAAAACCTGCGCCTGAGCTATCAGTAGCATGATTAGCTGCTGTTTTTGCAGTACTTTCAGTACAAGTTTCATTTACTACAAAAGCACTGCCTCTGAAGTTGTTTGGTACAGCTACTGATGTAACTCCGCCACTTCCATTTACTGACTTAACAATAAATTTACACCCTGTTCCAGACTGACTTGTTGAGCCGTCTGCAACTGTTATAATATCACCTACAACGTATCCTGAACCCGCTGTGGTGACTTTTCCGTTTTTGATACCTCCAGTAGCACCAACTCCATTTACGGAACTAATGAATACTTTGGTATTCCTGGATAGATTTAAAGCCATTTGCTTTCTCCTATTGTTTTACTTTGAAAGTACGTCGCTAGATTTTTATCAGCGTTTGTAATCTCGTTTTTAATACCTGCACTGTAAGTTTATTTCGCCAATTCCTAAGGGACTTAACACCCCTTCATCCGTTGACATAGAACTCACAGTTAAGGAAGTTGTTGTTAATGCTGGACTGACAGTATCGTCATATATCAGCATATCATTGTCGTCTACTACTCTTTCAATGTCTTCCATTAATAAAGCTAAGACTTCTTGTGGGTCTTCTTGGTTTTCGACATAAACTCTTACGTCTAAAGTCAGGAATCTCCATTTAAAGCCGCCTGGTTGATACTCTCTAGATTCGTCTCCAGCTACCACGCATAATTTCGGGAACTCTTGGATCTCATCTAAAAAGACCATACCACTATGGCAGTTTTTAAATATGTTTGAATTAAAGGGATGATTCCCATTAATTAATTTTAATTTTTGTACGAGAGCATCGACAACTTTACTTCTTCCTGTTCTGTATGTGTTTGCCATTAAACTCTCCTAGTTGTTAAAGCAGATATTTTAAACATCTCCATTGCTAAGCCTCTTATGCTTTTTGATATGAGGGGCTTTGGATTATATCCTGAAGGCCATCTTCTGCTGCCTTTGTTTTCAAAAGTCTCATACGGGTTTATTCTATATGTATACTTTACCATTAATGTTCTAGCTGCGGGTGTTATAGACTGAATATTTACTGATTCTGCAAATCTACCCGTTCTATTAGTTAAATTGGGTTTCCCCATATTACTCATAACTTCTTTTGAAATTCTTTGATTTAAGAGCTTCATCATTCCTGTAGAAGCTATTACCGCCTCTGATAGTCCTAAACCTTGCTCGGGACCTTGTTTTTGTCTTGAGCCTTTCTTTGCAAATTTCTTTAATTCTGGGTCAAGTCCTAATGCTATTGCACTATTTTTATTAGTTTTCGTAGCGTTTTTTTGTGCTGTGCTACGTTTTCCTACACTTTGCTTTGTGCTTCTATGTTTGGTTAAATTAGTAGCCCCTTTAGTCTTATAAGCTCTTTTCATTGCTTTAGAATTAATTATCATATCAGCAACAGTATCTATGGGGGAACGAGAACCTTCTTGGTTAATAAACTCGTCTCTTGTCATACCGCCCCAAGCGTCTCTTATGGAATCCTCTAATTCTTTAGCGTTTGTTTTCTCGTCGCCTGCTCCATCCGATTTGTTTGCGCCTTGCTCATCTACATCATAGTACATAGTTGAAGTATATCTATAAAAACCTGCATCGTAACTTATTCTTTTATCATCTACGTTTTTTAATTCTAATTTTGTTATACTTTTTTTACCAGCTTCTAGTACGCTTTTTATGTTTCCTTGTCCTTCTCCTAAAGTACCTAGTATGTCGTTTATTACACCTAGTCCAACGTTAGCTTTTCCTTGTACTTTTGTTGCTGAAAGCTTGTCTTCATCCTTCTGTCCGTGACCTAAGTCTACTAGGGATTTTCCACCCTTTGTTTTGTCTCTGCCTTCTCCAAATATCTCTTTGTACTTAGAGCTTTTAAATAACTCTCCTAATAGTTCGCTATTTATTCTTTTTATTCTTAAAAAGTTATTTCTTGCGCCGCCGCTTTTTGAATCCTTAGTACCAGTACTCTTACCTGCTAGTACTATAAATCTTAAATTTGTATTACTACTACCGCTAGCGTGATAAATATCATCTTTTGAAATTTCAGCAGTACCACTTTTTATAACTGTATTCCACTTTTCTATTAAATCCCCACCAAGCTGTGATATCTTTTTTGCCTCTTCACTTCCTAGGTATTCCGGATTAGCCTTTATAAAAGCAGTTTGTAAATTACTGCTTAACCTTGTACCATTGATAGTAACTTCAGTTTGTGCTGCATTAGTGATAGCATTAATTGAATCCCTAACTCTTTGTGCTTTACCAGTCTTTGCCGTTGTCTCATCTGCTGCGGCTCCTAAGGTTAAATCCCATAACTGTTGTAGTCTATTTTGCTGGTCTTTACTAGCCACTTAGCTGTATATTTTATACATATCAAGTATTCGCTTGATATGGTCCGGAAACCCAATATTGCCTGCTAGACTAGAAGATAGTGGATTTTCTACGCTACTTCCTGATATAGTCATTCTTTCTTTTCTTTCGTCTTTCATGTAGTACTTAATTAAATCAAATACTGCAAGTCTTAAATCTAAGGGGGTACTTGTATACCCTGCTTTGTACGTTACCTTTACGGCTTTCATACCTTTAGCCCAGTATTTGTTACCAGTGCTACTTGTTCTTATAATACTATCAGATTCATCGTCAACTATGTATTCATATTTGCCACTACTGTCAGAATTTTCTGTAATTAGTGTTGTATATGCGTCAGCTTGATTTATTCTTTCTTGTACTGATACGACCTGTATTAATGGAGATTCCTCTAGGATTATAGTATCTACTATGGAATCTTTTATATTTATATATTCGACTTTATTACTACTAGCGTAATCTATAAGAGTAGTCCCGCAATAAGTCTTAACGAGTTGGGAAACACTGTCGATTACTACATTAATACGTGCGTCATGCTCAAGACTTTTCAATCCTGCAAAATCTTTGTATTGTTGTAATGTAACTAAATCTGCCATATGTTTTCCTATAAAAAATGTGGTGGGGTTGCCCCCACCACGGGATTTCTAAAAGTATTAACTACCTTTATACTGTAACGTGATACATGCTGTTGAAGCATCGATCATGTCTGTGAATCCTAGTCTCTGTGAAGCGACTAGTACTCTTCTTTGGTTCGCAACTTCATAGTCGGACTCAATAGTAACACCTCTTAATCTAGGCATTACAAAGTTCTTAACATTAACCGCACAAGCAAAGAACTTGCTTACTGCTGGAGTTTTGAACTCGTCACATACGATTACTTTAGAACCGAACACTTCTCCGATTTCTCCTCTAAGCTTTGTTGCCACGTTACCAACTAAGTTGGTATCCTGGAATTCAGCGTCGGATAATAGGTTGAAGTACTCTGTTGAGTTTACGATGTAAACTACGTCTCTAGGGTTGATACCCCATTTGCCCATTTTCTTTCTGGCATCTAACAACATTGAAGCTGTTAAAGACTCGGAAGCAAAAGCTGTAGCAGATTGGATTTTGTTAGCGCCAGCCATAGTGACTAGTCCTTCAAATGCTGCTCCGCCTGTACCGTAAACGCCGTCTGCATGGTTACCCAATAGTAGTGCGTTTTCAATACCTCTTGCATGAGATCTAATGATTGAATCCCTAATTAAAGGAAGAATTGGCATAATTGCATCTTCTTCAGTCTCGTTACCTAAGTAAGATTGTGAAATAAGCTTTTTGGTTGAAAGAGTTCTTTCAGCCATTGCAATACCAGCTCCATTAGCTGGATCATATGCATCGCCTCTTGGATCTAAGTTACCATGAGGTGAAGCGCCTGAAGCTACTTGGTTAGCAGTAAATTCTGCGTACCCAGCATCTGGCATGATCGGAATGATCTGTGTAGCTGACTGCATTTGGATTTCTCTAAATAACGGTGCTAACACTAGCTCTAGTTGAATATCTCTTTCAATATTCGTTGACACAGTTTGCTCAAAGTCTGCTGAAGCAACGTCCACACCTGAGTGTGCGTTTACTTTTTGCATAACATTTTGTGCTGCTTGTGTGTTCCAGCCTTTACCAGTAGCAAGTCCCATAATCCAAGCGTCATCAATGTCGCTTGAGAAGGCTTTCTGCCAGTCACTGTTTCCTCTATCAGAAAATTGTCTTTTTGATTCACGCATGGCGATAATCTCATCTTTCTTTTCTTTTAGATCTTTTGATAGTTCATTGACTACTGACTCTAAGTCGCCATGTCTTTCTGCAACGCGTTTTTCAACGTCATTGATGAGCTGTTCAGCTCCTGACATGCCGGCTTTGACAATAGTTTTAACCTTTTGTTGCTCGGCTTCTTTTTCCACTGCTTCTGTTTCCAGTTTGGCAGTTTTAGTTTCAGCTTCGCTTACTTCTTTTGCTTTTGTTTCAGCTTGTTGCATTGCGATTTTAGCAGCAGTTGATTTTGCCACCTCTTCCGCGAATGCTTTTAAGTCGAACTCAGCATTTGGAGTAGTTTTTTCTGTAGACATATGTCTCTCCTGTTGAGTGGTTTTACCCACGGCTTGTGGCGCATCAATTTCACCAGTATTTACTGCTGTCATATCATGAGCCTGTTTTACGTCATTTTTAAAATCAGCTTTCCATTCCTCATATTCTGATTGAGAATCGAATGATTTCGCAATCGAGAACATGGCTGCCTGGTTGCAAGGTACACTCACAACAGACACTTCGAATAGTTCTGCATCTTTTATTTGATATCCATCGGTTTCCTTTAGATAATCAGCGTCCTTGACTCGGAAACCCACGGAAAATGCTCCAAGTACGCCATCTTTAATAAGATCTTTTATATCGCCTGCTGACTTAGAGATTCTTGCTCCAAGTTCCAGACCTTTGTCGCTAACTTCTAGTGAAGTTGCACGACCAATTGGTTTGTTATAGTCATGGTTAAATAGAATAATTGGGTTGCCTTTAAAGTTCTCCAATCCCCCATTCTTAATCCATGCGTCATGATTAATAGAATCACCAGCTCTGTCACTATGGTTAGTGCTTGCATATCCTTTGATATTCACACTTCCGTCGTCGTCTTCGCCTAATGTTTTAAAAGTCGATGACCAATGAAAAATTTTATCTGACATATTAATCTACCTGTTTTTCAGCTTTTTTAGGAGCTGGCTTTGCCTTTGCTTGCATGGGAGTATCTTCTACTCTCATTTTGTGCGTAACCATCTGTGATAGTCTTGCCCATGAGCCGAAAGCTCTTTTAGCAACTACAAAACGCATTGGAGCGTCTGTTGCTGCTTTGTATTCCTCTATTGAAAGTATTTTGCCTTTTGACATAAAGTATTCCGTTAGAGTCTTAAGAATTGCTGGTTTGTTCATTCGTATCTTCCTCTGTTTCTTCGGGTGGTCTGCCACCTTCGCTTGGGTCAGCTGCGCTGCCCGCTATATTTGCTGGAACTCGTAAATCATCATGTCCATCTATTGATTGCATGTTCATTGCGTCCCTGACTTCGTTAGGTGTCATAATACCTGTGTTTACTAATGTTGCATAATAAGCTGCTTGGTCTCTTAACTCTGGTTGTAGAGCTGGTACACCATGTACATCTTCTGTAATTTTAAATCCAAAGTATCTTTCTAAAGCATGATTCATTTTTCTAACTATAGGTAGTATAGTTTCTAAATAGTATAATCTATGATTAGGCCTAATGTTTGCATTATTTCCACCATCTAATAAGATTGAAGGTACACCCATTGCTGTTAGTATTACTTTTTCGTTTGCTGCAATAGAAGGCTGGAAGTCTAGTTCTTTAAAGTTTACTTTAGTTAAACTATCTACTTCTAAACCGCCGTCTAGTATTAGTGGTCTATGCCCACCATTTTTTGGATTGTATCTCTGTGCCCAAGCTGTTAACATTCTTTCTTTGATCCTGTCAGAAAGTGTATTAGGGCTCTTTAGTACTAATCCTGGAACTGCTCCATTCTTGAAGAAGTTGTCCTGAAATTTTCTCATGCTGTCCAGTAAGTACATTGTTCTGTACGCTGGTTTAAGTCTAGGTACTCCCCTATAGATTGAATGAAATGAGTTTTCTTTAATATGTATAATTTCTTTAGGAGAGTAGTCTATTCTACCATCAAATACATACTTGCTCACATAGGTCTTAGTATCAGCTTCTATGGTAACATTGTTAGCAGGTAAATGATAAAGGTGGGCACCATCATAATAAATAAAGATGTTGCCATCAATCAGTAGGTCAATCATAAGATTTCTCTTAAAAGTATTAACGTCCTGAAACGGGTTTGGCTCTTTGTTCAGTAGTATATCTACTCTAGTTCTACGAACATTGGGCATTATTGGAGTTATACCTTGTATTCTTTCTCCAACTTCAAATGGTATATCAGCTGCATCATCAACAATCATATTTACAGCGCGGTTAACTACTTCTAGTTCTTCATAGGCTGAACGATAATTATCTTTCTTCTCGCGAGTGTCAATAGCTAGTCCTTCCTGATAGGCAATATAAGGTTGAGAACCGTTTAGTTTCTCCTCTCTGCCTAAGATTCTATCATACCATGCCATATTTGTCTCTCTGTATCTCGACCCATCGTTTTTGTTTCATTGCTGTTCCTAATTTTGGTCTTTTTCCATATATACTGTGCAATCTTATGTGATGGGTTTTACATAACGTTGCTGCTTCGTCGTATACTTCGGTGACGTGTTCTTCTATGAACTGTTCCCTAAGATTCATTATTTCATCGGCTGAGGTAATCGTAATTTTGTTAACCTTCATCCAAGTGTATAATAACTCAGTCATTCCGTAATAGTGGTGAAAATCTAAGTTGTCTGTATCTCCACAAATATAGCACTGGGTATCTTTTTGATAGCCTGATTTCGCTTTGTCTCGTACGTACTTGACTAAATCTCTTTTTAAATCCATAAATTCCTATTAGTTAAAATTATACCAAAAATTCACCTTCATGTCAACACTTATTTTTTGGTAGGTCATAATTATTAGAATGTATTGGAGGAGGTCTCAAAAGTATACAGCGCATATCTCAGGGCGTCAGCCATGTGACTTGCCATATTGTGTTTTGGCTTTTCTCGTAGTAAATTAGGGTTGGGGTCCCATTGATATTGGTCCACACATGTTAGTGCTTGAGAGCACCTCTGATCTACGAATAGAGTATCATTGTCTACTATTCCTGCCACCTGTCCTATACCGTCTAGCACAGACTTTTTAGCGTTGATAGTACTAATGTCGTAGTTTTGAGCAAAGTCAAAACGTGTTTGTTGAGCAGCGGAGTCAATATAAATATAGTCAATGTTATACTTAACTATCATTTTGTTAATTTCTATAGCATGCTGTTCAGTGGTTCTTTCAGCGTCCATGTACTCATCTATGAGGTAGTATTTCTTTTGGTCCCAATCATATGCTATCACACATAAAGCTGTTGGGTCTTTGTAACCAACGTCAAGGCCAGCGAATACATCCATGTTGCTAGTATCTAATTGCTCGAAGTCTCCAACCTGTGTTTCAAAGTTAAAGTTCCAGACCTGTCCTTCATAAGTATTGAAATCAGCTAAGTACTCTTGTGAAAATTCTGCGGCTGACATAGCTTTCTTTGCTTCTACTATGTCTTGTTCGCTAATTCTTGGGTTTTCGTGGTATGTTGCTTGGATTGAAGCCCAGTCTTGGAATTCATCGCTAAACCCTCTGTGGTAGAAGTCCGCAAACCAGTTATTCCGTCCCCTTGGGGTTGAAATAAATACTGCTTTACTGTTCTCTTTATCCAATGTTGGTCTGAGTGCCACATTGAAAGCATCCTTGCCATCGGCTAGTGCTGCTTCGTCAAAGATAATTAAGTCATAACTTCTACCAACTGCAGAGTCCACCTGATTTACAGAGCCCATTCGTATAGTAGAACCATTAGATAGTTCTATAACTTTGTCTTTCGCATTATCTTTAGTAACCTCTAAGTCAAAATGTTTAATAAGTTGTCTTTGAAGGTCAAAAGATATCTGTGAAAGAGAGTAGTTCGGTGACATAATTAATATGTTGGAGCCTGGCACGAGTGACACAAGTTGTCCAATGACATTTGCGATATACGTTTTTCCTTGACGCCTTGAAAGGGCGGCACACACGAATCTATACTTTGGGTTGTTTATGGCATTGATTAATGCCGTTTGCGAACTATTAGGTGCAATACCTAATAAGTTCATATACTCTGAGATGGGGAGCTTGATAAACCTTTCGGCTGTTTCAAATTCCATCAACTCAGAGCTAATAATATCTGTTCTGCTAATGTTTAACATGTTTAATGAATCGTCGTATGTTTTTTAATTAAATCGGTAAGCGTTTCTAAGTCACGCCTCTCTAGTAGTTCATAGGTATCGCATAAATTCAATAAATACAAGTATCCCATACATAAACTCTGTACTCGTTCGTCGGCGTAGGTAATTGTACCCAAGTCTTGAGATTTCTTCTCTAGGGTCTCAATAGTTATTGCTGCTGTTTCTGCAACTTCCTTTAGCCAACCTTCTATCATTAGCTGTACTTAACTGGTGTACCTAATACTGTCGCTGCTGCGGCAAATATTTGGTCAGTTGAGTCTTTCATTATGATAGTTATTTCACCATCTGCTAATGTCATAGTGCCTAACGTGGCGTCTGCTGCATTTGCTACAGTTACCAATTGATTAGCTGCACTGTTATTGAATAACCTTACCTGCGTTGAATCCGCAAAAGTAGAGGCTGCACCAACAGTAGTACCACAAGCAGCTTCTGCTGCGTATAATCTTATGGACATTTATTTCTCCTTTTTCTTCTTTGCTTTATTTTCAGCTTTTAACATTGCATCTTTAATATCGACCTTCCCATCTAAGTTCTTGTCTTTTCCGTTGATCATGTTCCAAACTTTCAAAGCTTGTTCTTTTAATTTTACCATTTTACTTTATTTGCCCAATATGCCGCAGACATTTTGCCTCTGGCTATATTTTTTGCGTGACGAGCTTTGAATGAAGCTCTTCGTTTCTTTTGTGCCGTTGATTTTGGAGATTTTCCTGCTCCTGACACGCCTTGTTGCCCAAATCTTATAGTCTTAACCTTGCCGCCTGACCTGGCTACTACTACGTGGGACTTTGTTCGGTGATTTGGCGTACGCTTCGGTTTGTTAAAACCTTGTACGCCAGCTCTTTTTAAACGGGTATCTTTTTTACGTCTGACTGTACGCTTACTTTTTCTTTTTACTGCCACGTTTTTTCTTCTTTTTAAAACCTGCTTTCATAAAAGCAAAGGCTTTCTTCTTTGCTGGCTTCTTTTTCTTTGCTGGTCTGCCTCTACGTTTACCGTAGGTTCCTTTACCGGCCGGCATTATTCTTTCGCCTTTCCTATGTTTAGGGCTAATAAGTCAATAAACTTATATAACTTCCCAATCCACACATCGTCTTTTGGTGTTGGTGTTGAAGCGGCTATTAAACTCGCTACTGTTACTATCATAGTAACTAATCCTACTAATTCCATCATGCTATCTCTCCCATAGCTTAAGAGGGCAGGTTGCCTTCTTAACTCTTGCTTTCAAGGGCATAAAGCATTTACAGGCTTTACAAACTTTTAAGCGATTATAGTACGGGCACGTACTACAAACTTTGAGTCTAGTTTTTGCTAGGCTCATTCTTCAACGCTTGAGGGTCAGTTACTTTTTCATAGTAAACTACAACCTCTTTAAGTTCTGTTATATAGCGTTTAAGTTCTTGCATGTTATAGCTCATTAGTTCATAATCAGGTATAGACATGGCCACGAATACTATTGACCCGTGCTCTTTTGTTAATCTTGAGTGAAACTCTTCAATGTTCTTTTCACTAACAACATACCACATAGGCTCTTTCAAGTCTATTGCTCTGGGTAGGATGGGCTGAGTTATAATCCTATCCATAGGTTTAGCTGTTACTTCAATTTGTTTTGGACTTAGTAGACTGCAACTCGACGCCATCATCGAGAGCATCAATAGTCCTACTAATTTCTTCGATTGAATCAAATACATTCTTAGTTCCTCTATTAATTTTAGGCTCTAGCAATCCTGGCTTTGCCGATGCTAGTTTGGTTAAATTGTGTCTTTTGAAGATGTCTAAGTATCTGTTCATCTCCATTTGAGTTGCTTGGGACTTAGCCTGAAGTGCTCCAAGTTCTTTTGTTTGTAATGCAAAGTCATTCTGCATATTTTCTATTGCAGCTTCTTGAGTTGCAACTGCACCTTCTAGTGCTGCGTTATTCGCTGTTAGTACCTGGTTTGCAGTGTATAAGTAGTAGCTACCTAAACTGAGTACTAGTATAATTCCTATAAGTAATTGATTCATAATTGTGATATCCTGTAGTTAAGTCCTTCAGCTCCACGTATCTCTACTATATCACCTTCTCTGGTTTTGAATTTTAAGAACTTGGGCTGCTTCTTGTAGAACTTTCGTACTACAAAGGTTTGATCGTCTGCATCTCCGTATGTGGAGTTATAACTCACTGTGAGTTCTTCATAAACGATGAACCAGTCTATAAACCAGTAGTAAAACTTAACTAGTTTACTGATAAATGCTTTAAATTTAGCCTTTATCTTAGCCATTAACTATCAACAACCCAGCTTCTGCTTGAGCTTTAGTTCTATATTGGTATAATTGACCTTTAATCTTGAAATTCCATAGTCCTTTCAGTTCGTATACAGTTCCATCTTCAACTTGTTTAGGAGTTGGGGCTTTAGTAGCCTCCGTTGTTGGTTTCATTTCTTTTGTTTCGTATCCGTCTATCATTTAGGGCCTCCGTTATGTAGCCTGTGTGCTTTCTTTTCTTCCCAATGTACAATTGCTTTCTTAATAGCGCCTTCTGCTAGTACAGAGCAATGCATTTTGATGGGAGGTAGTTCAAGGGCATCTGCAATGTCCCTGTCCTTTATTAATTTTGCTTCTTCGATTGTTCTTCCTTTCAACATTTGTACAAACATTGTAGAAGAAGCGATTGCTGAACCGCAACCATAAGTCTTAAACTTAACATCTAGTATTCTATCGTTATCGTCTAGCTTTAGGTCTAGTTTCATAACATCGCCACAGGCTGGTGCTCCCACCATGCCTGTCGCAACGTTTGCGTCGAGAGGATCAAACGTCCCGACTGAGTGTTTTTCAGGGTTGTTTAATACATCGTTAAACCTATCTACAACTTTCTGAGAATACGCCATTAGAAGTGGTAATACATTCCTAAATTAGACATATCCATGAACTGGCCTTGTCTTGCACCATCCATAACTTCTAATCTTAACCAGATATTGTCATTAAGCATTTTGCCTACTGTTACCATACCAAAGTCATTGTTCTCATCAAACCTTCCGTACATTAAAGATACGTCAGCCCAATCTATAAATGGTAAAGTATATCCTACTTGCATATATTTTTGGTCTGAGTTACCCATAACCACGTTGTACGCAAATGATACGCCTTTAAGATTCACTTTTACAAATGCTTCTTCAACGTCATCATATCCTTTGTCCCAATTGATTTGTTTTACACCTACATCAACAGATAATTTATCTGATAGCTTCATTACGTAGCCACCATAAAAATCCAGTTCGTAAGTTGCTTCGTTTCCGAAGTCTACTTCTGAAGCCCATATACCGCCATAGAGTCCACCTTCTGTTTCATACTTTAAACTAGCTTGTAGAGCTCCCTGACCATTTGACTGGCTCAGTCCTCTATACATGTAGTCACTAGTATAACCAAGATATCCGCTTGTACCTGCAAAAGCTGGTACTGTGCATACTGTTAATAGTAGTGCTATAAATTTATTTTTCATATGTCTTTTTCCTTTTTTAACTGCCCATCATAATGATGCTAATAATTACACCAACGCTGCCCACAATTATAGTGCCACAGGCACCAATAGCTATGGTTTCGAGTCTTCCGATATTGGAGTCTAGATCGTCAAGCCTGGAAAAACAAGTCTTCCAGCGTTCATCACACATTACTTCATGTGTTGACATTCTCAAGTCCAGCTGTACAATATTTTCAGAATTTTTTGTCGTTTCTTCGTTCATGTAAGTTATCTCAGTTCTTTGAATTAAAATTCTATAGTGTAAATTATAGCAAAATTGTAACTAGATGTCAAGATATTTTTTTCACTTGGTGATAGTATATATCTTAACTGGTTCCGATTTTCCTTTGACTGTCACATTATCTAAGTACTTATAATCAAAACCATCTACCAAACTATGTTCCGAGATTATTAAGTCCACATCATAGTTTTTACAACTTGACTCTAACCTTGCCGCGAGATTGACAGCATCACCGAGAACACTGTAATCAAAACGGGTAGTAGAACCAAAATTTCCGACGACACAGAGACCCGAATTGATTCCCGCTCCCGTATTAATCTCGTCCAAGCCTTCTTCTCTGAATCTTTCATTTAATTCTCCTAGTGCGATTCTCATTTCGATTGCGCACTCCGTAGCTTTTCGTTCTTGTTGTTCTACATCTAGTGGAGCGTTCCAGAAAGCCATAATGCAATCGCCCATGTATTTATCTATTGTTCCCTCGTGCTTGAGAATTATCTCAGTCTGATTGTCAAGGAAACGATTTATTAGAAGTGTAAGACCTTGTGGGTCTTTTTGATATTTTTCTGAAATTGGTGTGAATCCTCGAATATCAGAAAATAGAAAAGTCATACGTTTTGTCTCCCCACCCAATCTCAGTAGCGAAGGATCTTTTTGTAATTTTTTTACCAAGGCAGGGCTAACATAGGTCCCGAATTGTTTTTTAACTTCCATTCTCATGAAATACTGCTGGATAAAATTCCTGAAAGTTACGATGGCAAAGAAAAGGAATGATATCAAAATAGTCCCAGAAACGTCAAGTAAGTAGGAAGATTGATATCCATACCAACTTGCGTAAATGAGAGCGCCGATAGAGGTTATGAAAATCGGTGCTGAATAGTATACGTGTGAGGCTGTGAAAAGCAGTACTAAAATTATAAGTAAAGCAGCCCCGAGCTCCGCTGCAGGAGCCCACACGGGTTGGACAGGACTTGTTCCGTTTATTAAGTGGTGTAGAACATTTGCTTGTACCTCGTGTGGGTATTTAGCCCCGCCCGCAGTAGGAACGGGATTAACCACTCCTTCTGCTGTAACCCCAAAGATTACAAAGACGGCGCCTTCCATAGGCTGCTGAAGGTATTCAGCTGCAGTTTGCCTATGGAATTTTATGTTGGATGTTATCCAGATTCTAGAATTAGAGTCTGTTCTGATAACGGGAAAGCTTGGGATTCTTAGCCATTCGACTCCCGTTTCCTTAGTGCTTATTTGATAGCTTGGGTCGCCAACTCCTACCCTCAACATCTCCAAAGCAAAAGAGGGAAATAGTTTATCGCCTGAACTTACGACTAGCGGCAAACGCCTTACGACGCCGTCTAATTCCGGACTTGCATTTATCAAGCCGACACCTACGGCGTTGTGTTGTTGTCGTAAAATTCCTGGGTATTGATATAGCCATTCTTTTGGATCACCTCCTAGTTGAGCAGTACCTACATGAGGTCCTACTTGCGTTGCTTGGTTAGAAGCAGTATATGCCAAAACAGCAGGATTAGTTAGCAGAGCTTCCGCTAGCTGCAAATCTTGTCCTGCACCTCGAATATCAGGGTCGGGCATGAGTACTGTGACTCCTGCTGTACCTTCAGTTCTATGTATAAAAGTTGCGTATAAACTTCTTGGTAGAGGATAACCGCCGTATGCCTCCACTATTTCTTCGTCCAAGTCTACTAGCAAAACCATATTGTCTTGCACAGTTTCTTTACTCGCCATAAGCCAGTCGAAGGTTTTTAATTCTAGTATTTGTAGGGGTGTTGGATTCCAAGCTAAGAAAGCTAGTAGTACGATTCCTATAATTAGGTTAGTTAAATACTTCATTGATATAAAACTCCTATAACAAGAAAGGATATGCCCATCATAGCTAGTACGGTGACCTGTACTAGTGTGGGAATCATAACAAATAATTGCATAGGGTCAAATTTCATTCCTATAAAGTAGTCGTTCTCCATCCATTCTTTTATTTCTTCATCCGCGGCATCTCTATACTCTTTCATCAATTAGGGTTCCTAGTTTGGTTAGTGGAAATCCGTACTTAAGGTATAAGTATCTATTCCTGTTGTTCTTTTTCATGTATATAAGTCTTTAGTTCTATTAAATAAGTTTTTAGCTTATGATGGAGGCCCATATGTAACGCACTGTGTTTTTTATCTTTAATAGCCTGTTCCAAATGGAAGTCAGAGGCTCGTAGAATAATAGCGATAGTATCCTGGTATGGAGTTCTGGTAGATGTTTCAAATGTTCGCTTAATTTTGTTGGCCATTTCTTCATACTTACTGTTGGGTTATGCTAATCGTCTTTGTACAGCTTGACGTACAATTGAATGTAGCTGAGTAACTTTGGTTAGTTGAACCTAGCTGGCTCACATTGACAGTATAGTCGTCTGTATAGAATTTCATATTAGCTGTGTGCGCTCCTGAGCCGCTTTGAGTTAAATCCACGTCTGTATTATCAGCATCTGCATTTAAGAAGATATCCGCGTCTTTGTTTCCGGTTCCGCTTTGGGTGACCACCACTGAGTTATTATCCGCATAGTTATTGTTCCAGATATAAGTATTGTGTAGCCCGCTACCAGACTGATGAATAGTAATATCAGAATCGTCCCCGAAAGCCATAATTTTAGCGTATTTACTATTACCGATTTGAGTGATACTGTAGACATTATCGTCTCCTGTTCCTAGCTGTTCAGCATGATTGCTGTTTCCAGTTTGAACGATAGTAGACCTGTTGTCATCTTCGTCCTGGTCAATGTAAGCATAGTTATCATTGCCATCAATAGTAATGTTGTATCTGCTACCTGTATGGTTTGACCACACAGTAAAAATCTTACTCACATTTGAGTGACCCTCTATAGTACTGTTCCATGTTGCATTAGTACAAGTATGAGCTGAATAGCCCACTCCGCCTGTAGCTGCACCACATAGAATAGTAGTAACATTACCATTTCCAACTTGTTTAGTAGTTATATCAGACCCACTACCTTTAGTAGTGATCGAAATAGTGTTATCCCCAGCAAAACTAGGGAGACTGATTAATGATAATAATATTATCGCCCGCACCATTTATACTCACCTCCATAATCACTCCCGCATTGTTAATATATAAATAGGTACCTGCGTTGATATCGATACCTATGTCATAGTTGTTCTGTCCTTCGTG
>Ga0307984_1000163_pt1 | contig 27846 bp, 13 predicted proteins | sample EllFjometageno78_FD_203169 | JGI IMG/M metagenome (GOLD analysis project Ga0307984, IMG submission 203169) | Marine microbial communities from Ellis Fjord, Antarctic Ocean - #78 | ecosystem: Environmental > Aquatic > Marine > Unclassified | place: Southern Ocean | collected 2014-10-09
ATTTAAAGTCTATGGAAGATTTAGATAAGAAGAAAAAGGCTGCCCGAACATTTGTGAATATGTTTGGGGGGTCTTTTGTTGCACTTAGTATTTCCGATACAGACTTCAAAATTTTTGACTCAAAAAAGAAACTAATAGCTTACGCTGAGGTTGTAACTGTAAACGATGTTTACGACAGCTCAACGGATTTAATTATAAAGATTCAAAGCCTACTAAGGTTATCAAACAAAAGATTAAACCCTGTGGTTATATGGGCTTTTAATGACGGAATAGTATACTCAAAGGTTACAAAGATAGAGGGTTTAATAAAATGGGGAAGCCCTAACGGTAAACCATCTCTTCCTAGCACGATGGAATTAATAGCTGACTATAAGCAAAATAAAAACTTCAAGTATGAAAGATATTAAAAAATTAAAAGGAAAGGTAGTAGAACTAGTTATTGTTGTATGTATAAACATAGCAATAATCTACTACCTATTATCTTTGATTTAGTCTATATCTATCTTTGATATTTTTTTCATTTCTTTCATTTCTTCGTAAACATCTGGAGCATATTTTTTTAGAGACTCCATAGACATTGATTTTCTTTTTCTTCTAGTTTTCTTCTTTCCCTCTATAACGTATTCTGAATAATTTAACAACCTTAAAATATCTTTTTCTAAGCTTCCGTCTGTTCCTACGTTACTATAATTTTCAAACATTTTATTAAGAGTTGGAGCAGGTAGCCCTGTTATTGTGGCAGCCTCCATCCAAAAGTCCATAAGAGCTTCCTCTTTCTTTTTATTATCCTTTGTTTTATCAAACTTAATTCTTTTTTCTACTAATCCAGAGAATATCTGTAGCATACCTAAAGACCTTGAAAGGCTTCCAGCCCAAGGCTTTCCTGTAACATAATCTGAAAACATATTAAATACATCTCCTATAACAAATAAAGCATTTAGGTTTCCTAATATAGCTGCCCTCATTAAGTCTGTCTCATCTTCTTCTTCCCAGTCAGCAAGTAGTCCCGGAAATCCTGCCGCAACGTATTGAAATAGAACTGGCATAAAAACATGATAAGTTAAAAATGTTCTTATGTTTTCCTTTATAGTACCTTTACCTGCGTTCTTATCCCATTGACTTACCTTTCTAGACAAAGCCCTCACAGCTTGTATCTCTTTTCTTAGATACTGCTTCTGACTTGTCTGGAACATATTTAAAGATTTCCATATTGCTCCTTTTTTTTGGTAGTAATCCCTGTCCTGTAAGTCTGAGGATTGCTGTGTTCTTTTTGTGTCCTTCTCAAATTTTATTATCGCATAATCGATAGCTTGTTGTTCTGTAGCCTTTGGGTTCTTCTTTTTAAACTCAGACTTATAGTAAGAGTAGTTAGGTAGACCTCCAAGCATAATAGCTCCGATATCACCTTTTTTTGTATTCCACATTAAAAAATTAACAGCCCACTGCTTAGCAGGATGAGGTATAAAACTCTTTGTATCTGTTTCATTGTACACCTCAATGGTATTTAGTATGCTATCGTACTTTCTGTCTTTAAGGTAAACAGAGTTGTCTCTCACCTCTTTCCATACCTTAGCTTGTTCCATTTTGTTTTTAGCAGCATACTTTACCCAGTTTCTGTATCCTATATCATTAGCATAAGTAAACAAAGAGGTTAACTGCTTTATCATTATAACAGGACTTAATGCTATTCTAGATGTTATGAACACAGTATTCGCTGCATTGAAAAACTTATCACCTCCTCCTTCAGTCCTTCCTTTATTAGCTATTTTTTTTATAGAATCTGTGATAAGATTCATAACTTGATTACCGTGTATATCGGTAATTGCTGATTGTATATACTCGTTTTTAAATAACTTATCTATATCACGTATATTCTCTGCATAGGCAGCAAAGTATTCCATTTCGTTTACATAAGACGCAAGTGCATCTGTAATATCCAAAGGAATAATAGCTTTATTATTTTTTGTTCTAGCCTTTGTCGATGCAGCTCCTACAGATGTGTTGTATACTCCATTTCCTGATAGCAAATCTAAAGGTTCTACATCTACTCCTTCTTTCTTTATCTTTCCTGCATAGAATTGATTCCAAGGCATATTAGCTCTATAAATTTTCTTATACACATCGTTGTAGTGCTCATAAACTTCAGGAAAAAATTCATTTACCTGCCAGTCTGCAAACTTTTTTAAATTAGAGTCTAGTTTATTCTCCATCTCTTTCATTATACGAGCGTAATCCTTTCCGTAAGTCGTCTCAAAAGATGGGTGGTTAGCAGGGTCTTTGTATTGGTTATACATATAAGCCATCTCATTAGGAGTCATTCTTATTTCGTTTCCAAAACCATCTACAATACCTGTATTTATTTCAACTCTGTTATTTCTTGATTTTTTACCCCATCTCTTTCCATATATATCTTGAAGCTTTGTTTTAATCATAGCCTCAACAATCATCTTTCTTTCCTTGAATTTTCTAGAAGATTCGTCTGTCTTTTCTGTGACTAACTCTTGACTTTTTCCTCCAAAAAGCTCTCCAGGTAGCTTGGATATTTTGTCCATCAATCCATCAAGTGCTTCTGCAGTACCAAACACACCATTATTTATAAAATCAAATATTTTAGATATAGCAGTCCTTGCTCTGTTTTTTACTTTTTCAGCTTTAGCATCGCTTTTTCTTTTCCTTTTAGCTGTATCAAGAGTTTCTGAAGCGTCTTTAGCATCCATATCTACTCTCTCTCCTGTTATGTCTTCGTACAAGTCCGCCCTTTGGTCTCTGTATTTTTGAGCAGCCTCTTGAAGCTCTTGCTTTAATGCCGACCTACCTTTTGTTATTATATCTGATAGCTCGTTATTTACAAAATCTAAAGATGCGGTTTTATTCATATCCCTGTTATCCATAAGTAATGAGTTGTTATACTCTATTACTATCTGCATATCCACCATACTGTTTAGCTCTGCATCAGTAGGGTTTGGATTCTTTTGCATCTCGTTCATCTTAGCATTTAGCTTTTCATTTTCTGCCATTATATCTTCAGCAGTCATAGATTCGTTAGCTAAATTACTTTTTATAGACTCTATTCTTTCTTTAGTCTCTAAGTCTACCTTTACACCCTTTAATCTTCCGCTTTCTACCTTATCATACTTTCCTCCAAGTATGTTAAAAATAGCTTTCTCTAAAGCTGCGTTATTCTTTTCAGTAACAAACTCGGTAACCTCTTGAAACAGGTTATCAATGTTGTCTTGAGTAGCCAAAGAAACCTTTTTCAATAAATCCAATACTTCTTTCTTAGTATAAATATACTTAGGAAGAGATTTTCTCATAAAGTTTCTAAGCTCTGTTATAACTGAACTAACATCTCTTGCTCCTTTCTTTCTCTGAGAGAGCATGAGTCTAGCTTTTCTTATTTTTTCAGACACATTTTTAGTTGGTCTAACACCGGCTCTACCCTCAACGGTAGTTGCCACAGATTGCTGTAGGTCACTAAGCATTTCTATTTGTTGACTTGAAGGGGATTTTTTTGTTTTTGTAACCTGAGTTCCTTTCTTCTTGCTTCCAACAGTATATGTGTCACCTTCAGCAATAAACTCTGGCTGTGCCTCCATAAACTCTATGGTTTTATCTACAATTTCTTGTTCAGATATTTTGTTTTTTCTTTTCTTATTGTTTCTTACCTCTTTTGCTCTAAACTTTGATATCTTATCGAAAAGTGCCTGCCCTGCTTTTATACCACCTTTCATGTTTTTAAAGCTATCAGGTAGCTCTATAAAAAAGTCAGCCTTAGCTTTCATTTCTTCGTTGACTTCTTTTAGTGGAAACTTCCTTACTCTTGTCAGGTAATCTTTAATTGCAGCGTCTGTAAAGTTGTTTTCTCTAGCTTCATTAATGATGGTCTGCATTGTCTTATAATCATTTGTAAATGTCATAAGCTGCAATGCATCCTCTAATTTCTTAACCTCTGAGTCTTTAAATAATTTTTTCTCAGACATTATATCTACAACTACGGCTTGAGTAAACTCATCAAGATTCATGTCCTGTATCTGTTCGTTAGTTAACCCTGATATCCCTGTAAGCTTTTTTACAAACTCAAATAAATCACTAAGCCAGTTTTTGAAATTTCTTTCTGCCGCTGCTGTAGCGAAAGATTCTCCCTTGTCACCTATAGCTGTAGCAAGAGCCTCTTCCAAGATGTACTGATTAATCTCTGCATCAGTAGCTCCCTCTTTCTTCATTTTATCCGTAACCCTCTTGTAGTCTTTATTGTTTTTTACTCTATCAACATACTCTGAGTTTTTAATTAAATCAATACCTTTTTCGTAAGCATTGTTTTTCATCTCCTTAGCTGTATTAAGCCATATATGACCAAACTCATGAACAGGTGTATTGAAATTTTCTAGTTCAGGGTTTAAGTATAGTTTTCCATTGTATACCGCACCATATATGGTTTGGTTCTTGGTGGATAATGCTTTTGCACTTAAGTTATCAAGCAAAGAGTTAAACTCTTCTTTAGTGGCAACAACCTCTACGGAAGGGAAGGACTTAGATAGTCTTTCTACAAACTTAGAGTAACTACTTTTTACATTTTTAGAAACTTTTTCAGCTCTTTTAGCTCCTTTCATAGCACTAGCGTAAGCACCTGCTCTAGCCTTTTTAGAAGAAGCTTGAGCTCCTTCCTTGTATTTTGAAACTGCTCCTATATTTTTTTCTATGAATTTTTTAGTAGATATTTTATCTGATTTTTTTAAATTAAAAGATTCTTTACTTTTAAAATCTTTCCCAGTTTTTACTTGAAGCTCTAAATCTCTACTTCCGTCTTCATTTATTTTTTCTAAAACCTTAGCTTCTTTTCCTTCGTATTTTGTTGAGAATACATTTCTTGCTTTGATTATTCCTAATACTTTTTTCTCAACTATCTCCTTGTAAGAAGGTAATACATCCCAAAATGGAACTGTCTCCTTAAGAACACCAACAACCCTACCTCTTATATATATAGGATAATTAGGATGGCTTTCCATTCCTTCTTCAGCTTGTTGTTCTCTAGATATTATAGCTTCATTTTTTGTTTTACTTGTAATCTTATTTCCTTTTTTATCTGTAACCTCTAGTACAACAGTCATAGCTCCTAATGGCAAATCTCTTACGAGTTCATCAGATAGTTTATTTGATAAATTCTCTAAGTTTAAACCATTATCCTGCATAAACCCTAAAACTCCTGATGTAGAATTTACAGTCTTTGATGGTATTATTTTTGAAAAGAAATTTATTTTTTGGTCAACATTAAAATCATTCATATTTTCAAATAACTCAGAAAGAGTTTTTGATTCATCTATTGCTTTTTTTTCTTTTTCAGATTTTTTAGTCTCACTTTCTTTTATAAGACCAAACAGTTCTTGTTGCTTTTCATTGCTTAAGCTATCTAAAATCTCTTTCCTAAAAGCTTTGTTAGAGTAGACAGCTTTTGGAGACATATTAAATACAACGCTATAGTCAGAATCTATAGCTCCATTTACTATCGAACTTGCTGCTCCTTTCTTCATTGAAGCCCAAGCTACTCTTCCAAATAAGCTATCTATAAATGGGAACATAGGTCCTCCCATGTACTTTCCGTTGGCAACTAATTGGTCTGCCATAACTAGGTTTATCTTCTTTCCAACCAAGTCTTTTAGTTCCACAGCTCCTAGCTTAGTTTTTTTAAGCATTTCATGAAGTCTGCTGCCTTCTTTTATCTCAATAGGTATTGATACTGCTTGAGTCTCTTCTACGGTCTTAGACTCGCTATTTATCTTTGGCATTAATTTATTCATCAATGCCTTTGCTTTCTTTACTAAAGTTTTCTTGTTTGCTGCAGGTTCTTTTGATGCTAATTGAAATTGAACATCTCCATCTGTGTCTTCTTTAAAGAAAGCTTCTATGTCTCTTACTTCTTGCTCTGAAGATTTATCACTCTCAACTTCTGCTTCAACCTCACTAGTTTTTTGTGTTGCTGGTTTTAAAGCAGCTTCAGGTTTTGTTTTTGTTTCATTTGCTTGTTTTTTAGCTGTTTCGTATGCTTGATTGTAGTTTTCTATTCTTACACCATCTCCTGCCTTGTAGTCTCCGTTAGGGTCGTATGCAAAGAATACATTATCTGGTCTGCTCTTTAATCCTGATTTTTCCCATCCTTCCGGAGCTATCTCTGGGTCAAAAGTCATACGAGCAACAGGTCTAAATCCACTTTTTATGTATATATCTTCTAACGTAGTACCCTCTCCTGTTTCTTGGTTTATACCAAAAGCCTCTAGAAATTTACCTCCATTTTCTCTTGCTGCTTCAATCATTACCTTTGCAGCTCCTCTTTTGCCTGACTTTGGCTGCTTAAATATACCACCTATATATCCATCCTTGGTAACATACCCTCCTGATTTTCCATCCGAAGTCATGAATATTTTACCTCCGTCAGCCTTTATCTTTCTAACTTCCTTTACTGTTAGTGGTGTATCCTGAAGTGCGTCATCAGTTCTCTGAGCCTTAGCTTCAGCCTGTGACGCAACAAACTCCTCTATCCTGTCTTCTCCAATTTCAATAACCTCATCTGTGGCATAAGCCTCAGCTTTATTGTTAGCTTCTGTTTGTACAGGTGCTTCTTCTGTGCTGGATTTTCTTGTAAAGAATCCCTTTGCCTTCTCCATTAAAGTTTTAGGTTTCTCTAATCTTTTTTTAGTCTCAGTAATTTCACTATCTATAGCTTGCTCTAGAGTAACCTCACTCCCTTTTTTAATTGGCATTTTTAACTGCTCTGGGTTGTTTTCTAAAATCTCTGCTTTATTAGCCTCTAGTCTTTGTATTTTTTCAGCAGCATATTCTACATCAGTCTTTGAAGATATAGCCTTCATTTTTTCTGTAATCCCAGCTAATTCTTCTTTTTTTGATATAACTAAGTCTGGAGGTATACCCTCTATACTTTTTTCTATTGATTTTTTATCCTTAATTAAACCTATAGCCTCTTTTTTCTGGTCGTTAGTATAGTCTTTAGGTATCTCTTTCATCACAGACCCTAGCTCACGATAATCGTCTAACTGTTTCTGAGCCTCTGACTTTGTTATTTCCTTGTTAGCTATTTTACTTTTTAGAGAGGATACAAATAAAGAATTAAAGTTATCATCCTTTGATACCTTATCAAACATCTCAAAAATTCCGTTAGGTAAATCCATTCCCTTACCCGTGTTAAAAGCACTCACGACAGCTCCTGGAGCAGTCATAGCAAAACCACCTATAGCTTCCTGACCACCAGCTTCTAATACCTGAATACCACCCTCCACCAAACTTTCTGGTGTCTGAAACATAGCAACCTCACTATTTTTAATTGTGTTATATAGACCTTTTATAGTTATATCAGAAACTTCTTGCGAAGCACCAGTTAAAAATTCTCCTGCTGCTGCTTTACCAGTTTTCTTACCAAATTCTTTTACAGCTTCTAAGGCTGTTCTTTCCAGTGTTTGTTTGATTAGTAATGCATCTGCATTTTTAGGTATTTTATTAAAAGCATCCAAAAGAACCTTGTTCATAAATCCTGTGTTTTTAAACATAGACTCAAAACCAACCTTTTCTAATGCTGCACCAATTATTGCTGCAGGTAATTTAACTGCTAACTTTTCTGCTTCAGTTAAATCTGCATACCCCTCCATTCCTCTAAACTCTTCTTCTATAGCTGAAAAAGTCATAGCCCCTTGAGCTATACCAACCCTCATAGATGCACTCATAACCCCAGCAGAACCAATTCCTAAAGCCATAGATGGTAAACTCTTTACCATACCTATTAAAGCTCCTCCTATAAAAGAATCTTGTTCAAGGGCACTTATAGCTGCCTCCGTACTCCCAAACCACTCTAGGTCTTTTGTTATAGCAGCCTTACCCTCATACAGTGCGTCTCTAGCATCAGCAATACCTGTACCCTCAAACCCTGCGTAATACCCTGCAACACCTGCCACTGAAAGTCCAAAATCAGCAACACCTGTCCCTATATCTACAACTCCCTTAATAAGACTCTGAGCTACAATAGATTTAACATCCCACTTCTCTTTTTCCCATTCTAAATATTCCCCTGTAAGTTTGTTTAAATCGGATTGAGTTTCTTTTATGCTTTTTTTCGATTCTTTTACTTTTGATAATAAACTTAAAAGCTCAATACTTTTTTCATTATACCCTTGGTCTGAAAAATTCATCTCTTTAAGTTCAGCAGCCAAGTTTACTGTTTTAGAGTAGTCGTCTTTAAACTGCTCAAGTTCATTGTTTAGACCATTCTGTCTTTTTAGTAAATCTTTTTCATCAATAATTGTTTGAACCTTTTCATTTGATTTTTGATAAAATTTGTTTTCTTTTTCTAGTATTACTTCATTTTCAATCCTGTTATCCTCTAAAAATGATTTTAGATTTTTAGCCTCACCCTTATCACTAAACCATGTATCTATATCTACATATACTTCCTTTCCGTTTTTAGAATATCCTTTTAAAGACTCTCCAACACTAGTTTCTTCAAAAGAAAATCCATATTGATTAAATAGCTTATTAAGTTGAGCTACAGTTGCCTCTTCTGATTTTTCGTCAATCATTTCTGGAGTTATTGTAATAATAGCTCTCTCGAAAGGGTCTTTTGATGTTTTTTGTTTAAATTCTAGAGACATTTGACCTTCATAGCCTTCAGGAATTTTAGCTTTTAAAGCGTCAATTTCAAACTGCTTAGCTTCTCTCTCTTCATCGGTAACTGTGTAAATCTTTTTGTTTATTTCACTAATCAATTCCTGTTTTTTGGCAGCATCTTCAGGAAGTTCTAAAGTTTCTTTAAGATTGATGTCAATAGCAGCCTCTCTAGGTAAAAGATTTTCATCTAAATTATACTCTCCACCGTACTCTCTTAACTCTTGAACTTGCTCTCTAGTTACAGGTTTTTCTCCGTTTTGAATCCATTGAGGTGTATCTGATTTCCAAATAGCTATTCTGTCGTTTGAAAATTCATCTTCAGGGTTATATTCTGGAGCTTTAGGAAACATTATGTCCAAGTAATCCTTTTCATCTCTAGGGACAAACTCCTTTACGTTTGCTCTTAATAAATCGTCTTTATTTTTCCTTTCCGTCTCTAATTTACCCGTAGCTTCTATCTGCTTATCACGAGTATCAATTTGACCAGGAGTAAAACCTAAATTACTTTCATCAATGGTTTTCTGAATTTCCTCCGTATTAATTCCACCTTCAGGTAGATTGTATACTTCGGGTTGACTACTTACTGGAACAGAAGATTCCGCAGAGGTAGGTTCTTCCACCACTTGTTCTGTAGGTGAAACCGTACCTTCCCTTGGAGAAGTAACCTCTGAATTTTCTTTTTTTTTTACTTCAGAAAAAGTTGATTCAAATTCTTCCTTACTCGAAAACATACCTTGAGGTATTACCGAATAAAGAACACCGACACCTTCTGATTCTATCAAATCCTTTAATTCTTTTTCGTTAGAGAACATTCCTTGAGGAATTGTTCTAAATAATGCTTTTAAATCTTTTTCGTCCATATTTAATTATTAAAGTAATTTGCATATTCTGCATAACTTGTTTTACCTGTAGATTTTTTCCATTCATTAAAGCTCATTTTCTGAGAGTCTTTAGTTCCGTATCTTTGAGCTCTTCTTTCTTTAGATTTTTTGTCTCCTTCTTCTTTTGAAAGTCTTTTTTCTGATACTTGAAACACCACCTGGTCTTTATTAGCATAAGTTGAAGATATATCATATATGTCATACATATATTTTTCTGCGGTGCTTGCGTCTATATCATCTAAGTCAAAAGACTTAACAAGCTCGTTTTTAGAATCCCTAACCTCCACCACATCACTACCTGGAATTGCAGTAGTTACTGAGAACCCTTCTAGATTTAACTGAGTATTTAATACGTTTCTTAGATTTAGTGCTGTAGCATCTTCATCATCTAAAAATATATTTACACCTTCACTGATAGGTAGTATTTCATCTTTTAATATTCTCACATAAGCATCCTCTACATTTTCTAACTCCGCTTCAGGGTCTTTGGAATTGTTTCCTCTGTTCCAATATCTCGAATCATAGTGAGCAGGCATAGCATTCCAATCTTTATATGTTTTGATATCTTTTGTTTCCCCAACCTTAGTTCTAATAGCGTACTTCATGTACTGTCTAATTTCTTCCTTTTGTCTTGCTGCGTTAGGGTTTATACTTTCATCAAACACAGGAATTGGAGTTCCTCCTGCATCCCTCTTCATTAGAATGAGGTTTGGATTCTTTTTCGCCTCCTCTTGGTTAAAGGTAAAACTAACTTCTTTATCATCCAAATTATTTACATAGTCAGTCATTATCGATGTCATGTTGTAAGGATTTGATAGCTGACCGTCAATCCATGAATCTTCAGCCTCTATGTAGGCATTAAGAGCTCCAATAGCCTCCTTATCTAAATCATAATCTTCAGCCATTTCAGGAGAAATCTTATTCATTATCCTATTTCCTGTTTTATCATACTGAGCAGGTATCTTTGAAACAATAGTTAAAATCTCTCCTGCTTTTTTTCTAGTACCAGTAGTTCTTGTTACATCGGTCATTAAAGCTAAATTCGCAGTCCATTGCTTAGTGTTCTTCTCCACGTCATACTTGTTGAACTTGCTTATTATGTTGTTCTTTAACGCACTAACTGGCACTAAATCGTTAGGGTCTTTTGATATCTCCATTAACCCAGTTTCTTCATTCAAAATCTTCTTTGCCGCCATAACCTTACCTGTTGCAGGGTCAACTATTAACTGAGTCTTGTTGAAGTTTCCAAATCCCTCCACGTTCTCCATAACCCAAGATTCTAATCTCTGAGAAGCATTGGCAGGGTCTTCGCTCTGAAGCCTTTCCATCTTTACAGCGTACTCCTTTTGGTAGTCATCCATCAATGAAAAAGCCTCCTCAGTTCCGTCTACTAGGTTCTGTTTGTTTTTGGTGTAGTCAGATACACTCATCTGACCACTCTTCAGCAATGTTGTAAGCATAGCCATCTGCTCCTGAGCTTCTCCAGCGTAGTTTAATCCCCACTCTCTGATTGACGTACTCTCTCCAGGAACTCCCTTAGCTAGTTCTTTCTGGTATTGCCTAGTAGCTTCGTCAATAGCAGCCTTCTTCTCGGTTCTTACTCTAGCCTCTTCCTTAAATACATTGCCTAAATTAGAGGTAGCCTCTGCCCAATTTATTTGTGCTTGAGGGTCTCTTGGTTGGTAGTTAAAACTGGTATTTTCCATAAATGTTTATCTAAATTTATTGATAAGGAGAAAAAACTCCAATATTAAAAGGGTCGTTCTGTAGCATTTGATTGGGATTTTTTCTGTTAGGCATTCCTAGTGTACCATAAAATTGATTAGGATAACTTAATTGGTCTCTACCTATATCATTATATGAATACCCTCCTGTTATCGGAGTAAAGTCTTGCCTATTTTCTAGTCCTTTACTTTCTGCTTTAGAAAGAGTAGGTCCAGACATCGTTCTTGCGTTTTTGTCTTTTTTATACAAACCAGGAAGTGCTATAGCTCCTTCTATAGTGTTTACAGCTCCCTGTATACCTTGTTGGATTGCTTGCTGTCTAGCCGCAGAAGCTTGAGCAGATTGCTGCTGAGCACCTGATATTTCACCCATATCTAACTGAGCGTTTATGTCTCTAAGCCTTGAATCTTCCTCGGCACTTGCTGCTTCTAGGTTGAACAAGTCTCTATTCATCTGGTCTCTTATGACTCCCTGAGCCTGCTGTTGAGCTGCTAATATTCTTCCCGTATTAGCTGCTGCACCTCTTTCAGAACCCTCAACCGAAGTCTGCTGTGCCTGTGCCCCTGCAGCCAACATAGCCTCCCTTTCTCTTTGGTAAGGTTCTTTATTGATAGCCAACTCATCCATGTAATTTACCTCAAGTCTTTTTCTTGCGTCAGCCATATACTGAGCCGCCTTTGCGTCAGCCTTCTTCATTGCCTTCTTTTGAGAACTAGCCTGAGCGAAAGACATTCCTGTTCCTACTGCTGCGCTTGCTACACCTGCTATTGCTGCTACTGTTGCTACTGTTGTTGCTGCTGCCATATTATATTATTTTAATCATTTCTTTAGTATAAGAATCACCTTCTGTATACCCTAATTTCTTGTAAGTCTCAATAAGACCATTGTGCTTTATTAAAGCGTAAACAAATTTTGCTTGTAGTTTATTTTCACAAATACTAGTTAGCTCTTCTATTAAAAAACTTATAGCTTCTTTTCTGTTAGGTTTTTTGTTATATGTTTTACTTGATATTATCCAATCAACCCAAGCCACTTTTGAATTTGTGCTGTACAAATATCCTGCACAAACTGGAGTATCTCCATCATAAACTATTAAGCCTCCAGTGCCATTCTCAGGAAGAAAATCTCTAGGTGGAGCTGTCCATCCCCAGTCTTCCCACCATTTTACGAGTATTTCATTGTAATCTTTTTCTTCTAATATTCTAATTTGAAATTTCATATAATGCAAATATACAAAAATTTATGGATAACTCTTCATTATCTCACTCTCAATAGCAAACAAACTAATCTTATCTGTTTCATTACTTGTCATATCAAATAAACAATAGTGTCCTAGAACCCCGTGAGATTCAGCGACAGAATCCTTTAACGACATAAAGTACTCTGTTGTGCTTGGTATAAGGGTAGTACCTGGAACTGTAGTGTCAATAATAACCTGATTAATTCCTGCAGGTAAATCTATGTTTACAGCAGTTACTTTTCCTGCATACGCTGGTGTTCCTGGAACTGTTGGCGAAGCCCCTGTTACGAAGTAAAAGAAATCTCCAACACTTAGTGTTCCTCCTATTGATATTAATGGAGATATTGAAAAGTCTATTACGGTAGCTAACGCAGTACCTGAAACATTTGATGAAGTACCGATACCATTCAATGAACGTAAAGAGTATTGGTCTAGTGTAGCAGGATTTCCTCCTGAGTTTCTAACGAAAGCATACCAAGAAGATTCCTTTTTTTCAAACCAAGGCGACTCAATAAAACCTGAGTTTTGTAAGTCTGTTGATAGAGTAACACCCCAAGACGTATCTCCCTCTAAGTTTATAGTTTTAAATAACTTATTTTCTAAAGGAGATTTGTTAAACACACTCTTCATCGTAGTGGTGTATTGTATCCCGTAGAAGTTATTCCTAACAGGATTTACATTATGCCTGTAAAGGTTTCCACCCTTAAAAGTATAGAAGTAGTTATTCATACCAATCATCCAGTCTGGAGAAAAGGAATAAAATGAAGGAAATCCTTGTACGCTATCAGCGTATGTTAATGTGTAATTTGGCATATATTTTTGTTAAGAACAGGTTTGACATTCTAGAGCTGGTAACAATACACCATTTAATTGCTCTCTTGAGACATTACTGTCTGAGTAAAATCCATCAGCAGCTAATACTGTTAGCTCTGAATCGGTAAAAATAGCCGAGGCTTCAGTAAAAGTCTCAGCGTTTATGTAGTATGTTGCGTTTGTTGACATGTTTATTTTTTTATGATGAGCATCCGCATCTTGTGTAAGTAATATTCACTCCCTCTATAACCTCTTCAGTGTAAGGTAATACCCTTGAGCATACAGTCTTAATTTCTCCAGTTGCAATAGTTTCTTCTACCGTTACTCCTGTATCGCAGTCTTGGTAGCTGTAAAACACTATGTTTAAAGTGGTATTTACTATCTGATACTCAGAGCAAACTTCATCACACAAGTATCCGCAACAAGCGTCAGCAGCATCAACCGTAGAGTAAGATAAAAACAATGGAGTCTTCTCTCTTAAATCCCATATTAGGTAGACATTGTTTGCTTCATTCTGTGGCATTCCAAATGTAACCGAAACACCATCCGTTGTCTCAACAGGGTTTAGAGCTTCCGTAGCATTCGTCAAAAGATAGTTTATATCAGTCGGATTGTTTTCGTACACATTAGGGCTTCTGAAATACATAAACCTATTCGTGTTTACATCGAAATTAAAAGAAGTGTTATTCGTGTTCTGTACAAACATAGTAACCTCTGAATCATCCGTTGGTATAGAAGGACTCCCTTGAGGTCCTGAGAACGTATCAAATAAACTTGCACCTGGAATACCATCCGAAACAATAAAAGGCACATCTGTTGAGGTTAGTGGTGACTGAAAAGTTCCGTCAACATAGCCAACTCCAATATTTGCTAAAGTACCTGCCTGATTATGACTAGTGATAATAGCCCAAGTTATACTCACGTTGTTAGGGTCTGGACACCCTACAAAAACCTCTAGCCCAAGTACTGAACCTGTAGTGCTTATAGTTATATCAAATTGAGTTTGCCCAGCAAGACTTTTAGGTATACTTATACTTCCTGGTACAGTAACAGCACCTGATGTGTAAGTTACCGAGTTGTAAACAACATCAATAGTAACATCTTCAATTAACCCAGGAATATTCCACCTAACTTCAGTGAATCCAACTATATTACCTACGTCTACGCAGTATGTATAATCATTATTTGACTGAACATTAATAACTCTAAAATCATTACAATCAGAGCATCCTACCTCAGCAGGCAATAATATATCGTTTGAAGACAATACATACTCATTCATATAAGGGTCAAACCCTCCTAGCTTTTGAGTATTAAATTCATTGATAAACAAGTCTCTAAACCAAGAACGCATACCTTGTTCAGATATTACTTTTAGTTGGTCTCCAGCAGTCTCGTCTACACCTTTCATTTGTAGTACAGCTCCTCTTTTTGCGTCAGTAAAGAACTTATCTAATCCCCACTTCACGTAGCTCTCAGGGTTATTGCTTATACCATAATCCTCAGTCTTTGTGACTTGTTGCCCTAATACCTGTGGAACAGAAGTTAAAGCACTTCCACCGCCTGCATCAGAAAGAATATTCTTCCCTGCTAGTACATAGGAGATTTTATCTTCTTGTAATACCAAGACATTAGTTTTCTTACCATCAAGAATTTGAATTTCTCCAAAAGAATCCTCTAATGGTTTAAAGTTAAGAAGACCTAAGTTAAATTCGTTTAGTTTATTGACGTTAGTTTCATCGTTATAAACCCCACTATAAGTAAGGTCAGAAAATCTATCAGCCTCCTTATAATCTTCTGCAGAAACAGACAGTACTCTATTTCCTAAACTAAAAGTTCTACCTGTTATAGAATCTAAAATCTTATAACTCTCAGCTCCGTTACCGAAAGTGTAGCAGTTAAAAAAATCTGTATTTATAATTGCAGATTGTATATTGCTTTGATTTTGCAAATTACCCTCATGAAAACCTCCTGTGATTGGAAACGATTGACTTGATTCGTAAAAAACATCTGGTAAAGCGTCTAAAGGCTGAGTTTCAAATATTATTCCACTATTAGCTTGATATATAGTAATCTCTCCACTTGCGTTTACTTGATTTTTTGAATTGCTTCCGCAAGCTGTAGTGGTTGTAATAATAAGGTGTAAAATTCCTCCAACTACGTCAAAATACCAGTAGTTAGCACAAAGATTAGGAAATCTACCAACAGATGAGTACACATTATTTGGTGGACAATTAGAACCAGCACCTCCAGATGCAGGAACTCCTGTTCCATTATTAATACTAGACTGAATCCCATCACCAATAAACCATGCCTGAACATCCGCATAGTTAGCACTTGATGTAAAAGTTTCGTCAAATGTGTAAGACCTTGCTTCGCAACTTTTATTCCCTAAGCCTTCTCCTATTCTAGTATATTCAAACTTAATTTTTATCTTAGTGTTTACAGGAATGGCTAAGTTATTGGTAGATAATGAAATAAGAGTTCCTGAATACTTTGATGTTGCTTGCTTGGTATCTTTATCTTGCCAAACAGCACTTGAGGAATTTATAGTGCTTAAATCTGATGAATTTATTTTCATGTAAACCCCTGAAGGAGGGTCGATTCCTGACCTTGTAGTTATAAAACCTTCTTGCTGTGCTTTTTTTTCTAATACAGTTGCACTACCACATGAATCTAAAGGTCCTCCTGCGTCAGTTTTTATAGTGTACGTGTCTCCTTCCTCTACTTTTCTAGCGTTCTCTCCTTCTAATAAAAAATAAGTAAATGCAGTTCCTGACTCATTAAAATACATCTGAGTGTATACAGTTTCGTATCCTTTTTTATCAGGCTTTATTAAAAACTTATATCTAGTAGCCCACCCTGGCGGTTTTTGGCTTGGTGGTATATTAACTTGTATACTGTTTTTTAAATCTGAAGCAGAGCAAGGAACGTGTTCTGTATTTCTATTACTTACTAACGCTGTAGTTGACCTATTAAAATCATCCATGTAAGCGATACCTATCTCGTATCCCCTGTCACTATGTAAGCTTCTGTTAGCACTAAATTTAAAAAATGTAGAAGATGCTGAATAAACATAAAAATAATTCCAAAAATAATCTACTGTTGGATTAAATGGGTCTTGAACATAATTCATAGCAGGAAACTTCATTCCTATTACATTAGTAGAAGGTATAGATATTTCTATAGGGTCTCCTGGTGTGTTTACTCCACTTTGATATTTTGTATATACTACACTATTGTGAAGCATATTAGGTACGGCACAGTTGTATGCATCTGTAAAGGTGTTTCCTGAACATGACGTAGGATTAACAAGGTCATATACAGGCAGTATATTTAAACTAGTTCCTACTCTATCTAAAAACTCTGTGCTTGTAGCTAAATCAATAACGGAAGTATAATTCCTGTTTAAGTTAAATAAAAAACTGACAGAAAAAGAGTTTCTTGTGGTAGGTAGAACAGGAGTTCCTGCATAAGTGGAATTTAAAAAATCAATATTAAAATTGATTGAAGACCCTGATACCAACTTAGTATTTCCTGTCAAGGGGTCTATAGCTGCTAAAGATGTTAAATCAAAGTTAACTACTCCGTCTGCTACAGTAACTGTTGGTAATGCAGAAGGTATGTTATACGTAGTAGAAGTTTTTGTGACAGGCATACCATCAGAAACCACATCTTCAGAAAGTAACTTGGTAGAATACTTTAGGTTCAAATCTTGACCATTAACATCTTTTAAGTCGTAACCATCTATGTAATTTCCGTAAATAAGTCTATTACTCATTCTAGTTTGAGCTTTCGCAAACCTAGGTACGTTGTCGTATAACCTTAGTATTTCTGAATCAGGAAGTATTGTGTAAATCTTACTGTTATCAAAAGTATAAGTTTTTGATTGATTATTTCCCCACCCTTTTTGCCTCTTGTCTATTTTCTCTATAACTCTAATAATAGGGTCATCAGCATCTTTAAATAACAAGTCTATTCCAACAACTAAAGGTCCTCCTGTATCAATCGTTATTATAGCTGCATTATACCTATTCTCCATACCTTCATTAAGATAGTTCTCGTTACTTAAAAGAAAGTTTTTCGGAAAAAATGCAGGTCCTGAAAACTGTGATGTTGCAGAGTATTCGTTGTTAGCATATCTATACCTGTACGCAAAGCAAACAAACCTGTCTTCCATATAGTTTACATCCTTAACTATATCTAACATCTGAATAGTAGGAGAAGTAACTGGAGGTTTTCTTATTACAAGGATAGACTCAGCAAAAACAAGAGAATCAGTATCAATGTTTACGGTAGGGAATGCATAGCTAATATCTACATCAATCTTTCTAGGAGCGTTATAGTCATCAGTAAAAAACAATAAGTTTTCAATCAAATCAATACCTGTTATTAAATACTCAGGATTAAAATTTAATGTGGTATCTACACCACCTCCATCATCAATACTTATAACATGATAATTTAAAAAATTAGTCTTGGTATCAAATGATAGTATTAAATCAAGCTTTCCAGTAGCTCCAACCGTAAATGATGGGTCGTGAACAAACCAAAATAATCTCTCGTTTGAACCATCCTCAAAAGCTCCAATACATCTAGCATCAACACTTAATGGAGTTCCGTCAGTATAAGTTAAATTGGTTAGTGATAGGTTTCCTAATGAGTTTTCTATAGAACCGACATTGTTTCCCTCCGTAGAGTTAACCCTTACGTTTAATGCATCAATATATTCACCGTCTTGCATAAGACGAACATCGGTAGACTTATTCATCCTACCCTTGGTAAAACTTCTAGTTATATTTGCCATATTATTTTATAATCTTATTCTGACCTCTCATGTTCATTAAAAGTCTCCCTGGGTGTATATTACTGATTCTAATCTTTGCGTTCCTTAGAAGTGATGATTTGTCCTTCTTAGCTCTATTTACAACATACTCTTGAACTCCCAGTTTAGAATTAAGTATAGAGTACCTGATATACGCATAAATAAACTCCTCAAACATCTTATTTACACTAATGCTTGATTCGTCTCCGTTCTCCATACCATCCGACACGTATTCCAATACACATAATTCACCTGCCATGCTAGAGCTAAAGTTTATTACTCCAGACTTTTTATCTATCCTAAATGTAGGGTTTGAATTCGCAGTCTCAGTATTTAAACCATATCTAGCACCTATGCTGTAATCAAAATACCAAGCACCGTCAATATTGTAACCATCTTTTCCGTTATAAGCTCCGTCACCCAAGTAAATACTTTTTTTAGTTCCTGCTATTCTATCTGTATCTAAGAAAGAAAACTCTGGCTTTAAAACATTTCCGTCAATGTCAAAAAGTATTCTGTAGCTGTTATCCTGAAGATAAGCGTCAGAAGATGTTGCTTGAATATTTTCTGTAAGTGGTCTCAATACGCCATCCTTATACAAAGAAATTCTTACCCAGTTAACGTAATCAGGTGGCAAAACAAATCTAAGTAAGTCAGACACATTAAGCTCTAACGCTTTTATTTCCTTAAACGCATCGTAATTCAGCTCTTGCACACCCCTTTTAGCGTGAAACAAAACCTTATACCTCTCTTCATTATTTATTAATGAATGGTTTCCTGCGTACATCAGCATGAAGTTGTTTACTATGTCCTTAAGTGTAACGTACTGATAAGAACCCCAGTTTTCATTTTCTGGGTTTGCCCCTCCGTTCTCGTAGTATTCATATTGCGATATATATGCCATTATGCTTGTGTTTGATTTTCTTTTTGTTCTTCTCCATTTGCGAATTGTGATACGCTTGCTTCTCTTATTGAAATACCTGCATACTGCAATATCTTAGTCACCAGTGTAACCTCGTCATCCAACGGAAGCTCGAAGTCTTGATAATCAGATTGACTTGCATCAAACGCAGGCTCACCATTTGCTAAAACAATATAAGTCCACTTTGGTTCTTTTGGATACCTAATGTACTGAGCTAATACCTGCCCATCGTTTTTCATTTTCTTAGGAAATATTGAAGCTGCTCCTGACTCCTCTGTGTAAACAGGGAATATTTCAGATGGTGCTGTAAACGGACTACTATTAAGCATTGTTATTTTGCTATGACCTACCCTCTCTGCTTCGTTCTGAACCGATGAGAATATAGAATAATCTCCTGGTAAAGATGTAAATATATCACCATCTAAGGATAGAACCGTGTCGCTCACTATTGCAGTTACTTCTGCTGAGGAATAAGTGGTCGTGTTAACCACAACATCTCCAATAGCTACAGTAGCCGTAAAAGTAGCTGTTAAGTCTACTAATTGATTTGCAGAAACTGATGTGATAGTTCCGTTAACTCTAAACGTCTGGTAGGCTAATATTTTATTAATTAAATAGTAATCCTCTCCCGTTGTCGTTGCCGATGGTAAGAAAAATTTATTAGCGTTACTATATCTAAGGTAGTCTGTTTTACTAAACTCATCAATTACCTCCTCTAATCCTTTTGTAATATCCGCATAGCCTGTTCCTGAAGAGCGTTTATTTTCCTTGTTTATCTGGTAGTTATACTGATAAAAATAACTTTCAAATATATCCATCTGAGCTTGCTTTGAAAACAAGTTAAAATCTGATGGAGATAAATATCCGTAGTTATTTTTATTTAGTACAGACAGTACCGTATTTCTAACTGTGTTTATCATCCTTTGCTTTTTTACAAAGATAAGCAAAAAAAAAGAGGAGCATAAAAATGCTCCTCCCTCTACTGTGTATATTTTTAATTATTATTCTTATAATAAATTTTCAAGCATTTTCAATGATTCTAGACCATCGTCACTTGATAAGTAAGAAGCTACCGTCTCCTTGGAATCATTTCCGTAAGGAACTGTTAGCATTCTTGTTTTATTTGAGGATGTGTTGTACCAAACCTCTGTATTATTTTTTCTGAAAGATATTAAACCTTTATCAAAAAATAACTGAACATTACCCTGTAACTGTAGATTAGGGTCTGTTAGTGTGTCTAAAAAGTATTCAGGTTCTCTTTTTGCAAAAACCAATATATCACGCCTTACTTCGGCAGTAGACATCTTTGATGTGTCTCTTCCAAATAGTACTCTGCTTATATTTTCAAGCATATTAACGTCAAGTTCTTTTGCAGCTATAAGTGCATCAATTTCTAGGTTGAGTATTTCAACATCTATTGAGGCATCTTTTTCATTGTCAATCTCTACGAACTTAACCCCATTAAGTGGGTGGTAGTGTAAAAACTCTTGAAGTACTGGATTTGTTCTTGGAACGCTTAACATTCCGTCTTCAAATACCACAGGCTGTAATATTGCATTATCATCCTGTTCATCTTCAAATGGTGTCTTTTGGTTTGATGAGTAACGAAGTACTCTGTTAGAGTTGGTGTCTTCGTCAAAATACATTAAAGGAAACTTTCTTGAGTTCCTTGTAGGCAGCATGTAAGAAAGAGGAGCTGCGTCTCTTGTTAGTTTGTAGAACTTATCTACACTTTTTGTTTTTTTCTTTGTCATTTGATATAATTTTTATTTGATTTATATTAAAAAAAATAGAGGTCGCAATTTGCGACCCCTACCTTTAGTTTTTATACTTAGTCTTGGAATAAGAAGAAGTTGTTTGCACCTAAAGTACATACAGCTCTCTCAGACAAGAAGTTCACTTCCATAGCATCTAAATCGCTAGTCTGTGCACCACCTGCTGAACCTGTAATCCATGTCTTGTAACGTCTGTCTTCAGTTTCAGAAGCTCTGTATCTAACGTGTAAGAATGGTCTCTTAGCGTTTTTCCCCATAACTTGGTCATAAACAGATGTAGAACCTGCTGGAACTAATAGTCCGCTTACAGCTCCTGTTGCTAATCCACCTCTCATTGTTGGGTCGTTTAAGTACTTCCAATCTGACTTGTAGAAATCGTATCCTCTTCTGAATCCTGTGAATCCTAAGTTAAGAGCCATCTCTTTGTCATTATCGAAAAGACCGTAAGATGTACCTCCTGAACCGTAAGAGTTCTGACTAGCTAACATATCGTCAATACCGAAACCAAAGTCTCTGTCTACAAACAATACATTTTCTTCGATAGCACCCTGCTTGTCTAATCTAGATACAACACTATCCCACTCTAATAAAGAAACTGGAAAACCACCTCCCCATACGTTTCCTCTGTTTTCAACAGAATAGAAGATACCTTCAGAACCTTTAGCTGCTGCTGCGTTTACAGCATTTGTGTTAGCCATTGGTACAGCCTCAATCATTGAAGTTTCCAAGTAGTCATCGAATCTCAAACGAGTTTCGTGCTCAGACTTCAAGTACCATAAGTATCCGTTAGCTCCGTTTTCAGTAGTAACCTCAACCCATCCAATTTGAGCCATATCAGAACCTGATACTGCATACTTATCTTTTAAGATAATTGGAGAGTTTTCAAAGATTGAACTATCAGCCTCTAAAGAACCTTGCATTCCATTTGTTCCTTTTTTGAATTCAGAACCGTAAATGAATACGCTTAAAACCTCTGCTGCTGCAAAAGCCTGTCCTGCTGCTTCATAGTAAGCTACTGTAAAAGTACTTCCTGTTGGTACTGCAGTAACGATAGCCTTATTAGAACCTGTCGCTCCTGAAACCATTACAGTCTGTCCTACTCTGATTGCGATAGAAACATCAGCGTTAGCAACTAAAGGATTAGTTCCTGGTACGCCTGCGTCTGCTACTGTAAATGTAGCCACGTCATCTCCTACTAATGCAGTTGTAGTTACGTTAGTGTATTTTGTGTGTAGTCTTCCTTGCTCTGACCACTTGATAAGGTCTGAGTTAGAAGGCATTTCAGCTCCTACCATTCTTAAGAATGAAGATACTGTTCTGTTACCATATCTTTCGAATTCTTTCTCGTAAGTATCTGGAAGATACTGATTCAAGAAATCAAAGTTGGTAATGTAGTTTGTTGCCGTAGGGACTTGTTGAGCACTTGGCTGTAAATCAAATCCTGGCGTTGCATTTACTTGTCCTGCCATTTTTTTTGTTTTTTAATGTTTATTTTTTACTTCTTATTTTTAAGCCTTTCCCAGCTCCTGGGTTTAAAGCTTTAAATTGAGTCCCCCCTTTAGAGTTGAAGTTAGGCGTTGAACGCTCAGACATATTCACGTTCTTAGTCTTTCGCATTACATCATCTACTGCCTCCGATTTACCTTGCTCGTAAAAGAACTTAGCAAATTTTTCAGGGTTCATCGCTACGGCTAATGACTTGTGGTATCCGACAGCGTCTTTAAGTAACCCATCATCATCCAAGAACTTCTTAATGAAATTCTGTGGAGTCTCTTGAATTGACTTTAATTCTGCTGCATCACCAGGAGAGAATGAAACCTTCTTGTTATCATCAAGGGAAAACTCAAAACCTTTGAACTCTCCTCCGAAAACTTCGTCAGTCTTCTTCATAAACCATTCAGATTTACGATTTGCTTCCTCCTCATAAGTGGTCGCCTGTTGAACATACTGCTTATACTCCTCTAAACCCCTTGCGTCTTCTTCAGAAATAGAACTCCCACTTGACTCAAGAGGAATCCTGTATTTTTCTTTTTCAGACTCAAAGTATTCTTTAGCCTTGGCAATAGTTTTCTTTTTATTTATTTTAATCTTCTTAATATCTGACTCCTCATCGTAGTCTTCATCGTAATTGTAGTCCTCCATTAAAGCATCAATATCTTCGCTATCTAGCCCTTTCTCTGTAGCTGCCAAGTAATCCCTTAACAAATTGTCAGGGTCTTGCGAATCAATATCTCTATTTAACTTAACAAAGTCATTAATATCTCTACCTGTTTCTTGTTTGTACTTATAATAAGCAGCAACATCTTCGGGTAAATTAACTTCAGAACTTTCTTTTTCAGCAGTAATCTCTTCTAATGAAGATAACTCCCTTCCGTATTTATTCTTAATAAATGAAAGGATATCCTCCTCCCTTAATTCAGTATCTGTAACTATATTTTCTTCGGCTACATCTTCTTCTAAAGGAGCGTTAACATTTTCTGTTACACTTGTAACCTCTGGCTCACCGTTAAACTTCTCTTCGTGTTTAACTAAAAGGTCTCTTTCAATTTCTTGAGTAGACTTCTCTTCTCCTTGTACGACTTCTCTTACTTTAATTTCCATTGTTATTTGATTTTATTTGCAAAGATACATAAATTTTATTATAACTATCTAGGATTGAACTCAGCGAAGTCAAAACCATCAAGGCTATCTTCGTTAGATTCAAAATTGACAGGTGGTAAATTATTTTTTCTTTGCTCGATTAATTTTGATTGTTGTGTACTCTGCTGGCTTATTCTTTTGGATTTAGCATCCTCCTTCATAACCTCTTTATCTTTTACAGCATTAACCTCCACTCCCTTAAGCTGCATCTGTAAAGAAAATTCTTTATCCATTAGCTCTACTTTTAATTGAGCCTCTCTCTCCATCTTTATCATCAACCCATCTATCTCAGATTGATTAATCTGCATCTTAGATTGAGTCTCAGCCTGTATCTTCTGCATAGCTGTTTGAGCAGCAAGTTGTTGCGATTGCTGTTGCTGTTGTGCTTGCATAGCCTGATTCTGCATAGCCATCTTTTCTTCTCTCTCTTGCTTATTAATACGCTTCATTTTTAGAAGCTGATTAGCTAACTTAAGATTCTTTATCTCTCTAATATCAATAGCATCTTCAAGGTTGATGTCTGCTTTAGATAAAGCAATTTGTATATTCTGCTCAAGCATTGCTTTTTGCTCTTCGTCTGGAGCTATTTCAATAAAAATACCAAAGTCATAAATATATAAATCTGAAATCTCATTTAATATTCCTACATTGTACTTCCCTATCTTATTTATAAAGTCCTCCTTAAAATCAGAATACTGTAATATATCTGCAACCCTATACGATATACCTTCAGATAGTGCTCTATAAATATAAAGACTTCCATCTAATATATGCCTAGTAGCAGTGTTAGAGTTTAATGCTGCTAACTTCTGAACGCCTACTAAAGCATTTGAGTCAGGTGTTGAACCATCTCTAGCTTCATTAAGACCAGTTACAGAACGAATCATGTTTAAGTAATGATTATAGTTACCTATAAGCATCTGCATCTTGCTTGCACCAGAATTAGATGTAAGTTGCTGAATTGGAACTCTTGCGTTGTTAAATTCTCCATCTTGAGTATACGACCTACCAATAACAGAACCTGTTTGGAAGTATAACTTTAAAGCATCCTCTGGATTGTATGCAGCACCTGTCCCCAGGTCTACCTCGTTTAACCCATCTGCATCAATAAAGACACCATCAGGGACAACCTTAGCAATTACCTGCTGTATTTTTAAATGAGTAATTTGTATTAAATCTGCAAAAGGAATCATCCTTCTAACTAAAGACTCAATGTTACCCTTGTACATTCTTGGAGCACAAGCCACGTAGTTAGGAATAGCGTGCTGAGATGAAGACTTTGGTCTCACCATATTTTCAGCCATTTCCCACTTAAGAATGATATTTGTCCCCATAACCATAACGCCATCATACCAAACGTCAATAGTTTTTGAAACTTTTTCAAACTTAGCTTCTTCCATCATTTCATCAGGAGGATTAAACCCATCATCCTTTTCTATCATTTTTATGTTTCCGTTATCAGAAACCTTCTTCTTGTATACTATATTTTTAGTGGTCTTGTAGTTGAAGTAAAGAAGAGTAGCCGTGTCTTGACTAAAGATATCATTGTCATAATTCTGAGCCACGTTATAGTAATCGTACCAACTCTGACCACTTTTAGATATAGTCTCTAACTGTTCGTTAGTTATCGTAGGGTCAATCTTTCTTATCTCATTAACGTGAACAGATTTAATCTCTCCCCAATAAAAACAATCCTTAAAGTGAGGGTCTTCTGTGTAACTATAAACCACATTTGCTGGGTCTACGTACTTAATCTCTACTCCTGAACCTGGTAAAAACTCGTGCTTTGCAATAGACACTCCTAATACGGTTAAATCGTAATCAAGCCTCTTTCTTAAGTCAATGTATTTGTTTTCCTCTAGTATAGTGTTAATAGCCTCTTCCTCTGCTATTTCAATAGCAGGCTTAAAATTAAGCTGCATATAAAGAGATAGTTCTTCGTCTGTCTTAGGCAAAGTTTCTGGGTCTACAACAAAAGGATTAGCTCCAGTCTTCTCCTGAATAATATCAAGAATAGGCTTTGCAATCATTTGCTTTTCAAGAGTCTTCTGATACTTGTTCCTGTTAGATTGAGATAGTGCGTCCTGAGAGTAAGCCTTAACTTTAAATAATCTGTCAGACATTCCGTTAACAACAATATCTACAAACTTAGGTAGTATTGGAACTGGTGTCCAGTCAAGGTTTAAGTAAGATAAGTCTCCATCAACCGAAATCTCGTTCTTGTACTTACCCACAGACTGTTCCCCTCTAGCGTATAACCTTAACCTATTAAATTCTCTTGATTGCTCATAGAATCTACAGTTATTACTATCTTTTTTAAACCACTCATACTGAATAGCTTGACCAATCTGCAAACCAAATTCTTCTGTTTTTTTCTCTGCATCAGATGCAAATTGATTAGGAAAACTTGTTGACTTTATATTTACGTTTATTTCTTTCATCTAATTATTTGGCTACGATTTCCATCATTACTATACCTTGCAAAGGTAATACTTATTTTTGATTGTGTTTTTTCAGTCTGGTAAAGATTTTTTTGACAAGCCATTATTGCTAGTCCAGAGCTAATAGACGCATCGTGTTTAGTTCTGTTGTTAATGTCAAACCTTGCCCAATCCTGCAGCGTTCTGTTGAATGCCATAGAACCTATGTCTTCAGAATTTCTAAAAGCTCCATCCGTATCAAATCCAACGTGTTTTTCTATGTAAGACTCAATAGCTGCTGCGTGAGCTTGCTTTATGTCCTCAGATGAGTTAGGTATCCCACCAAGCTCCTTCTCTGTCTTAGAGAGCTTGTTATATACCTTATCTGGTCTGTTTACAGAAAATCCTCTGTAGCCTCTATTTTTTAAGTGATATAAAAGCCTCGGCTTATTGTTCTCCACAAGAATAGGCATACCATAAAAAACACAAGCCATCAAAACATCCTCAAAGAATATTTCTGCCGTCTGAGGTCTAGCTATGTACTCTAAGAAAAATTCGTTGCTAGGTGCTTCATCCATGTTAAACTTCGTCAGTCCGTGAAGAGAACCGTTAGAACCTCCACCACCAACAGTACCCGATATGTCATAACTATCGCAACCAAACGCACCAATGTGTTCGTTACCAGGATACTTAATACCATTCTTTACTATTATATTGTTTTGTAAACCCTTATTAGGAGTCCATCCGACATAAAACCTTCCACTCGTATCAGGACTGAAGATAACCTTGCTATCCTTAATACCATCCTTCCAATGAAAAGAACCCCTTGTTACGTGATGTTCTGATATTAAAGTGTCGTTATAGTCTATCTGCTGATATATCTTTGTAAGGTTAAATATTGATTGCTTACTCTCATCCCTAAACGCATGAGATTCCGTTCTTGGAAACTGTCTATAAAATTCATTCAATGCGTCAGCGTCACTCTTTAAGGAGTCTACCTCTGCCTGCCAATAGTCAATCGCTCCCTCTGTAATCATTTCACCGTCAATACCAAGGATAGGTTTTTCTGGAGTATCAAAAACAGGCATTCCATGCATGTCAATAAACCCCTCCATGTTCCACTCCATTGGAATAAACAACGAATACATCCCACTCTTTGTCTGACCGTTCCTGTTCCTTTTAGTAATGTCTGAATCCTCGTATAATTTTTTGAAATTTCCACCCCCCTTGCTTAAAGCATTTGAAGTAGAACCCATCATGCACTTACCTATAATCTTACTACCCAAACGTAAACAAGTTTTTGTTACACGCCAGTTGTTTAGTATATTATTTGGCTTAATCCATTTCCCACTTTCATCGTGAACCAATAAAAGTAATTTTTCTCCATCATAACTGTTATCATCCGTGTTCTTCCAATCGACTGTCGTATCAAGACCTTGCATGTCGTCATTCAAAACAGTAAACATATTTTTCTTTGTAATCTTAGACGCAGGAACTCTAAATGCTAATTCAGTCTTAGGCTTATCCATACCATCCATAATTGGCTTAAAGAAGAAAGGAAGCCTACTGTTTATAGGAACTACCTTGTCTGTAAACATCTTCTTAGCATCACTACCAGTCTTGGATAGTATACCAACTCTTGAATCATTAGCCAGAGTACCTACGTTTACGCACTCAGAAGAACCCATAAATGAAAATCCTGAACGTCTTATCTTTAAGTAGTCCATCCCAAAGCTTCTTTTATCAGCCCTGCATGCTTCCCAATAAATCCAAAAAATTCTATTAGCCTCTCTAAAGTCAGGATAACCAACATCAATAGATGCCCACTGGAGGTACATGTAATGAGAGCCTGTCACGTAAGACGGAACTCCGTTATTCTTAAAGAACATTCCACTCTCCCTGTAATCAAACTCCTGCTCAATGTAATCAACCCACCTG
>Ga0307984_1000165_pt1 | contig 27766 bp, 20 predicted proteins | sample EllFjometageno78_FD_203169 | JGI IMG/M metagenome (GOLD analysis project Ga0307984, IMG submission 203169) | Marine microbial communities from Ellis Fjord, Antarctic Ocean - #78 | ecosystem: Environmental > Aquatic > Marine > Unclassified | place: Southern Ocean | collected 2014-10-09
GAGATCGATACGCTGAGTTATCTAAACGTAAAGATCAAGCCCAGTTTGCTAACGGGTGGGAAAATCGTGTAGCAGAGTTTGATACTGCTCAATCAGTAGCAGCGACTACACCAAAACAACAACCCATTACTAGCAGCGCTATTATTAAGGCAATGTCAAAAGTTCCTGGTCAACAAGCTAACGCTGCGGCAATACGTCGAGAAGATATTAATAAATCCTCAGGTATCGCACTTAGTTTAGTTGACACTAAAGGGGATCTAGATAACCCGATTGAATTAAACCGTGTATATAAGGCCATGCTAAAAAAGTACGAAGGTACTGGCTTAACCTCAGATGAGAAGAAAGCAGCAGCGGTTGACCATTTATCTGTTCAACTGGGAAAAGATGTAAAAGCTTTAGGTAGTGATAGACTTTCCTTGGCTGCAGCTAGAATTAAAGTTGAACAAGATTTAGGTAAGTTAACTCCACAAGAACTATTGACAATGGACACTTTCAAAAAGGGAGCGTCCTCTGGTGTAGGGCAACCATTTGTTGCTAAATTACAGGGTCAAGTAGTTGTTCCACATGTACGGGCCGAGATAGTAGACCGGGTTAAAGCTAAGGATGCAGAATTAAAGCAGCGCAACTTTGAAGTAACCCAAGGGCTTGCTGATGATATAAATAATATGATTCAATTTGGTGCCCCTCCTGCAGATATCGCAGCAGCTAGAGCAGCGTTTGATGATTCTAAAAATGCCTATAGCTTGATTGAAAAATCAACAAGCGGCAAAGATCAATACACTGAAGCAGGTATTGCGGAATTTGATCGTGAGCGGTTGGCTGCAGAAGAGCGGTATACTGGAGTGTTGCCTGCTAGTTGGACAAAAATTAATAAAGAAATCGATGATTTATATAATATTAGCCCGAATAGAGCACTTAATAAAGCTGCGGTAAAAGACGTTAATCTTGTGAATAAAAAGGTGTCCGACTATAATAATAAAAAGGGAGATACTTTATTAGCTAATCAAGCTAAGTTTACCGATAACTATGTGCAAGATCTTGTAGGGGAAGGTATCAGAGCGGAAGATATTAACATTTTCAAGAAAAAAATTATGAATAAACTTCCCGGGTTTAGTGCTGCAAAAGCCGATTGGATTGTGTTTGAAGCAATGGGCGCAGTGTTAGCAGCTAATCCTGAAACCTTACGGGATACAAAGCTACAGACTAAAGATAACGTGAATTCATTTACGCCAGAACGAGGGTCCACTATACAGTTGGCTGTTATTAAGAAAGCTCAAGAGCTTGCTCAACGATACAGTAACCCAACGAAATCATATGAAGTTAAAGAAGGTACCGCACGTAAATTAGTATCTCGCGCAATTATAGCTTTCCCTGAAGATAAGATGACAAAATTAAATAAAGCTGTTGCTAAAATTGAAAATGACCATGATAAAGAAACACGGTACTCCACAAATTCCCCTGCAGCGTTATTTGGGATACCTGGCCTAGTCCGCAATAATTAAATATAGGAATATGAAATGGTTAACCTGCATTCCTTTTCGGGATTAGACAGTTTAATACTAGGTAAAAAACAAACACTAGAACAGCTTGCTGAAGAAAAGCGTCTAAATATACAGAGTAAATCTGAGCTGGCTACCGTCGTAGCTAAGCCTGACTCGGATTCCATGACAGTTAGGGATCAATATGGGTTATTACAGGAAATTCGTTCAGAGTTTTTTGACTCCCCAGATCGTCCTGAGTTAGGCGGATCAAAGATACGTCGTCAGAAAATTGCATATGCTGCCCAGTTTGGTGTAGATGTTGACCAAGTTACTGATGAAGATTTAATTACCTGGGGTAAAAATGTTTCTGCAGAAACTGCTAAAATGCATTTCAATGTTGGCGATGAAGTTAGATACACCCCCACTGGTGAGAAGTCTAAATTAGCTGGGGATGATCGGATAATTTCTAAGATCTATAATAAGGATCTTGATCAACTCTCTGAGTTAACAAATACTGGTGCGTTGAATACTGCGGTTGCTGCTCCATGGAACCAGCAGCGCCTTATTGAGGCTAACCGGTTAAAGACAGAATTGCGCCAAGCTAAGGATCCTGGGTATAAATCAGGATACGATGAAGATGGTGATGCAATTGCTGTTCAACAAGTAGATGGTACTGTCACCTATGGTGATCGGGATAACCTTAGAGGTAATAATATTCCTCAGGTTAAAAGTGAAGAGAAATCTAATATAGGTAATTGGGGCAAGCCAGGCGATATATTCCTAAATACTCTTGCTAAAACAGTAGCAAATACTTTTGATGTAGCTAAGCCTATCCTACGCCAGGTTATGGCGATTGGTAATGGCCGCATGAGTAACTCTTTAAGTGTTACTGATTTAATTGATGGTCATAATAATATTGCAGAAGTAGCTGACCCATCTGCGGTAATTACAGATGAGCAAGAAGCTTTGTTCAATGATATCATTAATCGAGGTGAAGATACTAATCTCAATACAGAAGAACAGCAATTTTGGAATTCTACATCAGGGACTTTACTCCAGAATATGCACAATACTGTTTTAGCTAATATTGAAGATGCTAAAGCAATTAATAAAGTAGCAAACAACTTTCGTAAGACTATCCATGCTGGCGGGCTAGACGCTAAAATTAAAAAACAATACGATAAAGATTTTGAAAAAGATGGTTTTTTTGCTGCTAGCGCAAATATGTTAATAGACAATCCTTTGTATGCTATTGAAGAGTTAGCTGCATCATTGCCGGTTATGTTAGCAGCAATGACTGCCCCTGGTTTAGTATCTATGTTTAACCAAAAAGCAGAAGACGCTATACTAGAACGAACTCAGGATTCTAATGATCCTTTAAGCCGGGAAGATATAAATGAAGTTAGAGTAGGTGCCGCAGTAGCAACACTATTTGAGCGTGTTGGTGCTGAGATAGTACTGAAGAAACTACCTGGCATAGATAAATTAACCATAGGATTATATAAGCAATTTCCTTTGCTTAATCATATATTAGCCCCAGCCACTAAAGTGGTTACTGCTGCGGTATTTGAAGGTGGTGCAGAAGCAGCAACATCTGTTGGTGAGCAATTTGCTGGAGGTAAAGACCTTAACCCAGCCGATATAGGGCATGCTGCCGCTATAGGCATAGGTGGGGGTGGAGGCGTTAAAGCCCCAGGTGCTGTAATTGATTTAGTTCGTGGGCAAACACCAGTAGTAAAAGCAAAGCGAGATGCGGTATTACGGGAAATGTTTACTCCAGAGACTATGGCCGGTACAGCTGAAGGGGTTCCTCTTCAAGCGCGTATTGATGAAATTAATAAAGCACTGGGAGAAACTCCAGGTGATCACCCTAATGTTATTCGTCTTACCAAAGAACGTGAAGAGCTGCAGAAACAGCTCGATGTAGCTAATCCTGAGGCTATCTCAGAGGAGCGTCACGTAGAGCTCAGTAAGGAACTAGAGGAACTTGATGCAGCATTGCCCAAAGAAGAAGTTAAGCCCTCTGAAGACGCCCCTACATCTTCTGTACAAGAAGAAGATACGGGCGTCCCTAAAGTAGAAGTATCTAAAGAAGTATTTGATGCTAAAATAACTGAAAGCCAGACAGGCACATTACAAGAAGCAGTAGCTGCCTTAAGTGCTTTAGCTAATGGCAAGCTTGAAGATGATCAACTTGATGCGTTAGACGCAGCCAGAGTGGCCTTACGAGAACGTGCTGGCAAAACTCCTACTGAGGAGGTTGAGCATAGCAGTTTACAGCCAGTTAATAAACAAGACCCTGCTAAGATTAAGACTGCCTTAGAAAATGCAGAGACTGAAGAAGACGTAGCTCACTTCAATAACATATTAAATGCTATAGAAGGTGAAGCTGCTCTCACAGAGCGGGATCCAAAGGTTAAGAAAGATACCAAGGAAGTAAGTGATGACATTAAAAATGGTGTCACTGACCAGTGGACAGGTTTTCAAACATATGTAGAACGTATTGCTGAAATCACAGAAAATGAAGCTGATCTTGATAATAGAGATGGGCAAATAAAAGCTGTTGAAAATCAGATGAAAACTCATCTTGATAATATGAAAGCCAAATTAGCAGCATTTACTAAAGCCCGGGCTACTACGCCCCCAGCTGGTATGGTTATGGTGGTTAAGGGTACCCGCAAAGATCCAGAGAGCCAAGATCGCACTATGGAATATGCCATAGAGCCTATGCTTGAAGCAGATTTTAAAGCAGAGCGTACTAAAACTGGTTATGCTACTCTTATCACTGAGGAGGTATCATCCGGGTTAATAGAAAATATTGAGCAAGAAGTAGCCTTTGGTGAATCTATGTTTGCCATGGTTAATGGGCATAAAGATACATCCTTTGTTAAAGCAGCACGTAACCAGGTATTAGAGGCTAGACAATTAGAATTAGACTTTGATGCTTTAGATGCTCAGCAAGTCAATACTACAACTGCCCCCCTTAGTAAGGCAGATATTGATAATCTAGATGTTGAACAAAGTACTCCAGAAAAGGAGGATACTAATGATGACCAGCCAGAAAGTACGAATACACCAGAAGCTCCTACGCCTGTTTCTGGGGATACTAGTGCTAGCAGTACGGCTGCGCCAAGCACACCTGATGGGGAAGCAGCTACTAAAGATAGTAAGCCAGGAATCCAGGAAACATCAAAAGAAGATGATGCCGAGAATGCTGAGCAATTATCAGAAGAAGAAGGCATTAACCGGGGAGAAGCTACTCCGCCTGTAGAGGAGATTTCAGAGCAAGCTGATGAAGCTCCTGCACCCAAGGTAGGTAAACCTAAAGGAAGCAAGGTAGCTGCAGCCATCAAGGCTGGTACAGCTCCTGTAGTTGATTTTATAGCAGGATCGGCATTACCGTTTATTACAGCAGCTTTTGGTAAAGCAGGAAGTGTATTAAGGCAGTCAAAATTAGCTGGGTTATCTTTGCCTGAATTGATTAAATTTAAATCAAATAATGGTATTCAGAATATACCTACGGCAGCCTTTGATACTGAGGTAGCTTTGGTTGCTGCACTTGTTGAATTAAAAATGAGTCCAGCGGGGGCAGCTATATTAGCTAAAGCATTTAAAGGGTTTAATAAGCGTTATAAAAAACTAACCCTTAAGGCACCAGATAATGCTGAAGGGCATGCTCTTAAAAAAGCGTTTACTATGCTGTATACAATGGATGGTAAAACCTCGAATTATGAGGCTCCTCCTCAAGTAGTGTTTGCTTTAATGCTAGGTAACATGGCTTGGGTAAATCAGAATCCTCTTAATAATGCATTGCAGCAAAAGCATGAGCAAGAGCGGTTTATGTATGGTAGCCAGGGTGGACGCTTATCTAGAACTGAACAAAATCAGATTGCTGATTTAGGACATTCTTATATTTTATCTGCTAACGGAGTAGGAGCTCATGTTGCTAGTTTATTGAATATATCTGCAGCCACTGCTGAGACTGAAATATATAAAGCTAACTTAGTGACTGCTTTAGGTATTGTAGCGATGCAGGTAAACAACGGTACCTATTATGATTTACTAGCACATAGGTGGAACTTTGGAGATGCCCCCTATGTTGAAGGGCGTTCATTCAATACGGCTACTGCTCCAGATCCTATAACAGGTAAGAGTAAGCACACTAAGCCAGTATTCCGTCATATATTTATGAAAGAAAATATTAAATTCAGTGAAGCTGGTGCCACCACATTAGATGAAGCTGAAACTATATTTGGTAAAGCTACTGAATATGAAAATAATTACCCGATGCAAAAAATCCCTACCCATGTGGTGGATGCAATACGGGGTACTTTTGGGGGTATTCCTAAGAAAACCAGAAGTGTGTTAAAGAAACTGCAGAAGACCGTATGGACTTCGTCAGATTCCTTTACTGGTGCTGCAATGCTTCAAGAGCAACATATGGCTACCCTATACAATTTAGTAGGTGTAGTTGATATTCCTCACGGAACTCACCCAGCTGCTAGAGAGCGCCTAGAGGCGCAGAACCAAGATAAAATTGATACTTTAAATTTATTATTTGAAGCTAAAAAAGATGGTTATTTGGAGAAGTTTTTCTTTAAATATAACCTAATGAACCAGAACCGTATTATGATGGAAGGCCGTTTAAATCCGCAGTCTAGCCACATTACGCGTTACTTGGTTAAGCCTTTTGATACAGCTACATATACCAAAGAAAATATTCATGAATTCAAATTAGCTGTAGTAGCTAATCTTGGGTATAAGGTGGATAAACATATCGATGCTCCTGAGTCCAATGGAGCTAAATCTGAAATAGAGCAGATACCTGCTGCTAACATATTGGCGACCTTTGACGCTCTCATATTAGATACTAACATTATCGCCGCTGTTGACGCCCTAAAGACAGGGGATATTGCTACGCTTGCTGAAGAGCTTGATATTATTAAGCGAAGATTTGGTGGAGATTTATCAATACTCACTGCCATCACTGCTTTAGTAGAGTATGGAGACGGCACTGCTACATCATTTAAGTCAGATATTACAATGGAAATCGATGGCATTACTAATGGTTTTGCCATGAATATTCTTCAGTTTCCAATGTTTGGTAATGACGGTACTTTAAAGAAACGCCTAAACCAAACTGGTACTTACTTTGGTGTTACTACTGACCCAGTAACTCATTTAGTTGATGGTATTTTTCGCACAGGTAAGCAACCAGATGTTTATTTAGATTTACAGAATGCTGTTATTCAAGCAACTGAAAGCAAAGATAGTGTAGAGCAGACCAGAAATGCCGCATTAAACAGATTGTTTCCTGAAATAATGGATCCAAGTGCGCGGGATATAGTGAAGACAGCATTTATGGTCTTTATGTATGGTGGCGGTGTTGCATCAATTACTCGAGATATTGCTAAAGATATTATTGCTGATTTGTATATTCAACTTGGAGACATCCAGCGGGAATATAATGCTACAGCTGATTTTCCTTCAGTATTTAGAGATCAAAAGGTTAAAGATTTTGAAGCAGATCTACTAACATTAGGGGCTAAACCTAGTAGAAAAATCCGTAAAGCAATAGTTCATAATACATCTACTTCATTATTAGATGGTAAAGAATTAACCTTCAATGAAGAAAGTATGACTGTTTTAATAGGTGGGTTGCTTAAGCCTAGATTTAAGGCAGGCTTAAATTCTATTCTTGGAGGCACCGTAGATGCCCGTAACGCCGTCATACAGGCTGGTGAAGTGATGCATGCTGTGTTTATGCAGCATTACGAAAAGGCTGTAGCTGAGGCTATGGCGGACGTAGGTGGGCGTAACTTAGCTCCATCTGAAATCCGTAAATTAGTTTCAGGAGAAAATCTACGTAAATGGCTACCTCAATATGAGGGCCCTTTAAATGAAGATGGTGAAAAAATATTTGTAGATTTATCTAAACAAATTACTGATGAACTTGTTAAAGATACTCTTGATGATGTTGTATATGATTACGCAGACCCAAATGGCAAGAATGGACGTAGCAGCACCAGTAATGGATTGCCTGCTAAGAGATTTGCTAGACCTGGTGTTAGTGCATTGATACGCGGTATTATCAATATGGATGCTTCGTTAATGACTTTAGCACTGGATTCTAACCCACAAGTGTTGAGTTTATATGATGCTGTCATGGGGCGCCCTGGTGACCTGACTGCTATATCTAAAGGCTATGGTGAGAATTACCTAAAATTAGGTATGAATCATAGCGTCATGGAATCTATGCGTTTGCAAATGCAAAAGGTTATCGATGATACCCGGGCATTAGATGCTAAGAATGGCACTAATTTAATGGCTGCTGCTGAAGCATGGGTAACTAAAAACTCTCATGATAAGAAAGCCACTTATGCAAGCGCAGTAGCTAAAGTGCACGGCAATGCTGCTGCAGTATTAGAAGCCAGAAAAAATTTACGTAGTTTAGGTGAGATGACATCTAACCAGCTGTATAAACCTGATACTGCTGTTGTGGATCCTAATTCAGCTCCATCATATGATGAGCGGAAAGCAGATATACAGGATAAATTAAATCTAGCTAAGCAAGCTGTATACCTTGCTCAAGAAAAACTTAAAGAACTGCCTGCTGTTACCAGCAAAATACTGGATGATTTATTTGAATCTGAAGGAGCTGTTGATGCTCTTAAAATGCTTAAAGAAATCACTCCTACAAACATAGGTTTGTTTATTAAGATAGCTCGCAGTAATACAGAAAACCGGGCAACAGAGAGAGTACTCCGAGAAATTGGGGAAATGTTTAAATCTGAAATACAGGATAAAAACATAAGTACTTCTGCTGCTAAAATATTAGCTAGCTTGTTGGGCGGTACAAATACTAATTCAGCAGAATTGGCAGAGAAATACAGAGCCCGGGGTAAGGATAAACTTATTGCCCGTGTTAAGGCAGAGCTGGATGTGTATACTCATTCCCTTGAATTCATTGAATCAGAATCTGCCTTTAATGCAGATATACAGGTTCTTAGAGATGAGCTATTATCTCTCGAACATTTGCGTAGAGAAAATCCTAAGCCAACCTTAGCTGGTGATCTTGATTTAAGTAACATACAGACGTTACTTGCTAAATTTAAAGCACTGTCCCGAGGTTATCATAGCTCAGATGCTGCCCATGAAGCACACTCCTCAGTCTTACAGCGTACAGTTAATACATTAGCTAAAGGACTTGAGAATGCTGCTAGAATTAAAATAAGCGTTGAGCAGATAGATGGGCCAACACAAGGCTCATATAATACTCGCCGTAACAAACTAAGGGTCTCTATGAGCCGTCAACCACCTGCGTCTGCCAATGGGCAGTCTCCGGAGGAAGTGTACGTCCACGAGCTCACTCACGCCCTCACAGTGACGGCATTAAGAGAGAACCCGATAGTTCGTAATACTTTAGAGAAATTATATAAACGTACTAAAAAAGACATTGATGCTAACGGTAAACATGAAATATTCTTGAATGGAATACCTAAAGCAGATTGGTCAGCTAAAGATATTGAGATGGCCGAAGCTCAGTATGATTATTTGTTTGATAACAGCAAAGGTGAAGCTAATAGATTAGCAGAATTTTTAGCATATTCTGTGAGTAATAAGGCCCTCGTCACTCATTTAGAAAGTATATCTAAAGAGCAGCGTACTCGCAGTGAAGGTCTTGCTGGTTTATTTGCTCGGGCTATTGAAATTGTTGCAGACGCATTTGCAAGAGCCATGGGTAACAAAGCCCAGGCTAATGCTCATATGGATGTGATGGTAATCCTTGAGCAACTGATGCAGATCCAAAGTAAAAATGAAACTATTGCCTCAAGGATGGCTAATAAGATAGTAGCTAAATCCGATGTTTATGATGAAAAAATTAGAGAAGTCCTGCAAAGACAGGCTGAGCGCTTAATTAAAGCAGACACTACCAGCAAATTACGCAAAGTATCTAACTCGGTAATTGGTGGTGCAGCATTACATATGAGTGAGAATGCAGTATCTGCTCAAGTCCTTCGCAAAGTGCACACTATAATGGGTGCCACAGTAATGTCTATCGCTGGTGAGATGGGTGACGGTGTACTTACCAGCCCACTAATTAAGCAACTATTGCAAGTTAGAAACGCATCAGCTAAAGCTCGCCAAGATACCGAACGGGATTATCTTGATTGGTTTAATAATAAAATTTGGAAATCCACTACCGGTAAAGATATTAATGTTGAGACAAAAAATGCATTAACTAATGTAATGTTACGCACCCAGATATCTAGCCTTCTCCGTGTTAAAATAAATGGAACTAAAATAAGTGCTTCTGATATTAATAATTTAATAGGCAATACAACAGCTGCTGCAGATCTACGTAAAAATTTACGGGCGGCTTTGTTGACTAAAATGGGATTAAAAGAGGCTGACAGGGCTATTGAATATGCCACTGAATTAGGTCATTTTATGGCCAATGGTGAAACCTATTTACCTGATGCACACCAAAATCCTGCATCAATTATTAGATCAGAAATTGCTGCTAAAGACCGCCAAGAGCACCCAACTATGCTGCCAGATCTGCAAGCGTATGTTTCGCTAATAGCATTAGGAGCTACAGATGCTCGGGAAATTTCTATGGTTAAAGAATTATCCACCAATGAATTTGAAAAAGATGGCGCTAATAACGGCATTATTGATATCTTAGATGCTCACGCTAGCTTTACTCAGTCTTCTGTTGAGGAGCTATTTGGGAATAATCCTATGCAAACACAATCTGGTTGGATTGTTGAACGTGTAGATAACCTGCACAGTATGGTAACTGGTGGTAGCTCAGCTAAGGAAATGAAGCAGAAAAAACAAGGTAGCTATAGTCAGCATGTTCCCTTAGGCGATATCCCCGGCCTCGATACTCCACACGATACTTTGTATGTGTCACGTCAGATGCCTGAGGTTCGTTATGTTTCTGGTATTTTCTCTAATACCGGTCAACATACTAAGGGCACAACTATTGCTGAAATGCTTGCTGATGACCCTAAATATAGGGATCCAGTTACTGATAAAATTAATTGGAAAAAGATTAGAAAAACTATTAAAGGTGTAGCTAAAGAACAAGCTAGGGCAGCTCGATCGCTCAATAGAGATGACCGTCTTAAGCTTCGTCCTGTCCGAGATGATTCAGGCAATATTGTAGATTACCGCGTTATAATGGATCACAAGACCAAGAAAGAATTACTCTCACCAGATTTAGAATTTCAAAATGTGTTTGCTCACATGCAATCTAATTTTGTAGATAAAAAGAATAGTATCATTACAGATAAGCATACTGTTGATGAGCTTGTGCGCGAGCAGCAGACCCTATTAGAGACTATTCCAGAACGATTCATTGATATCATGGATTCAGAGTCTAAATACAAAGAGCAGTATCGTAGACTTCCTAAAGAAGTACGGGATTATATGCAGCAATATATGATCGATGGTACATTTATGGTGCGAGATAGTATTGTGAATAAGGTGTTTGGTTTTCAAGCCAAAAGCTTGAGTAACATTGATTTCCTACAAAAAGATTCTAGGGCCATGGCCAAGTGGGCAACCAGAATGGGGCAGCATATTGTTACATCCTTTGTGTCATACGGTGTAGATCGTATTGTGGTTGCTACTACTGCAGTCATTGCCGGTAACATTATGTCTAATAACTTCCAATTAATGATGCGTAAAATTGGCCCTGTATATATTGCTCGTAAAACTTTGGAAGGTTTTCAAGAATATCAAGTTTATCAGAAAGATGCTGATAGACTTCGTGAGCTAAATAGGCAGATTAAGATTAAAGATTTGAGTGATGCTAGCCCTGAGAAACAAGAGGCTATTGCTACCTTTATAAGAATGCAGAATAATAAGATGCATAAAATGAGTGAAGCCGGATTAAACTCTTTGATTGTGGAAGATCTAAATGAAGCCTCTACTAAAGGATATTTGGATCGGGCTCAAAAGGTAATGAACTCTGATAAGTTCACAAAGTATACTAATAACTTTGCGGCAAACGCTATAGGCACGGCTGCCAAGACTGTCTTTATGACAAGTAGCAGCGCTCCATATAGGGTATCTAAAAAGGCAGTGGCGTTATCTGACTTCTTAGCTCGATACGTGATGATCGAGCATGCTATGGAAGTTAAAGGCGAGAGCTTTGAACAAGCTATGTTCGAAGCAGTTGATGCCTTTGTATTATTTGATGAGAACTTAGATCCAAATATAGATGCTTTAAGCTCAGTAGCTGGTGTGCTGTTTGCCTCATACTTTATGCGTAACCACAGAGCGGTTAAGCAATTAGTTAAAAAGCACCCAACTTACGTAGCAGCCTCAGCTGGGTTGCAGCACATATTGGATATTCAGACTTTAGCTAATATGAATAGCTCACTATATATGGGCAATATTGTAAGTAATTTGCAGCTGGATGATTTAGGAGTTACGGCAGCCACAACTACTTTACCAGGTAATATTGCAGATGGGTTAGATGAATTACCTATATTTTAATTTTTAATGGGAGGCTCTTCATCAGGCTCATCACTTGCCCCAAATACCTTAAGTATTATAAATAGGGCTACTCCTATTGCCGTCACTACTACTATTTGGGTTAACCAAAAAATCCCCATAAGAACAGGAATAGCTATAGCTAGGATAACGATTGCGAAGAACGCGTATTTCACGTTTCCCAGTATTGTTTTTAATTTGTCTAAGTAATTTGGCATATAGCTGATCTTTCTGCTTATTTACCCGATCCGCTAAACTCATTCGAATAACGAATTGATGTTCAGCTCTTCGGCCTTTGGGGTTGTGGCTTCCTCTTCTTTATCAATAGTTTCTTCAACACTACCGGTTTCAAACGGAGCACCAGAGTCTGCAACATCAGAGGCATGCTGTTCAAACGCAGAAAGAGGAGTATTAGGATCCTCATCTGTATTCTCAGCCTCCGCATCAGTGATAACAGCAGCCTCGCCCTGTACGTCAGCAGCTTCAAGAGTCTCAGCTGGTAGATCAACAGTAGATTCTGCTACCGCCTCTGCAGCGAGCTCTTCAGACGCTGCAGCATTAGCTTCATCGACGATTCCATCAATACGAACTTTCTCTTTCGTATCAACTTTAGCTTTCTCTTCAGCTTCTTCATCGAGTTCAGTAAATGCTTTGGTCTCACCCTTTTCTTCAGGAGTAAGAATACGGTTCAATTCGATCTCTTTTTTATGGAGAGCAATTTCAGCTAGGTTACGACGACGACCAGGTTTAGGAGCGAACTCCCACTTGATTCCATCAGGTGCTTTAGCAGTAGCAATAGAAGCTACTTTACTGGTATCAGCCAAGTCACCTTTTTCGATAGGTAACGCCTCATGATCCAAGACTTCGTCATCCCGAAATTTTGTATTAGCATTTTGGGATACTGGAATAGTCTCTGGCAAAATACCAGGAAGCAACTTGAGCGCGATCTCTCTGAGCTCAGCTGCGTTAAACATAGTAGTAAGGTCTACTTCAAAATTTATTTTCATAATCGTTCCTAATTTAGTAGCCCGTAATGAGCTATCATTAATGCGTCAGATCTACCATCGATCAATCCGCCTTGGGGGCCGTGTAATGCAGCCATGGGGTATAACGATGAAGCAATCTGCGCAACTTCGTTCTTAATAGCTTTACCTTTAACGGTAACGCCTATGAATTTTTGCCAAACTTTAGGAGTAACTTTATTGGCTTTAATGCCTTGAGTTACTATTTCAGACATCGCAATAACGATGCCTAGGTTTCTGCCGAAACCAAAATTAGATTTAGCGGACATACCGAACAAAGAATGAACATCTTCACGCCAAACTTTATCTATATGTTGATTATGCAGCCATTTAGTAGCATCATAAATGGAGTGCTTATGTAGGTCGAGAAGAGCAGTGTATGTTGGATCTTTGTCATCCAACACACACAATGCTCCTTTAGACCCCGGATCAATTCCGCAGACTCGCATTAGCTAAAAAGTGAGCCTGTATCAGTAGCAGGTGCTTCATCTGCAGCCGCTCCGCCACCCATGATATCAGCTGCTGAAGCGCCTGCTCCATCAGCTTTCTTCTTGGTTTTGTCAATAACGGCGCCGGTATTTTTAGCGGCCCATTTATCAAACATTGTAGCGTCATCACCACTGAGGATTTCTTCAGTAGTTTTGCCATCAGAGTTACCGAAAAATTTGCACTCGTTAATCGTACGAGTTTCACCGGTTGGCTCATACTGGCCGGTAGCATCATTTTTCTTAGACTTATCATCAGTAATTTGATGAACCGCAACTTTGATTATTTTATTATGGACAGCCATAATTACAGGACGTTCTGTTGGAACTTCCTTGCTTTGAGCCGGATCATATACGTTAATGGTCTTTTTCTCAGCAGTGGCCATGCATTTAGCAAGACTTTCACCAGTAGCAGCAACACACAACGAGTTAGCTACAGAGTACCCAGGTAGTGGGAAGTCTTTGCCATCTTTCGTGTAATATGTTTTGTTGCCTTTGGCTTTACCAGATTTAATCCAGAAAGATTCTTTAAGCTCTTTGCCGTCAGAGTTTTCTAAGATTACGTTGAAGCTTACTGCTTCAGATGCAGACTGATTCAAGAATGCCATTTTAACAGTGGCATCATAAACACCAGACTCCCAAGCAAACCCGCCTCCGAGTCGCTCGATCGATTGCGTCTCAACAGACGCAGGTAGTTCCCATTCTGACATATTTTATATCCTTATGTTATGGGGTTAAAGTAAGCGATTATACTACAAATCACTCATTGATAATAGCTAAATAAGTTAATTATTATACATCAATTATGACAGCTTTTTCTGTTTTAGCCCGGTACTTTTTAAGCACATCAATAAATGTACGTAGGCTCATATTAGGATCAGTCATTAGTGCTTGCAGTGCAATTTCTTCAACTACAGCAAGGCCAAAGATAGTAGAAGCAAATACCATGTTTTGGGTTAATTTTGTTTTTAGATCATCAGCCATTATTTATTCCTTGGTTTATATTTAGGAGCTAAGACGACGGTGGAGCCGGGTGGAGATCAGATCCTGGACTCAATTATACACTGCCATCTTAGCACCTAAAGATAAACCCTCCCCTGGGTAGGCAAGGGAGGGTTAATAGATAGGCCCCGGTAACGAGGAAACATGCTCCATAAGGAGAGCTGAAATCAGTCCTATCCTGCACAAGATAAGATTAGTGTGGCTCTAATAGTGCGGTACCACACTGGTACCATACACAATAATTAGAGACTTACACCACTAACTATAATATTCATGCAGCCGGTTGATTACATTTTGGACGTTATTATCAATATAAGTTTCTTTAACATCCCACATTCCCATTGGGCTACGAATACGCTCATTGACCGTTTCTTTAGTTAATCGGGTCTGAAATACATATTTGAAGCCCAAAAGTTTATCTTCTTCGCTAATTTCACACAATTTTGAAGCAGCGTTAATATCTGTTAATTTAGCTAATGGTAGCTTTTTAGTGGAAATAACAGTGGAGAAATAACTTTCAATTCCTTGGTTCATTAAGGACCCTTTGACCTTAACGATAGTCTCATTAACCATTTCAGATTCGTTGAGAACATCAGAAGTGTGAGCTAGAAATATCACATTCTTAGTGGACTTGGCCACTACCTGAGACATTAGGATTTTAAAGTATTGGGCGTAATTACCCCAGGCCTTCATAGTATTCTCTGAGTTAAGCACCTTAGTGCCCTCATAGAGATCCATCATGTAGGTCAGAGTATCCACGATGATTGTGTGCACCTCAGGCATCTTCTCAGCCTGTTCAAAGGCCTGGAACACCTGAGCTGATGCGGTGACATTGAGTTTTTTAAAGTCTGATTTAAATGGTAATTTTTTACCATTTTCGCAGTTGATATAAATAACACCAGGTTGATCTTTCAAATCCTTTAAGCTGGCTGATTTACCGGTAGCAGATTTACCTGATACCAATATAAGATTATCGTTTGTTATTAGGTCAGTCATTATGTTGTCCAATTATTTGTGCGGCTATATTATGTGAATTACCTGGGGTAAATAAAATAGCTATTCCACCATTAATTTTCCAAGCATCACACACTTTTTGCCGGTCATCTATCAATATGGCTCCAGGGTAACTAAAGGCTCCCTTACCTGCTGTGTTCATACAAAAGGCAACAGGGTGCATTCCAAAACCATGTGATTGTAGCCAATCTAATTTTTGTTTAGCTATATCAATATGATGAGGTAAGCCGCCAGTACTAGTCATAAAACAAATAGGTATATTGTTATTATGAATGGTATCAACCATACGTATGCCTTCTTCAATAGGAGGCATGCGGCGAAATACTTCACCATCTACGCAAGTGCATTTCCAGAATTTATCAGCAAGTTTATTACTATATTGCTCACCAAATACATCAATAATAGCTTGATCAAAATCAGCTATAACGCCGTCCATGTCTATATAAATCATTGAATGGATTCCAGTTCTAAAACACGGGCTGCGAGATCAGTATTAGCATTAGCTAAATCTTCTAAAGCAGTAGCCGCTGTCATCAATAAATTTTCAATATGGGTATCAGGCACTGTGCTAACAAATTCATGGGGACCATGGCCTATAACAGTCTGTTTCTTAGGCTTAGCTGCACGTAAACTGCGTAGAAGCTTATCCACCTTCAGGACCGCCCATCATTTCATCAAAACTTTGAGAATTATTTTCAACAGTAGCATTTTCCATAAGAATACGAACTTGCTCTTTAAGCTCAGCAATCTCTTGGGCAGCAGTTAGTTTTACAGATTTGCGTAATATGCCCCAGCTACGGCCGCGTACACCGGCTATGTTACCTGGGTTAATATTAGCTTCAGGAAGATCTTTGTTAATAAGATTTGCCATTTTGACATCAGTTAAACCATCAGTATAGGTCACTGTGCCGTCTTCATGTTCAACTAATACTTTTTCGAGCTTTTTAAAAATAGCCCGTTTAGCTTGATTAAATGGTAGTAATTGAGTCATTGTATATCTCCAGTTAATTTAAAGTAATGGGGTCTTTCCCTCCTGTCATGCTTTTCTCTACCAGTGAGAATACCACTAGAACCAGGCGATCTAGTGACGGGACTCGAACCCGCATCACTTACCTCAACCTCAGCAACCGAGCGGAGTCGAACCGCATTACTGGTTAGACTGCCGCGATAGCTTTCTCGAGTTGTTTCTCGGTCATGTTATCAAGAGCAGAGTCTTGTTTACGAGCCAATGCGCCAAGGAGCTTATCCTTAGTTTCTTTATTTTCAGCACTAGCAATTTTGTCATCACGTTCAGCTTTTTTGACAGTCAAAATATGCAAGACAACTTTGAATGCCAATGCGGCTTTAGTGTTTTCAGGTTTGGTTTCTTCAAGGAAGTCTTCTTCTTCCAGAGTCTTAACTTCTTGGTTAAGACCCTTAGCAATTACATTCAATTGCTCAAGATTGAAGTCCCACAAATCTTCAGTGGCAATTACGCCTTTGACAGTATCAAAGCGCAATTTAGCACGGGTAGCTTTTTCGAATAGTTCTTTAGCCATAACGGATCTCCTGTTAAAAGTTAATTTGAATTGGTCGGTTAAATGAACCCTCAACTTTAGCAATTACGCTATTACGTTGCGTGGTTGAAAAGCCTAGTCCAGATAACTGGTCATTAGAATGCTCAACCCTCATTTTAGATCCAAGGGCCTCGAATACATTCTTATGTGTTAGCAGTGATTCTTTGAGGAATTCATTATAGAATCCTCGAGGATTGTTGTTATTAATACATCCATTTAGAAAGAAGAAATAATGCTGGTTACCATTAGGATGTTGATCATCCCAATAGTTAGGACTGCGCATCATAGAGGATACCTCAACAAATGAATTTGTTTTAATACCCCATACTTCTTTTTGAGTCAGTTGAGAATCCATTGAGGATATAAATTTAATACCGTCTGTTTTACTGAATGTGAGTGTAGCAACAGGAACTTTTTCACCTCGCTTAAGTTCTTTGTCATAAGAATAAGAGTAGATATCTCCCTCATATTCTATCTCAGCAGTGAAGCCAGTTGTACCTCCAGCATGATGATAATTATGCACTAAAAATTCATAAGTACCTTCTTGCATTTTAGCCTTATTAGTCCAGGTAATGTTTTCAACAGCTATCTTATTACGAGGTCGAGTAACATCTACATCTAGCTTTCCAGACGTACTGGCATTGGTCATATTTGAGTAATAAATTGTATTACCCTTAGGTTCAATACAATGGGCATCGAAGTCATTTTGGTTGTTGTCACCATCGTTCCACATAATAGAGAAACGAAGAATACCATCCACCTTACCACCGGCAGCTTTAACATGCTGCTTCATGCTGTCAGCAATGTCACCATTATATGACCATGAGAAATTGTTATCCCATTTAAACATGCTTGCAGCAGAGGTATCTTGAGGAGCAATTAAGCTCATAAGATTGCCCTGATTCTTATTCTCCATCAGTAACTGAATGGATTTAGTAGTAGGCAGCACATCCTTAATAAAATCATCTATGCCAATCTCAGTGATCTTAGATAGATTCTTGGTAGATTCAGGTACCTCGCTGGCCAGATCATCAAATACATTAACACCTGTTTTCTTGGAAAACCAGTTGATGAACATCACGTTATTCACTGTGATATCATCCATTATAGCATGCTTACGGCCGAGTGATTCAACATACCCCAAATCGGTTAGTGTTTTCTCAGCTTCTTCAATCATACGTTTGGTGAAGATAGCTTTAGGCCGCTTGTAATTAGTAGGCGCCACAACTGATTCAAACATGGTAACTGCTTCATCCAGTTCCTTGCCTTCAGACAGATTAACCATCAAAGTACCAATGGCACTATTACGCATGCGGCTAACTGGAGAATTAACAGAATTCACCCAGCACCAATTATCTTGTTGACCCAATGGGATATCATTTAGATAAGATATTTTATTTTTCAAAAATAACTCAATGATGCCTTTAAATTCAGCACCACGATACAGGGAGCCTTGTGCTATGAGTTCAAGGATAGTGTCGGCAGCATGAACCTCAAGAGTATCTAGAGCACGTTTAAACGTCTCCTTAGACGTACGTATGGATCCTTTAGCAGTGGCAATAGAATCACCATCACGTTTAACCATTGAACTAGGTAAAGTCAGATGGAAGTGCTCATATTTGATTACGCTACCAGAATCAGATTCTTTATGATTATGATCCATACCAACTGTGCCTTCACGATAGAAGAATGCATCTTTGATATTGGCGGTCTTAACAAACCGAGCCATCTTTTTAGCTACTCCTTTAAAAGGGGCTGCTACGTCTATATCCCAAATACTGACAAGTTCATTGTCTTTAAGGACAACAACATTACCAATATTACGGATGAATTGCTTACAGCATTGGCAGTCAAATTCACGACGCTCTTTGACAATTTCATTGGTGCCTTCTGGGTATGCATCCAGATAAGTATTCCACGTATCATCTACATTAACATTTGTGATAAATAGCGGATTGCCTTCTTTAATCATGACCTGAAACTGTTTCTGAATTGCTTCTTTAAGCAAGTTAAAATTACTCATAATAGCAATCTCCTCGCAGGTTAAGTTGAATTGGTCTAAAGGGATGGATTTGAACCACCGACAATGCTGTCCAATCAGCATGCTCTACTAGGCTGAGCTACCTCTAGTTAATTAGGATGAGAGGCAGCTCCGAAGGCCGTAAAGCCCAGGAGCTGCATCGTAAGGGTTTCCACCAAACTTCCCTGATTTTGTATATAGGCGAATGACCCGAAATTCTTAGCTAACCTGCAACATCTATCCATGGTCTATTACAGGTGTTTCGGTCCCTATCAGGTTTCATTAGTAATTTGGTCTGGGAAACGGGATTTGAACCACGTAAACCTCTCGTTATGCAATCGAGTGCTCTACCATTGAGCTATTCCCAGTTATATAATTCTGCCCATATATCCCTATCCAACTCACGGCTACCCTCAGTAGCGGTGTCGAGCTTTCCTAATAAAGTAAGATTAGGAACTGTGGGGATTATTGATTTTTTGTGCCGTAAGGCATTGGTAATAGCTTTAGAGATAGGTCTATATGCCATGTTTAATACCCTGCTTTTTTAAGATCTCTGGCTAATTTCCGCATGGCATCATGAAATTGTTTAGGATCGTCAATGTTATATAAAGGTACGTGTCTATTAAACTTCACGCCTTTGTGCGAGTCCAGACGCATCCCTGTAAAACCAGCTTCGCAATTTCCTTCACGGAAATCATCTAAGGCATCTAATTTACCATTTGTTGTTTGTGGAAAATAGGCAGTAACTCTATTTTGTACACCACTGGGGCTAGCTGCACTATCTATAGATACTTCAAGAGTACGGGCCATAACTGCACCAGCAAAGCAAACTTCACAATATTCACCATTATTTTTATCATGCCAGGTGGCCATATTTACGGAGTATTCTTCCATTTTTTCAACAGCCTTTAAATCCTTAAGGGCTAATCTGATTAATGCAGATGGTACAGTTGGTAATTTTACTCTCTTAAATTTTCTTATTTTAGGCATGATATTATCCTCGTTTTTGGACTTCCTTACTTATAGATTTTACTGTGCTATTCCTGAACTGATCTTCAGGCAGTGGTGTCTCTAAGGAGTCATTAAATGTTTCTAACTTTGCAACTATCTCACCTAAAGGTAACCCTGAATCAACAAGTACCATACCATAACGGTATAGGTGTGTTGCCCGGTTGCCTTTAGATGTGTGCGTCATAAACCAACGCTCAATATTGCCGACGCCAGTAGCAGTAATCTGCGCCTTGGTCTCATCCGATCGCTTAGTTTCCGGAATGAACATAGTGGCATCAATTATAGTTCCGTCGTTATATTCATATTGACCAGGATGAGAAGCCCACTTACGAGCAATATCTTTAGTAGATTCATCTACTGGGAATGGCAGCCATTCAAATACATTAGCTATAAATTTAGAGTATTCTGGTGCACTTAATTTAAGTCTATGTGACATAGGCAAAATAAGGCGAAATCTATTGATTGCTGCAGTATGTCGTTTGGTTGTTGAGATTAAGAATGTGTAATCTTCCAGTAATGCTTTAGCTGTAGATATACTCACATCCCCATCACAATCTAAGATCAATAGATCGAAGCCTTGAATAGCGTTATCGCTACTGCGATGACCATTTACAAAGCCATGGGCTGTGTAATGATAGTCTTCGGCCGTAGTTAGCTTATGCAGCTGGCTGAATGGAGGATGGTCAGTTACGTAATTATAAGCAATATCCCTACTAATACCGACTGTTAAGCTGTTTAGATCAAGCTCTGCCAGAGTTTCCCCTGAGAAGAATTCAATATCGTCTAGCATGCGCTTCCGGATAACAATATTATTTTTATAACCGAAGGACATAGCTAGAGTCATTAGGTCTCTACGTTGGGACTCTGACCCCCTATAAAATGGCAGCTCTTCAATTAGCTCATGTTGAGTCACTTCGTTGTCACAATTAGCCATATAGTGAGCTAAGCGCTCATAAGGGCCCTGTTTGCGCATCATGGAGTGGAATGCCTCTCCGGAATCTTCAACTACGCTGATGGCGTAATCTAAGTGGTCCTGAGTAATCTCCTTAGCCCCATCAGCATAAGCATATGCTCCAGCCAGTTTAAGAGCCTTGTAGTAGCGATGCATCATCTCTGCCTTATGAACGGCCATATGTTCCTTTAGACCGTCTGCATAGGCCTCACACTGCATCTGATACTCGATGAGATATATAGAGTTAGCAGCAGACATAGTTAAAATAGGATTAAACGGACGTTTACCAAAATTAGCAAATGCTTGCTGAATTGCTTGGGTATCAGCAGCTAAGCTACTATCCACCATTTGGGCGTATCTCTCTTTAGCAGAAGCATATTTAGTGCGGTGAGTTTCCACTGTATAGCCAAATAATAGCCGACGAGCATATCCTGTTTCTAGGAATTGTTTAAACTCTTCCTCTGTTTTACCGCCGTCTAAGAGCTTAGTGGGCGTACCAAACATCATCAAATTGGTGGGAGTGTTACCAGGGAGCTCCTCAGAACGTATGTTTTCAACAGTATTCTTAATTAGCTTTTGTTTAACTAACCCCACATCGTAGAGCTCGAGGAACGTATTTAACACATCGACGTTGCCGGTCATATTAGACCCGACTTCATCGAGCTCAAAATTCATAGAGCCTGCAGAGGCTAATAATAGCTTCTCTCGCATCTGCTTAACAGCAGGTCCTGTGCCGCTATCAAAGCTAAATGCTAGCTCTCCAAGACGTTCGAAGTGCTTTTCAAATTTATCTAATTGAATGCCTACTTCCTCCGGTAGAGATAGTAAGCTCTGGCCACTGTTACACCGTGCTCGAGCCTTCTCCTCAGCAAGGGTATTCATGTGTTCCTCAGCATGCCTAGGAAATACATTATCCAAAAATTCTTTCTTAAAGTGAGAGATAAACTCCCTCTCTAGAATATTAGTAGAGTGCCCTTTACCGGTACCAGATACCATGAGATTAAGCACATAAGTGTTAACCGGGATTACATCCCGATCATTTGTTTGGATGTTGCACCGCATCATTGAGGCTACCTTAGATAGGTAATAGCCCACCAGAATACGGAAGAAATGTCTATTATCATTATTTACCTTTCTCACTAGTATATCTACGATCTTTTCCGAAAACGGATGATATTTTTTCATACTTCAAACCTAAAATCAGGGGGTAAAACGGTATCTTCTAATAGCAGTTCTGTTGCGACAAATTTACGTAATGATTCAATGTGAATATCTGACTTAAAATAATTGTACGCGATGCGATTAAAGATATTCTGGGCATGATTAATGCGGTATTGTTCTGCAACGTCTCTAGGCTGCATCATGGTATGTAGCTGGATAGTTAAGCCTATGTTAGCTGTTATCATTATATCTCCAGAATTTGGTGGGCCCCCCAGGACTCGAACCTGGGACCTCCTCTTTAGAAGAGAGGCGCTCTATGCCAACTGAGCTAGGGGCCCGTATTATTTTATAAGACTAACCGGCCATCTTTTAACATGGCTTCAGCTTGATTGCATATACCAACAACTGGGCAATAACGACATGCTTTTACCTCACCGGGTACAGTTTTAATAATACCAACATCACCATCACTGGCTTTGCGGATTAGTGCTTCATCAAGAACATCAAAGTTCTTAGTGGCACGGGTCATAGCTTTAGGGTTTTTATAGTATTTATGGACTGTTTTAGAGGCCCATAATTCTTCATCAGTACATTCCGGAAGCATCTCCTGTGGAGCATCAGCGAGGGCCTCATAGGCCTCAAGCTTGTTCTTGATCCAGTTCTCTGTCTCTTCATCAGACCATAGCTCATAGCGCTTAGTGAGCACCTTGAGAGGAGGATACTGCTTAGGATCCTGTCGAGCTTTGGCAGCCGACCAATCAGTAAAGATATAATTGATGTTGATGTAATCAGAGGTGATCTTATCAGGATTTAGCCATTTATAAATACTGCCCTGAATAGTGTAATTCAGAGAATTACTGTCATAAATGTAAGTCCAAACACTGGTAGATTTATAATCGTTAAGTGTTCCGTCTAATACCAGATCATATTTACCAGTAACGTAGAAGCTTAGTATTTGCTTTTCAGCACGTTGCTCTACATAAACAGGAATTTGTCCTTCTTTTAATGTGCCTGGTGCAGGGTTAACTACAATACGCTCAACAGCATCATCAGAGGCGCCTAGCACCTTAAGAGCTTTGGCAATATTATTATGGTCTGTCCAAGCTTCTTCACAACCTGTATGAATAGCCTGCCCCATTCTAGAGGCAACCAAGTCAGAGATATCTACAGACTTCATAAGCTGCTTATTCTGTTGAGATAAAACTAGCTGCCTGAGTGGGCGTATTAATCCAGTTGCGCTGACAGAATTAGGACGATCATCGTGATCATAATCGTCATAGATTAAGAATACCGCTAATGCTAGCGAAATGTCATGCTTATTTGTGTATTTTAAAGCCATTATTTTACCTTATTTTTTAAATATGTGCCATTAGGCCCAAAGGTTTCTAATTTAGTTAATTTGTTTCCAATAGCCGTATTGATCATATCTTCGGGTATTCCTAGCAATTTAATACATGCAAGCAGATCCCCAATTTCTATAGCTAAAACACGCCAATTTGGTAAACCATTATAGTAAGTATGGTGATGATCATGTGCCCCAAATCGTTTTATTTTTGTGATAGCCTGAATGACTTCAGCAGATTCTTCTATAATTAAATCAAGATATTCTTCATTTAATTGGGGAGGTTGGGGATTATCTGAATCAGACATTTACGTACACGTTCTTGCTGGCTCGAGTTAGGGCAACATACATTAGCCGAGCTTTAGTAGCTTCGTCTCGGCATTTATTGATGTTGACTCTATCGATGAATACAGCAGGAAATGTGCCTCCTTGAGCCTTATGGGTTGTGCCAGCAAAGGGTGGACGGAGATCCGCCAGGGAGTTCTTTGTATCATAGAACTGCACCCATGCTGCCTTGGATTTACTAGCAATAGCTTCAGATTTTAATTCATTTAATACTTTGTCAGCCGCCCCCTTATTCATAGGGCAAAATACTGATTTTTCTCGAGATCTGGTGAACTTATTATAGTCCCCTGATACCCGGACACTATACCCAGGTATACCACAATGTTCTGCTTGGATAAAGGACTTAACAAATACTATTTCATTGTTAGTGAGGACAATGTGGTCACCCTGTTTGACTATGCTATTAGCTATCAACCGCTCATCTTCATAGAAGGGTTCTATGCTATCTTCAAGGAAGTATGCAGCCTTACGAATCATGGCATTATAATTAATAGCAGATTCATTAGTGTAGGTGCAGAGCGGGGTGTCTATTACGGCACCGGCATCATAAGCCATATATTTTTTAACAAATTGAGTTACAAATTCAGCATGCGGTAATACAGTGATACCTTCACCAGCAGCATTTAAATTTGTTTCAATAATAGGCATATCTTGACGCTGGCCTTTAATGAATTCACGGAATTCAATAGCTTTCTCTAGAATAGGATTACCACCTGCTTGACGATGAACTTTAGTTAATGTGAATGTGGCCAATGTGCCATCAAATATACTGCAGATATCTTTTGGAGGCGGTAGTTGATATGGATCCCCTACAAATAATATTTTAAGGCGTTTCTTTTGGACAGTAGTTACCATAGCTTTAAGGAATAAATTACCAATCATGGATCCTTCATCAACAACCACAACTGAGCCATTAGGTATTAGACATATGCCTGCAGGTTTCAGGGTCTCTTTGCCAAATCTGGTTACTGAGGGCTTAAGTTTGAATGCCGCATGCGCAGTAATGACCTCATGTCCAACAACGTCTGATAGTACTGATGCAGCCCTATGAGTGCTGGCGCATAGCTCAATATTAATATCAGGTTCCCGTGCCCAAATTTCTTGGATTAGTTCTTTAACCACGGTAGTTTTACCAGTACCTGCTGAGCCTGTAAGTACAGCTAAAGCATGGGCATCTGTATCAAGTAGCGCATCACAAATACCTTGTACTGCGTCAGTTTGATCCTGTGATAATTGAAAGCTCATTTTGTATTTCCTCGATAGTAGCCTTGTTAGGCAGTGTTTGTAACTTGTGCCAAGATTTACCTATCTCGAGTGAGGCCGACAATATGACATCAGTAGATCTGATGTCAGGATCGTCTTGCCATTCCATCTCTTCAATAAGCACATCATTTAAAAATTTAATATATTTTGGGTCATTCTTTATTAAGAAATACCCAGCATCATGAATCATGTTAATTGGTAGTATTACTGTGGCATACCCGGCTCGTTCAATTCGGTTATTAGTAGCAATCATTGCCCGATTAAGCAGCATGCCCCAAGACTGTGTCACTGCATTATTAGCGCTGCGAGCTTCAGCCTCTGCTTCATATGGGGTTTTAGAATTACCCAGAATACATTTTGATATTATCGGAGTTCTTAGCTTAAGCCCAAAGGCACATTCTACATACCCGTGCTTAATCATAAATTGCTTATTACGTTCGTTAAATTCCCCTGATACTTTATAAAGTTCATGAAATGCATTCTCTATTTCAATAGCTTTTTCCATTGGAAACCCGCTCCGCTTATGCAGAGTATAGGCAGTGCCCATATACTGTAGAGCGAAGGTGGGTTTCTTGGAATCTTGTCTTAAGATAGGGTATTTAGTAGCAATAGAATTGATGCTGCTAACATCATTAGGATCGATGTCAGGCATTTGATCTGTAAAGTATTTCTGAGCTCTCATAGAGTGCCCATCATAGCCATCAGTATAGACCTTAATCCTGTTAGGATCCTGGCTCTTAATAGCTCCAATCTTCTCCTCTAAAGCATCGAAGTCAGCTCCTGCAAATAACCACCCACCTTCGTAGGAGACAGCCCCCTGAACCTGATCTTGTAGATCTGGGGGTAATTTAATTAGTAATTGCCCGTATTGTTGAATATCCTTTATTTCGCCTTTATGTATTAATTGGTCTAATTTTTGAAGAGTATTATTTATCTCGGTGCTGTAATTCATAGATCCGCAAATGCTCCTCTAACCCATGTTCAACAAAATATGCTTTGCGGGCTTCATGCCCCTCTTCTGCTGTCAGGAATTTACCTATTTCTTTTCTTTTCTTATTAACGGTAACCGTAGCTACCCATTTCTTTTTAACGCTGTGCCAGCTAACGCCAACATACCCAGAAGTATTTAATACTGATTTACCTCTATTTCCTGCTTGCGCAGCTAAAGGAATCCAGGTGCAATTAGAGGGGTTATACCCTTTTGTGAAATCTACACGCTCAATTGTAAGTTTGTCGGTATACCCGTGTAATAGTGCCCACGCCATAAATTCTCGCCAGGAATTACGCCATGATTCACAAACTACAATACCTTTGCCCCCGTATTTATAATACCCAGAATGTGTAGGTAAATGGCAACGAGCTACCATAGATTCCCACGTTCTAAATAGGCGAGTAGCTTTTATTCGATGGTTTGTTGACATAGTTAGCTCCATTTAAAGGTTAGTGGCAGAGGCCATAATATCAGCCCATTTATCTTTGTCAACTAAGTACTTCGGCCCAGGCGCCACTATGCAGCTTTTAACTAATTTACCCATTGGTCCCTGAGCAGGTAGATTTGTAAGGTTAGGTGAATTACTGGATAGTCTCCCTGACTGAGTACCGCCTAATTTAAGATTACCATGAAGAAAATATACTTCCTTCATAAATGCTTTAATGAAGGTACCATTAATCTTGCTGTTATCAGCCAGCTCTATGACAAAGTCTAATAGATCTAAAATATCCTGGTCTTGGGTATGATTCTTTAGATCCTCTAGTACATCAGCGCCAGTGCCTGCTGCCCCTGATTTTGTTTTTTCTAAGATAGGTAAGCCAAGCATATCAAATAATAATTTAATTAACTGAGGGCCACTATTTGGGTTGAACTCAACATCTTTAAAGTCATCCACTGTTTTTACAAGTTTGACTAATTTAGCATTAGCCTTCTCGCAGGTATCTATTTTCAATTGTATATTGAAAGCAATAACATGAGTGTTTAACTGTATTTGTTGCTCGAGAGCCCTCTCTTTGGCAGCTAAGATCTTATGAACTTCAGCGACCCTATCAGGGTCCATAGGGAGACCCACCAGCATCATCTTGAGCAGCGGGTATAGGCTGGGCTGGAATATCTCCAAATATGGCCTAGATGTTAGCTCTACATGGTATTTTTCATATAGATACACAGTACCTAGTACATCAATTAGGTTATATTCGAGTATTTCTTTTTTGGTGTGTTTGGTAATATCTTCGATCTCAATCGCGTAATTACCTACATATTCTAAAGCACATTCTTTGAGCCCCAATGCTACCTGAGTGGTAGCATTTTTAGCCAAGTAAGCCATGAGCATTGTATCGTCGAATGTTCTAAAATAATTAAGACCCTCCATCATACCAGCGTAATCAGTGGCATGCTTCATCCACAAGCTTCTGATTAATAACTTGGCATCAAATAAGCCACCATGGAATATTAATTTGCCTTTGTAATTTTGGAGGAATTCTTTTAGATAAAATAACCCATTGATATCTAAATCGATGGCCACGCCATCATGTTTAGTCCAAGCAAAAGCTATTGATACTATTTTAGAATCTAGCTCTAGCCCGGTAGTTTCAATGTCAGCAGCAAGAAC